>ERZ772860.1056-NODE-1056-length-20631-cov-3.134817_pt1 | contig 20631 bp, 18 predicted proteins | sample MGYA00511342_ERZ772860 | MGnify/ENA primary metagenome ERZ772860 (study PRJEB29015, sample SAMEA2737665) | human gut metagenome | biome: human gut; feature: human-associated habitat; material: faeces | place: China | collected 2012 ... | reverse complement strand
CTCGGACTTGATGGTCTTATAGGAACCGGACTTGATATCGAAATAGGAGAAAGCGATCGCCGGGATCTCGAAATCACCCGCGTAACGGGGTATCGCCATATATTCGATCGTCTTGCTTCCACTGACACCGGCAGTCGTGGTCTTGATGTCCATCTCTACTTTTGGGTCGTAGACATCGAAATCGTTCGGGAAAACCACTTCCGGGTTCTTCACCAACTTCACGTTTCCGTTACCCGTGATTTTCACCTTTATGGTTACAGCCTCGTCTGTCTTGACGTTGTTCGAGCTGATATCAGCCGTCATGGAGAACGTACCTACGGCACCGGAGAAAGAAGCGGGCTTACCGGAGGGCAAAGGCTTCACGTCGATAGTAACCGGAGAGGTGGTCAACACCTTGCTCACATCCCGATACGAGTCGAAGAAGCTATCGAAGATACTACCGCCACCCGCTTGTTGCATACGGACCTTCACCACGGCGTCGAACTTGCCACTACTGATCGTAATCTTTCCAGAGCGTTGCGGATACAGGATCACTTGACGCATCACGGCCGACTGGTAGTTACGTCCGTTGTAGTTTTCCAAGGTCAGTTGTTTCTCTTGCGGAAGCTCGATCTCTTGCACAAGAAAACCCTCAAACTCAGGATACTTCAAGCCAGTAATTGCGAAGTTCTCTAAGGAATAGACCTTGAAAGTCACCAAGAAACCTTCTTGCTCGAACACGCTTCGTTTGGATACGTCCATCTTCACGAACAGCCGATCGTTAGAGATCGCCCCGCTCGCCGTCGTTGTCTCCGCCTCTTGCTTACCCGCCTTATCCGCCGGAAGCACCTTGATGGCCAAGCCATTCGATGTATAATTAGAGCCGTTCACCTTGATCGTTGCCGGAGCGATATTAAACGTACCTTCCTTCTTCGGCATCAAGACATACGTATACGTAACGGTTGTCTCGCTGGTACTCTTCCCGTTCACCCAGCTACTGCTATAGGAGGTGGATTGGGAGGGACCCATTAATACGTCAAAGTCTGGCATCTCCTGCACTCTCAAATCCTTGCCTTCAGCATTGACGGTGAAAGTCAAGCGAAACTGCTCTCCCATTACCACCGCTTGGGGCGCCGAGGCCTTGAAGGTCACATCCGCGGCCTTTGTCGCCACCCCTACCGTTAACATCAGGATGAATAAGAAAATTAATTTCCTCATTGTGTATCTCATTTTTTCGTTAATTATCCAGTTTACCACTCCTTCTCGGTCTTCCGGCGTTGTTGCTGTTGCATCTGCGCCTTCTTCACTTTCTCTTGAGTGTCTTTCTCGTCTTGCAGGAAGGCATCCAACATCTGCTGGGCATTGTCCTTGCTCATTTGCTCGTTGGATTGCTGTTGCTCTTGGGTCTTATCCTGTTTCTGGTCGTCTTGCGGCTGTTGTTGTTGCTGTTGCTGCTGATCGTCCTTCTGATCCTTGTTCTCCTGCTTGTCGTCGTTCTGTTGATCTTGGCTCTGATCCTGATTCTGCTGATCCGACAGCAGTTTTTGGGCCAAGGCCAAGTTATAACGGGTCTCGTCATCTTTCGGGTTCAAGCGAAGCGATTGCTTATACACCTCCACGGCCTTGCCGTAATCCTTGTTCTGCATGAAGATATTTCCCATATTATGATACACCTCCGACAAGCGTGCCTTCCCTTCCGGCGTAGCCACCATCTTCTCCCCTTGCCCGGCGATCAATTGATATTGCTCGGCGGCCTCGGGGAACTTGCCTTGCTTGTATAGGGAATTCCCAAGATTATAGGTTCCTTCCGTAGAGCGGGGATTCACCTCCAAGCTCTTGCGATAAGCGATCTCAGACTCGGTGTATTTCTCGCTCTCATAAAGTTTATTCCCCTCACGCACGTTCTTCCGTTCCGCTTTCTGGGCAGAGACCGCCCCGGCACTGAGCGCCAAGACCGATACCCATATCATAGATTTATATATACGTCTCATCACTTCGTCGAATTAAGAGAATAATTTTACTTTCCTAAATATACGGTTCTTACGATCCAAGGTCATGAAATCGGCGATCAAGAGAAACAAGGCGATCCAAGCGAAAATCTGGAACTGCTCGTCATACTCGGAATAAACCTTGCTATCCAGCTCCGTCTTATTCATTTTCTCGATTTCCTTCTGAAGGGCTTTCAAGGCAGAGTTCGTATTGTCCGCACGCACATACATACCGTTTCCGGCGGCGGCGATCTCTTGCCCCATCTGCTCGTTCAGCTTCGTGATCACCACGTTTCCATCCTTATCCTTCATATAATTATTGCTTCCTTGGATGGGGATCGGAGAACCTTTCGGATCACCCATTCCCACGATGTTCACGTGGATGCCCTTCTCGGCGGCGGCTTTGGCGGCACCGATAGCGTCGTCCTCATGGTTCTCGCCGTCGGTGATCAAGATGATCGCCTTATCGGTCGTCTCGTCCGGGGTAAAGGAACGGGCGGCCAAGTTGATGGCGGCACCGATCGCCGTACCTTGCGTAGAGACCATCGACGGGTTGATAGAGGACAAGAACATCTTGGCGGAGATATAATCCGAGGTGATCGGCAACTGCGTGAAAGCGTCGCCGGCGAACACGATCAAACCTACCTTATCATTCGTAAAGCCGTCCGTCAATCGGGATAGCATCTGTTTGGCTTTATCCAAACGGTTGGGCGACACGTCCTCGGCCAACATGGAGTTGGATACGTCCAGACACACCATGATCTCTACTCCCTGACGCTTCACCGTCTCCAGTTTCGAGCCGAATTGAGGCCCCGCTATAATAAAGATAACCATGGTAATGGCTCCGAACAACAGCCAAAACTTCAGATGCTGGCGCTTGGTCGATACCTCGGGCATCAACTCGGCCAACAACGTAGGGTTACCGTATTTCTTTATCGCTTTCTTCTTCACGATCATGGCGTACACGTAGAACGCCACCAATGCGGGAAGGAGAAAAAGCAAATATAAAAAGTCCGGATGCGCAAATCGAAACATAAGCCTTTTATCTTTATGGTATATTTCTCAACAATGTATTTCTCAATAAGATCTCCACCAGCAACAAGGCGAACACCAGCAAGGCCCAGTTCTTATACTCCTCCTGCTTCTTGCTGTACTCCTGTACGCTGATCTTGGTCTTCTCCATCTGGTCGATCTCGGAATAGATCTCCTTCAGGCTGGCGTTGTCCGTAGCACGGAAATATTGCCCGCCCGTGGTAGAGGCGATCTGCTTCAACGTAGCCTCGTCGATCTCTACCGGTATATTCTGGTACTGCACGCCGAAAGCGGTCTGGAACGGATACGGCGCCATGCCTTTCGTTCCGACTCCGATCGTATAGACACGCACGCCGAACGTCTTGGCGATCTCGGCGGCGGTAACCGGAGCGATCTCGCCGGCGTTGTTCGAACCATCGGTCAGAAGGATAATCACCTTCGACTTAGCGTGGCTGTCCTTAATACGGCTCACGGCATTCGCCAAGCCCAACCCGATAGCCGTTCCGTCTTGGATCATACCGCTTTGGATATCCTTGAAGAGATTCAGCAAGACCGTATGATCGGTTGTCAACGGGCATTGCGTAAAGCTCTCGGCAGAAAAGACCACGAGACCGATGTTATCGTTCGGACGGCCGTTGATGAACGACGCGGCCACATCCTTCGCCGCCTCCAAGCGGTTCGGTTTCAAGTCTTGCGCCAGCATACTACCCGAGATATCCATCGCCAACATGATATCGATACCTTCCGTGGAAGAATTGGACCAACTATTCGTGGATTGTGGACGGGCCAAGATCACGATCAGCAGCGCTACCGCTACCATACGCAACACGAAAGGCACGTGACGCAAGTACACGATCCATGATGTCGCTCCCGGCGCCTCGAACGCCTCCGACGAGGAGACCTGCAAGCTGGCCTGACTCTTGCTCAGCTTGTAGACGTACCATCCGATCATCGGGATGAGCAACAACAATAAATATAAATAATTAGGATTCGCAAATACCATCTCTTAATCCTTTAAATTAGTTGTATCGTTCGTAGATTCAGGCTCTTGCATCTCCTCCACCTTCGTCTGGTTCACGAACAAATACGCGTTCATCATACTCAAATCATTCTCATCCGGCAGCGGGTTCATCTTGGCGAATTTCACGAAGTCGGCCAATTGCAGAATCTGCCTCAAGTTATCGTACACGCTCTGCGCCTCAGAGTTCTTGCGGATCAGCTCCAAGATCTCACCGGAAGTCATCTCCATGGCATTGATACCGAAACGTTCCTCGATATACTTACGCAGCGTATCCGTGATCAAGGTGTAATACTCCTTGCTTCGTCCTTGCTGCCAGAGTTTCTGTTGCTTGATCTCGTCCAGTTCCTTGATAGCCTGCTCGTGAGGCGGAAGTTTCGGCTCCTCTTTCTTGAATGGGATCAACGACTTCTTCGCACGGATCCGTTTCACGATATAGGCGATCACGCAAATCAAGAACAGGGCCAGCAAGATCCCGTAAATGATCGGATAATAATCGGCCCATACGAAAGGCGGCTTCCATACGGTCTTGATGTCGTTGAACTCCTCCGGCTTGTCCGCGTTCACGGGAATCGTGGAGACCTTCAAGGCGACTTGGTTGGAATATACGGTATCCACCCCGTCTATCACCTTCAACGGAGGTAATAGATAGAGTGACGAATCAAACGAGGTAATCAATACATCCTGCTTGATAACGAGCCGGTCGTTCTCGATCTCCGTGGAGTCCGCCTTGGAGAGATTCAACACCTCCACACCCGTCATCAAGGTATCGTTCGGGATCACGATCTGCACAGGGCGATCCTTATCCGCCGTTACCGTAAGGTGCAAGGTAGTCTGCTCTCCGATCAATATGGCGGCCGAGTCGATAGCGACATCGATCAACGGCCTTTGCGCATATGCCCTTCCCCCCGCGAGGGAAGCGGCGGCGACCAGAAACAGGATACTTTTCTTTATCAATTTCATCTGCTTGCTTTAATTACGTTTGTCAAAAAGAGCAATCAATGCTTTCACATAATCATCCTCGGTACGGACAGAGACGGAGTCTACACGGCATTTCTTGAACGTATCGCTCATCTTCGCCTGCCGTTTCTCCCACCATTCCTTATAGGCCGCACGCACACGGGCGGAGGAACTGTCTATCCATTGCTCCTTCCCGGTCTCGGCGTCCTTGATCTTCATAAGGCCTACGGCGGGAAGCTCGGTCTCACGACGGTCGTACACCTGAATGGCTACCATGTCATGCTTGCGGTTGGCCACCGTCAAGGCGTCCTTGAAACCCTCCTTGTCAATAAAATCGGAGATGAGGAAAGCCGTACAACGCTTCTTGATGGCGTTGGTCAAGTACTTCAACACTTGGCTGATATCCGTCCTCGTCTCCTCCGGATGGAAATCGATCAGCTCCCGGATGATATATAAGATATGTTTCTTTCCTTTCTGGGGCGGGATAAACTTCTCGATCTTGTCCGAGAAGAACACCACGCCGATCTTATCGTTGTTCTGTATCGCCGAGGAAGCCAAGGTAGCGGCGATCTCGGTGATCACCTCCTTCTTCATGACGTTGACGGAGCCAAAGTCACGGCTACCGGACACGTCGATCAGCAGCATCACCGTCAGCTCACGCTCCTCCTCGAACACCTTGACGTAGGGGCGGACGTAGCGGGCGGTCACGTTCCAGTCGATATCCCGGATATCATCGCCGTATTGATATTCCCTTACCTCGCTGAACGCCATACCACGGCCCTTGAAAGCCGAATGGTACTGGCCGGCGAAGATGTTACGGGAAAGACCACGGGTCTTTATCTCGATACGGCGGACCTTTTTTAATAATTCACTTGTCTCCATTTAAGGAACTTCTACTTTATTCAAGATCTCGCTGATTACCTCCTCTGAAGTCAAGTTGTTCGCCTCGGCCTCATAACTCAAGCCGATACGATGGCGCATCACGTCGTGGCATACCGCACGGATATCCTCCGGGATCACATAGCCCCTACGCTTGATGAAAGCGTACGCACGGGCGGCCAACGCCAAGTTGATAGACGCACGAGGGGAAGCGCCGAAAGAGATCATGCTCGCCAAGTTCGGCAAACCAGCCTCAGCCGGGAAACGGGTAGCGAAGACGATATCCACGATGTAACGCTCGATCTTCTCGTCCAAATAAACCTCACGAACCACGTTACGGGCGTCGAGGATCTCCTCTTTCGTCAAGATCGGCTTGATCTCCGGACGTTCTCCGGATATATTCTGGCGTATGATTAATTTCTCTTCCTCCTTCTTCGGGTAATTGATGATCACCTTCAACATGAAACGGTCTACCTGCGCCTCAGGTAACGGGTACGTACCCTCCTGCTCGATCGGGTTCTGGGTAGCCATTACCAAGAAAGGCTTCGGCAACTTGTAGGTATGCTCGCTGATCGTGACCTGACGCTCTTGCATGGCCTCCAACAAGGCACTCTGTACTTTCGCCGGGGCACGGTTGATCTCGTCCGCTAACACAAAATTAGCGAAGATCGGGCCTTGCTTTACCTGGAACTCTTCGCTTTTCTGACTGTAAATCATCGTACCGATCACATCGGCCGGAAGTAAGTCCGGGGTGAACTGGATTCGGCTGTATTTAGCGTCGATCAACGACGACAATGTTTTAATGGCAAGTGTCTTAGCCAAACCCGGCACACCTTCCAACAGGATATGTCCGTCCGAAAGCAAACCGATCAACAAAGATTCAACCAAATGCTTTTGTCCGACGATTACTTTGTCCATACCCATCGTAATCATGTTCACAAACGAGCTTTTACTTTCAATTCGCTCATTCAACTCACGAATGTCTACTGTCTGACTCATAAGATTTATTCTATTATATTGTTATTATATTGTCCCAATTTTACGTTGATTTTTTAGGATGCACAAAATTAGAAATGTTAAATTCGTATCCTTCACTTTTGCAGTTAAATAATACTAACCAACACTTCCTTGTTTTGTTTTATTTTACTTAAAAAAGGGGGATTTCTCTTACTCCCCGGCAAGTATCTCTGTTTGTAGGGCGGCGGCTTTCTCCCGCGACTCACGGCTCTTGGCATCGATGCCATACGATTCCGGAGCGGGTATCTCGATCACGGTACCGATCGGGACGTTGTTCGGGTCTTTTATAACAGCCTTATTATGTTGGTAAATATATACCCAGAATAATTTATTGCCATAATATTCCAAGGCGATCACGGTGAGGCGGTCGCCATGCTTGATCTTCACCTGCCCCAATGGTTTGGGCGCCGGTTCCACATAAGGCTCCGGTTCCGTATGCGGGGTCTTCTCCGCTACCGAGTCCGGATGAAGCATCCAAGCTGATTCTTGAACCGTGTCCTTGGCTTCCGTTACCACCTCCTCTCGGACAGGCGCCGGTTTCCAATTATTCCTTCCCAAATAGAAGAATACAGAGATTACGATTATCAAAAAGGCAACGATCATTAATACCCCCTTCTCCTCCGGTTTCTTAAGGGCTCGCTCTTCCGGTCTCTTTGGTATGGGAGATGGCTCCGCGGCCGGTTCGGGTTCCAATTCAGGTTCCGGTTCAGATACCGATGGCCGTTCCGGATCAAACGCTTGCTCTGGCTCAAGCAATGGTTCAGGTTCAGGTTCTAGTATCGGTTCGGGCTTCTCTTTGGACTGGGTATTTGCCAAAGGGATTTCCTTATCCGGCATCACCTCCTCCACGGACTCGTCTTCCGTTTCCTTCTCCTCCACGGACTCATCCATGTCCGAGAAATCCACGTTCTCGTTGATCTCTGTCGTCTCAAAGATAGAGAAAGGCTTGTTTACCTGTTCCCGCAGGTCTTTATCCGGCAGGAAAGAGAATTTATAATGTTCGGGGATCAAGAAACGTTCACCGGTATTCACGTGGATACTCTCCCGCTTCTCCACAGAGATAATCTTGAAAGTACCCAAGCCCTTTACTTTTACGATCTTATCCGTATAGACCCCTTCGGATACCACCGAGATAAAATCTCTCAAGAAACGCTCTACCTCTCCTCTGTCCTTGCCGGTACGCTCCGATAATAAACCGGCTAAATCTTGTATATTCAGCCGGTTATTCATGATCTCCCAATTCCTTTAAACGATTCTTCACGGTCGTTCCGGGTTTGAATACGGGAACTAATTTAGGGGGAACCAGATATCGCTTCCCGTTCGCGGGATTCACGGAAATACGTTCCGCCTTCTTTTTCACCTCGAACTGGCCGAAGCCTTGCAGATAGATCGTATCGTTATCCACTAATTTCGAACTTACGACGGAACTGAGCGCAGAAAGCATGTCGGATACCTCCTTCGAGGTCCAATCCATGCGATTCGCCAATTCCGTTATAAGTTCCTTGTTTTTCATATCTAATTCCATAACAGTTCGTGCTGCTATATTAGTTATTTTTTCGTTAACCGACAAATATATTGACAGTTTTTACATCAATTCAACACTTTACCATACAGATCAAACGCTTGTGCGTCAATCACCTTTACTTGGTAAAAGCTACCCGGACTCAAGGGAGTATCCTTGGAGATCAATATTTCCGGATCTACCTCGGGCGAGTCGTATTGCGTACGTCCCACGTAAAAATCCTCCTCCTCCCGGTCTACGATCACTCGGAAGGTCTGCCCTACTTTCGAGGCGTTCACGTCGGCGGAGATGCCTTCTTGCACACGCATCAAGTAATCCAGTCGGTCTTGCTTCACCTCCTGCGGGATCTCGTCTTTATAATGCTGATAAGCATAGGTACCCTCCTCATGGCTATAAGCGAAAGCGCCCATACGCTCGAAGCGGATATCTTTCACGAAGCGGATCAACTCCTCGAAATCCTGTTCCGTCTCGCCGGGATGACCCACCATCAAGGTGGTGCGTAGATGGATGCCCGGCACTTCCCGGCGCATACGCTCCAACAGCTCATAGGTCTCGGCCTTCGTGATATTGCGGCGCATCATCTTCAACATCGGGTCGCTGATATGCTGGAGGGCGATGTCCATATACTTGCAAACGTTATCACGCTCACGCATCACCGGCAACAGGTCATAGGGGAAATGAGACGGATACCCGTAATGCAAACGAATCCACTCCACGCCCGGGATGTCGGATACCCGCTCCACCAGTTCCGGCAAGGCCATTCGCTTATAGCGATCGAGGCCATAAAACGTAAGATCTTGGGCGATCATCTGGAATTCTTTCACGCCTTGCGCGACCAAGCCACGCACCTCGTCTACGATCTCGTCCATCGGACGGGATTGATAAGCCCCGGTTATGATCGGGATCGAACAGTAAGAACAAGTACGGTTGCATCCCTCCCCGATCTTCACGTAAGCGTAGTGCCTCGGGGTGGTGAGCACACGATCCGTAGCCAGCTCTTGATGGTACGACTTGCCCAGATCGGAGATCAACTCCTTCCAATTGAATTTCCCGTAGAAACGATCTACCTCGGGAAGTTCCTTCTCCAGATCTTTCAAGAAACGCTCCGACAAGCACCCCATCACGAAGAGCTTCCCGATCCGTCCTTTCTGCTTTTGCTCGCCCAGCTCGAGGATCATATTGATCGATTCCTCTTGGGCGTCGCCGATGAAACCGCAGGTATTCACCACCACGATCTCGCCATTGATCTTATGGGGATCATGCTCTACCGTATAGCCATTGGCAACGAATTGGCGCATAAGTTGCTCCGAGTCCACTAGGTTTTTCGAACACCCCAGCGTAATAATATCTACTTTATTTTTTCTCATTCTCCAAATAACGAATTGACAAACTCACGTTTGCGGAATACTTGCAAATCCTCCATCCCCTCGCCGAGTCCGATATATTTCACGGGGATACGGAAATGGTCGGAGATACCGATCACGACACCCCCCTTGGCGGTACCGTCCAACTTGGTCACGGCCAAGGCGTTCACCTCGGTGGCGGCGGTAAATTGTTTCGCTTGCTCGAAAGCGTTCTGCCCGGTAGAGCCGTCCAATACCAACAATATCTCGTGGGGGGCGTCCGGGATCACCTTCTTCATCACGTTCTTGATCTTGGTAAGCTCGTTCATCAAGTTGATCTTGTTATGCAGACGTCCGGCAGTATCGATAATCACCACGTCGGCATCGTTCGCCTTGGCGGAGCTCAGCGTATCGAAAGCCACGGAAGCGGGGTCCGAGCCCATGTTCTGCTTCACGATAGGTACGCCTACCCGCTCGCTCCAGATCACTAGTTGCTCCACGGCGGCGGCACGGAACGTATCGGCGGCGCCCAGATAGACCTTCTTGCCGGCTTTCTTGAACTGGTAAGCCAGCTTACCGATCGTGGTCGTCTTACCCACCCCGTTCACGCCTACAACCATGATCACGTAGGGTTTCTTGCCCTCCGGAAGTGCGAATCCCTCGGCATCCTCCGTATTGTTCTCTGTCAGCAAGCTAGCGATCTCGTCACGCAGCAGGGTGGTCAATTCTTGGGTGGTGACATACTTGTCACGGGCCACACGCTTCTCGATACGGTCGATGATTTTCAACGTGGTATCTACACCGACATCCGAGGTAATCAGTACTTCCTCCAAATTATCCAACACATCGTCGTCCACCTTACTCTTACCGGCGATCGCCTTGGTAATCTTGGAAAAAACACTCTCCTTCGTCTTCGACAGACCTTTATCCAAGGTTTCCTTCTTGTCCTTACTGAAAAAGCTAAAAATACCCATATTTATTTTGTTTCTGTTTTTATTTACTTCAAATCACACTTATCAAGTAGTTTCCGGATCTCCTTAACGGACATAGACTCAATCTCGCTCTTATCATACATCGTCACAAGAAAAATTGTTCCTTCATCAACGCTGACAAGTACCGTAAAAGTTATCACCCGAGCTCCCCCTCTCTTGCCCTGTGATTTCGAGTGGATGGACATCCGGACCTTACGGAGGCCACCTCCCAAATCCGTTCCCGACAAAGGGTTCTCCAGCAGTTCGTCCCTCAACCTTAGGATATCTTCTTTCAACGACTTATATCGTTTCGCCAAATATTTCACCTCCTTAGCGAAGGGCGGTAATGCCTCAATCTTATAACTCATTCAATAGATCCTCCAATGGGCGAGAAGTTATTTTTCCCGCCTTCAAGTCTTTTACGCTCTGGAAAGCCTCTTCCAGCACCTCCCGCTCGCTTCGCTTGGCAGGCGAGAAGGTCTTCTCTTTTAAGTTCCGCAAGAGCGATAAAGCCTTACGCATAAGCTCCTCATTATCCAAGATACTCATGGCTTCCTCCATGTATGTATATTTCAACTCATTCGCTGTCATGGTCATATTCCTCCCTTTGCTTGTTTTTAATCCATCCTGTTCTTATAATCCTCATAGCCGAACGTACGGTACATCACCAGCTGGTTGTCCTTGTTCCAAAGGGCCAAGGAAGGGTGCGGTATGCCGTTGAACATATTCGTCTTCACGATCGTGTAGTGGATCATATCCTCGAAAATCAGCTTGTCGCCGATCGCCAAAGGCTTATCGAACGACCAATCTCCCATATAATCACCGCTCAAACAGCTATTTCCCCCGATCCGGTAGGTAGGTTTCCCCTCCACGGCATCCGTAGCGAAACGAATCGCCGGTTTGTAGGGCATCTCCAAGCAATCCGGCATATGGCAGGTGAACGAGGCGTCGATAATCGCCGTCTTGATACCGTGGTTCTCCACGATATCCACCACGGTTGTCAGCAAGAACCCGGTCTGCCAAGCGAAGGCGCTACCCGGCTCCATGATCAACTCCAAGTTCGGATATCTCTCCTTAAAGCCTTTCAGTAAAGCGATTAAATGCTCCACGTCGTAGCCCTTACGGGTCATCAGATGGCCGCCTCCCATATTCAGCCACTTGACGTGAGGCAGGAAACGGCCAAAACGCCTCTCCACCTCGGCCAGCGTCCGCTCCAGATCATAGGAAGTGGACTCGCACAAGGTATGGAAGTGCAGCCCCTCGATACCCTCCGGCAACGTGTCTCCCAGCAAGTCGCCGGTCACCCCCATCCGGGAACCCGGGGCACAAGGATTATACAAGTCCGTCTCCACGTCCGAGTATTCCGGATTGATCCGCAATCCACAAGACACCCGGTTACCATCCGCTCGCACCATCGGGTAAAAACGATGGAACTGAGAGAGCGAGTTGAACGTAACGTGACTACTGTATCTCAAGATCAACGGGAAATCAGCCTCCGTATAAGCCGGGGAATAGGTATGCGCCGGACTTCCCATTTCCTCGAAGGCCAACTGGGCCTCAAATTTAGAACTTGCTGTCGAAAAAGGAATGTACTCACGTACGATCGGGAACGCTTTCCATAAAGCGAAAGCCTTAAAAGCCAATATGATATTCACTCCCGCACGTTCTTTTACGCTCTTGATCAAGGACAGGTTGTTTCTCAGTAATTTCTCCTCCATCACATAGCAAGGCGAGGGTATCTTGTTGATGTCTATCATGCTGTATCTCAATATTTCATATTAACATGCAAATATAAGAAAAACATTCTGATATTACAACTATTATCGGGGTAATTCATTGAATATGTCGCAGAAAAAAGACAGTTGTGTTAACTTGCGAATACTACTGTGTTCGTAGACAAATACTATAGTACTTGGGCACAAGCACTATAGTATTTCTGGGTTCTTTTCATTCTCTTTTTAATCGAAAAAAAAGAAAGGAGGCATCTTGCCTCTATTCTTTATATTTTTATTATAATATCTATTTATATCTTATATGATGCGAAAGTGAGTTCGAAAGCCCATTCGAAAATAAACCTTTCCTTTTCTGCCAATCATTAAAATCCAACGACTTAGCTTCAAAAAGCAGTGTTCGATTCGGCATTCGAAAATGAATTCGAGCAAAAACGCACTTAGCCTAACACGCTGAGTTTGGCAAACTTAAGCAAAAGTCGCCTTTCTCCGAAATTCTTGAAGGCGACCGTCACTTTCGCATCACCTCCCTCACCTTCCATCGAGACGATCTCGCCATCGCCGAAACGGTCGTGATTGACCTTCTGGCCCACCCTCAAAACAGAGGCATCCGTGGCCGGAGCCGCCGAAAAGGACGATTCCATCGTGTTTTTTAACTTCGTAAGATGCCCTTGACGCTGTGCCGCTTGCTTCACCGGCGACACGAAATCATCCTCAACCGCCCTTGGTTGCCGGAATGGAGAGGCAAAAGCCGGGCGCCCGTAGCGTTCACGGGCCGAGGCGAATGCATCTGAAGCGCCGGCATCCGAAGGCATATCCAGATACTTAGCGTCTATATCCTTCAAGAAACGGCTGGGCGTACACATATCCGTCTTCCCGTTACGATAGCGGCTCTTCGCATAGCTCAATACGCAATTTTGCTCCGCACGGGTAATCGCCACGTAGAACAAACGACGCTCCTCCTCTACCGCTCTCGGGTTATCTTTCGATAGGGACGAGGGGAATAGGTCTTCCTCCAAGCCTACCACGAAAACATTCGTGAATTCCAATCCCTTGGCGGCATGTACGGTCATCATCGTGACCTTATCGGAGTTTTCCTCTTTATCGTTATCTTGATCGGTGAGCAAGGATACCTCCGCCAAAAAGTCGGACATGGCGACTTGCTCCATGCCCTCCTCACGCCGGATCTCGCAAAACTCGGCGATACCTTTCAGCAACTCCTGCAAGTTCTCTTGCTTGCTCACGCCCTCTACGGAACGGTCTTGAAACAGGTCGGAAACGATGCCGCTACGCTTCACCACCAAGGTAGCCAATTCCTCTGCGGAGAGTTTTTTATTCTCTTCAATGAAAACTTCAATCAAACTACGGAAATCGCTCAGTTTCTTAGCTGTACCGTTATTTATCGGTAGCGAATATTCTAAGGGGGCTTGAAGCACGGTCCATAGACTTACCCCGTATTCGGTAGCGGCACCGACAAGCTTACCTACCGTCGTATCCCCGATTCCCCGGGTGGGATAATTGATGATTCGCTTCAAGGCCTCCTCGTCGTGCGGGTTCACGATCAGGCGGAAGTAAGAGATCACGTCCTTGATCTCTTTCCGCTGGTAAAAAGACAAACCGCCGTAAATCTTGTAAGGGATGCCCCGCTTTCGCAACGCCTCTTCCAAGATACGGGACTGGGCGTTGGTACGATACAGGATAGCGAAATCGGCATACGAGAATTTCCCTAATATCCCGTGCATCTCGTTGATTCGGGCGGCTACGGTGTAGCCCTCCTCATAATCGGAGTACGAGGTGAAAACACTCACCTTGTTGCCCGCCTCCTTCTCGGAATAGACCGTTTTGGGTATCTGACGTGTATTCTTGTCGATCAAGCTATTGGCGGCGTTCACGATATTCTGGGTGGAACGGTAATTCCGTTCCAGCTTGAAGATACGGCAACCGGTATAAAGATTCTTGAATTGCAGGATATTATCTATATTAGCGCCTCGGAAAGAATAGATGCTCTGGGCGTCATCCCCTACCACGCAGATATGGCCGTGTCTCTCGCAAAGCCGTTGCACGATCAAGTGTTGGGCGAAGTTCGTATCTTGATACTCATCCACCAATACATACCGGAAGAAGTTCCGGTATTTCTCCAAGACGGCCGGATGATCCCGGAACAGGATATTGGTTTGCAGCAACAAGTCGTCGAAATCCATGGCTCCCGCTTGCAGGCAACGGCTCTGGTAACGTTTGTAGATTTCCCGGAGCAAGGGGACCTTGGCATTCATATCGCTTTCCACGAGCTCTTTATTTTGCTCGTAGGCCGTATAAGTTATCAAGGAGTTCTTCGCGTTGGAGATCCGGCTCTGCACCATTCCTAGGCGGTACACCTTATCGTCCAATTGCATTTCCTTGATGATGGATTTCAGTAAGCTCTTGGAATCAGTGGCGTCATAAATCGTGAAATTGGAAGGATAACCGATATGCTCCGCCTCGTTCCGTAAAATACGGGAGAAGATGGAATGGAACGTTCCCATCCATAGCCGACGGGCCGTTTGGTCACCGGTGATGGCCGCAATACGCTCTTTCATCTCCCGGGCCGCCTTATTGGTAAAGGTCAGCGCCAAGATACTATAGGGAGGCAATCCCAATTGCAATAAATAAGCGATCTTATAGGTCAGTACCCTTGTCTTACCGGAGCCAGCCCCGGCCACGACCAAGGATGGCCCCTCATTGTAAACCACCGCTTCCCGCTGGCTCTCATTCAGTTGATTCAAATACTCTTCCACATTCATCCGTTTTAGGGATACAAAATTAGGGAAAATAAGCGATTCCACATAAAAAAGTTGGGCAGGTCGCCGATAATATATACATTTGCCTACATATAATCAGTAGTATTAACCAAAACAAGGGACTATGGGAAATTGGGAGAGACAACAGACAATGAGGAAAGAACGGGACAAGGTCCGAAGGGAGACTTTAGGGAAGTTCTTTTTTGACTTGGCTAAATTAATGTTTACGACGATGGTATTAGGAGAAATGCTCCTATTAGCAAAAGACATCGGCGACATTAATAATTGGGGTATGTTAAATATAGGGATTTTAGGTACTTACCTATTAGCCCGAGTTGGAAATAGAATATTAAAATAATATGATTATGATAAAAGATTTAAATGGATTGACAGTGTTGATGCTCGTTGTTACCATTTTAGCCGCTATCTTCTTAGCTTGGCTTTACACAAAGCCCGGCAAGAAATGGTTGGATGAGTTATGATACCGTAGGTGGTGTGCCTTATTGTGGATCATGGCACACCATCTTCTTTATTTAGCGTCCAACAGATCATCATTCCTTATGCTCCTCCCCGCCTTCTTCACGCTCGCTTTTAAATCACCGATCCGGTAGCTAATGGCGATGCCGAAACCACGACTAAACATACGCTCGGTCTGCCGGATATGAAAGTCCGGATATCGCTCGTTAATCTGTATCGTCTTATGATCTCCCAGAAAATCTTGCGCCCGCAGCGTACAAGTCAATTTATCCTTCAAGAAGCTCTTTACCACACTCAAGCCGTAAAAATAAAAGCCGTACGAGTCCATCCCCACATTCGGCTCGGAACGCACGTATCCACCCGACAGGACAAAACGCCACCCGTACTTAAACTTCTGCGAGAAATCGACAAAAGCAGAGCCACAAAAGCCGGAATTACGCACATCCGTATCGTAAACCTCATTCCCCTCCTGCGCCCGTAAATCCAGATAATGCAACATGCTGTTCAGCGACACGCTTGTCCGGGGCGAAGGATTATAGCTTAGATAAAGGTTTCCTCCCGCTGCTTTCACGTCCACGAGATTATCATACGTACTATTCACCACATTCGCCGAATCAATGAACAGATACTCATCAATCACCCCTTTTCCCAAGGTGCAGAGCACGGAAGCCTGCACATTCAATTTCGTTCCGTAATAACTGTATGACGCCGAAAGACGATGATGTTTCTCCGATACCAATCCCGGATTTCCATACGAGATAGAGGTCCCAGACACGAACACCGTAGGATTCAAATAGCTGATATTCGGGCGACGTAAACGTAAGTTGTAAGCCAAGCGAAACAAATTCCGGTCGTCCAAGCGGAAAGCGGAGGTCCAAGAAGGAACCCAATCCGTTACACGATAATTAAAATCCTTGCCTTCGCCTTGTTTATAAGTCACGTCCTGCCAAGTATGTTCCATACGAATGCCCGGGTTCAAGCTCCATTTACCATACTTAAATCCATATCCCGCATAGGCGGAGCCTATATTCTGCACATGCCGATATTCCACCAAAGGTTGTAAATCAGCGGGTAACCAGACACCCTCACCCAACTCCTTTACCTCCGAAGTAGCGTGGCTCGTACTGTTACGCCGAATCAGCTTCAAACCGCCCTCGATGGAATGCGTACTTGTAAAAGGATTCACGTAATCAAGCTGGGCCGTATGCTCATGGGTGCGGGCATGACTGATTTGCCGGGTATAATCGGCCTCCAGTTGGGGTAACGAGACATTGCCCATCTTGTCCTTATCATGAAACACGCTATAAATATCGTTCGGGATATAATCGTACTGATAGGAAAGCGTTAGCATCTCTTCCTTATTTCGTTTGAATAAACGCTGATAATCCGCTTTTAAGGAGGCACTACCCCATTCGTTCTTCTTACTCATATCCTCGTTATAAGCATAGATTTCTTCCCCCTCTTTATCAAACCTGCTATAATGGCTATTCCAAATAGAGTTGCTGTTTCCGATATTCAAGTTTCCGGACAAGGAGATCAAATTCAATGTATCGATCTCGAAACTGCCTTCCAGACTTCCATAATGGGCCGGATATTTCACGTCTACGTCCGAGAGCATCCGGAGCTTCGCACCGTCTCCCGACTGAGTACGGAGATAATCCGACTCGCTCTCGGACGATTGTTGGCTAAACGTATAATTTCCGGAAAGCGATAATCGGCCATATTTCAGCGTAGCGAAACCACCGACACTCTTAAATAAGTTCATCACCGTAGTGTTTATACTCGCGTTATATCCCTCGAACTCCGCTCCTTTCGTCACGATATTCAAGATTCCGCTGACACCCTCCGCATCGTAACGGGCACCGGGATCTGTTATCACCTCCACTTTCTTGATCATGCTGGCGGGGATACTACGCAAGACCTCCTTGGGATTATTGGAGAACATATTCGAGGGACGCCCGTTCATATAAATCTTAAAACTGGATTGTCCGTTTACCTTCACGTTATCCTCGCCATCCACGGTCACTAGAGGGACTTTTCGCAACATCTCCAGCAAAGTATAGGTTCGGGAATCCGGGTCCTCGGCGATACTGTAAGTAGTCTTATCCGCCTCTGCCTTTATCAAGGGTTTCACGGCGACAATGTTTATCTCGGGCAAGTCCTCGTTCAAATACAATGAATCGGGAGAGACGAGTTGGGCAGTCAACGTCGAGTTCCAGTTTCCCACAAGCCCTATCAAGGCCATCATCATCAGAAATCTTTTCATATCCGTATCTTATTTGATTTGTTTTCGGGCAAAAGTAGAGGCAACAGACAACAACAACGTAAATAATCGCCGGATAAGTAGCTGACATTTCCATGACATTTCCATGACATCCGGTCATTTAGCAGGATTTAGGTCTATTTCATCCCGAATCCTATCGAAAAGGATACTTTCCTTCTATAATATTTAGTACCTTCGAGCGTTCTTTTTATGTTAATTCTAATCTAGCGAATAATGAATACACGACTATCGGCCAATCTATCCGTTTTGGGTACCTCCTTAATGCTGATCCTCTCGTTCAGCTTCGGTTTCCATAGTTATACGGAAGCCAAGAAAACGATCGTGACAGACTTGAATCAAGCGTTGCAACAAACGATCCTGCAAAACTCCCACCTATGGATGAGCCAAGATTCCATACGCACCTATGCCAATCTATCCAAGCTTTTCGGCAATCCGGTATCCATAGAAAGTTATAACAAGGACTTTTCCGACGCATTGAGTTATACGCCCGACAAGAAGAAAACGGGAATCGTGATCCACGTACTCAATAAAGATCCTCAAACCGAAAACGCTCCCGCTAATACCAACAAGAAACTCAACGAATATTATATCGCCAGCGATACGATTATCTGGGCATCATCCATAGCGAACAGCCCCAATACTGCCACGGATCATATCGGGATCTCATTCCAAGGGTACGCCAATTGCTCCACCCGGTTATCGGGCTATCGGACAAATCTTTGCCCGGCCTATTCCTCGGGCTTGCCTTTTTATCCGCTATCCTGCCCCTATTGCTCAAACGCTATAGAAAGGAACTGATAATGCCTCAGCCTATCCATCCGGAAAAGACCATCTCTTTCGGTAATTTGAACCTTTCTTGCGAGACCGCCTCCTTCTATAAGGAGAATGAGGAGAAACTAAAACTCACCCCTCAGCAATATGCCTTGATGGAGATGTTTTTCCTATCGCCTACGCATATCTTGAACCGCTCGGATATCTGCGAGAGCTTATGGCCGGGAAAGATCAACGCCGACGAGACCTTGAACACCTTGATCCGAAGGCTACGGCCTTTAGTGGAGGAAAACAGTAACCTAAAGATCACGACAGACAGAGGACGAGCTTATGCGCTTGAAATAAAAGAGGAATAAATTTTGTACTCCATTTTTAGAATTTAGCAAAATTATGAAATCACAAAGAATAACAACCCCCAAAATGCTACGCACCATCGAGATAGCAGTAAAGAAGCCGCTTCATACTACACCGTCTATCATCCAATTTTTGCAGCAAAGCAAATCCCAAGTTATGCAGCGTGAGAAAGAATCAGACGTTGTATTACAACGAATGAGGATTGGTTCAGAAATCCCTTTGATAACACTATCAGATGGCGTTGCTATTCGATGGTGGGTCCAAGAAGGGGTTCCGGGAAAATATTCATATAAACCATGGTATTCTAATGTATTTCGTTTCGCTTACACACTTGGCGAACAATACATGAAAGAAGGGAAAGAGTTTAAGGATCCAGCGGATGCCATAAATCATGTTTATATTCAGTTTTTATCTCAAAGAGAAAATGCTTCCCTCGTGTTTCCCGATAAAAAAGAGGCTAGGAAACCGGAGTTAGAACTACGTACATTGTTCATTAAGCAGAAAATGGATAGCCAAGGGTATGTTGTTCTAGATGTAAAAGAACTACAACAGAATGACGGAAAAAACAATCAGGGAGCATTTATTGTCACAGCACTCAATAAAGATGCTATAGCATCCGATAAGCCTGAATGTTTCTTTGTAAAAGTGGTCAGGGAATTAAATAATTTTAAAGATTTGATAAAGAGACAGGAAGGAGTGGAAGCTGCTGATCCCAAAAAGTCAGTACCTCGTATGACTGCTGATCAGTTAAATACTTTTACTTCCTTAAAAGATCATTTTGATGTGGGTGGCAGGGCTATTGGTATCTTTCCGGCTGTCCATGGCATCACCTTGCTGGATCTGCATCGTAACTGGTTATGTGGTAGAGCTTCTGATGATGCATTGATAAGCGCTTGGCATAATGTAGGAAATGTTTTGTCTCGCTTCCATAACCCTAACTTACAGACATTGCCTTCTTCTACCAGATGCGGAGGTAAGATTTTGGGTGGTAAGGGACTTTATACCCACGGAGATCTAAATCCATCAAATATAATGATAGATGCCGAGCAAGGTTCTGCTATGTTAATTGATATTGATGGAGGTCATAATGATTCAGAATATTCCGGCTTAGGAATAGAACTTACTAATCTATTTGAGGCATTTGATGTAGGTATAAAAAGAACAAAAGGGTATGGGGTGGATGGATGTATAAAGGAGGCTGGGAATATTGCAGAAATGTATAAATTACTGTTAGACAGGTTTGAAAGTGCATATTTGGAACGTATTATAAACAACGAAGTTTTTAAGAGATTTGTGAGAGATGAAATTCAACGTAAAAAAGAAGGGATAGAACGTCTGATTGTGCATTGATAATGCGCTTAGCAAACTGGAAGAAATGTCTTGTCTCACCTCCATATATAGTTATATGTCCTATTTAAGGACAAATCTCCTGTTAAGTTCACACAAGATAAACAAGGAGCCGTATTAAAACTTAAGGAGGCACTTACGAATATCGATCATGTTGTAAGGATTGATTTCTAACAAAAAGA
>ERZ772860.1050-NODE-1050-length-20677-cov-3.606876_pt1 | contig 20677 bp, 22 predicted proteins | sample MGYA00511342_ERZ772860 | MGnify/ENA primary metagenome ERZ772860 (study PRJEB29015, sample SAMEA2737665) | human gut metagenome | biome: human gut; feature: human-associated habitat; material: faeces | place: China | collected 2012 ... | reverse complement strand
CCCGAAAATCATTTCGGGCCGGCCGACTTGATTCTGTGCGGACAAAAACGGCGCAGAGAAAATAAACCGGATGAGGTCTAATGGCCTCCCTGCTGCGCCGCGTCTATTTACGCCTCGAAAAACGCGTCTTCCACCAACGCGCAGATCAGGTGATACAGCGCGATGTGATATTCCTGCACCTCCGGCGTCCACTTACTCGGCGCGGCGAGAACGATATCAAACAGCTCGCCCATCCTGCCGCCGCCTTCGCCGGTCAGAGCGATGGTCTTCATCCCTTTGTGCAGCGCGGCGATCCCTGCGGCGACGACATTCTTTGCGTTGCCCGAAGTGGAGATACCGATCAGAATATCGCCCTCCCGGCCAAGGCCCCAGAGCTGTTGCGCATAGATCAGCGCCGGATCGGTATCGTTGGCGACGGCTGACATGATCGACTGCTGCGTTGTCAGATCGATTGCCGCCAACGCTCCTTGCAGCTTTTCCGCCATCAAAACGCCGGTTTCGCCGTAGGTTGAAAGCGCGAGCTTATCTTCATCGGAAAGCGGACGCTCACGCAGAAAGCCCTTTAAAAACTCGCCGACGATATGCGCGCTGTCAGCGCTGGATCCCCCGTTTCCACAGCAAAATACCCGACCGCCCCGCGCGTAGCATTCGCATATGGCGACAACGGCCATTTCAATCTGCGGCATCATATCGACCAGACCGGGGTTTTTCTCGCAGAAACGCGCATAGAGCTCCTGCTTGGAGATATATTCCTTCATTTGGTTTTCACCTTTCTTGTTGAGTATCTTATGCGTATCAGCGCCCGCGCGGCTATGGCCGCAGAGCCATCAGATTTTTGTACAGATTCGGGATCGAAATCTTGTGATCGACGCAGAAATGCCAGCCCTTTCCGGCGACGCTCGTCGGACGGTTGACAATGTTCTTGCGCGGACGGTAGTAATAATTCGGGTCGTCATACCCGATCTTGCAGCGGTAATCGCCGAGATTGATGAGGTCGAAGTTCCCCGTCGTAATGCGGAAGGTCGGATATCCGAGGTTGCGCGCGATGGAAAGCGCTTTCAGGAAAACCTCAGGGCCGATCACGCCGGAGCCGAAATTCAGATAGACGCCGTTGTCAAGATGGGCAATGGAGTAACACATTTTGTGGAAATCAATGCCGCTGCATTTGCCGATCGCGCCGAAATCCACGGTCGGATGCTGATGAATGATATCGGTACCGAGGGCGATATGATAGGTCGCGGGGATGCCGAGCTTCCACGCCTGATAGAGCACGCAGTCGTCGCGGTGCGGAAAGCGCTCAGGGTGCGCGTCAATGTAAACCGCGAGCGCCTCGCCGTAGCCGAGGTCGCGCGCCGCGCCCTGCTGAATCGCCTCGTTCATCCACGCGCCTGTCTCCTCCCACATGCCGAAGGAACCGTCCTCGATGGCGGTGGGAACGTCCTCGCTTGTGCCGCCGTTGTAGCAGAGCTCAAAGTCGTGGATGCTGCACGCGCCGTTTCCGGCCAGATGCGTAACAAAGCCTTCTTTCATCAGCGCGATCAAAAAGCGCGAGAGGTTATTCTTAATGACATGCGCGCCCATCGAGAGAATGACCGGCGCGCCGCATTTGCGCGCGGCGATGATACGGGTGCAGAGCTCGTCAAAGTCGGGGTTATCATACTTTTCGACCGGATCGTCCAGATTCAAGAGATTATCGATCCGCACCAGATTGTACCGGTCTTTGACCGAGTAGGTCTTAATGTTGTCAAAGGAGAGCTGACCGGGGATTTTCACATTTTTATCGTTCGTGTCGCTCATAATTTTGCGCAGTCCTTTCCTGGTTTGATTTGAAATGGACGGCGGGCATCCGCCATGACCGGCGTTATCCGCCGTCCGGCCGAAAGAATCAGCACGGACACAGAAGTCGCCGCCTATGGGAGAGGCTTGCCGTTTATCAGGCTTATGAAAGAGAACGGAGGAACAGACTATGGTCTGTTCTCTTTGAAACTGATCGGGGGATTTCAAGGATATTATACCACAAGCGGGTTGTTTTTTCCATATCCTCCCACAAAATAACCGCCAGATTCCTGCTGGAAATTTTCAGTATAGCGCCCCGGCCTTGGTGTTTGGAACCGGACAGCAAGGCGAATGGGCGCGGCCGGCTATGGGGATAAAACGGATGAAGCCGCAAGGCTGCCCACCCCGCTTTTTCAGCAGCGGGGCGGCAGCCTTGAAACAAGCCGGCCGAAACCGGCGTGTGGAGGGAGCGCCTTTCAGGGGAAGTAAACCACCCTGTGCAAGCGGTTGTTAGCGTACAAACGAGTCCTTTACCGGCGATACGCGCCACGCAGGCCGTCAGGTATTCAGAATCCGCACAGCCTCGGAGATGGTCTTTTCATACGCTTCCATGCCGTACTTATCGACCTCGGCTTTGTTTTTCTCGCCGTGCGTCAGACATCCGGCGCCGCCGATACAGCCGCCGCGGCAGGCCATGCCTTCGATGAAGTTTGCAGGGAGTACGTTCTTCATCTTTTTCAGCAGCGCTATGCGGCATTCCTCGATGCCGTCGCAAGCGATGGGGCGGAAATCTGTGTCTTCCAGCCCTTGTTCTTTCAGGCTTTGACGGATCGCGTCGGTGACTCCGCCGCTCCGCGCGAAAATTCGCCCGTAATACGAGGCGTTATCGAGCACGTCTTCACCGAGGGAGGTGATATCGATGTCGCGGCTGTCGAACAGCGCCTGTAATTCCTCAAAGGTCAGCACGCTGTCGACGATCGGCGAACCGTCCGGCATTTTGCAGCGGTCTTCGCGGTATTCCGCCTTTTTCGCTGTGCACGGGCCGATGAAGACGACCTTGGCGGCCGCGTCCGTCTTCTTAATGTATTCCGAAATGAGAGCCGCCGGAGAGAGTGTGTGGGAAACATACTGCATCAAATCCGGAAACTGTGACTTGATATAGGCGACGAAGGCCGGACAGCAGGAGGTCGTCAGAAAATCCTTTTCCGCCAGCTCACGGGCTTCCGCATATGCGGCCATATCGGCGCCGAGCGCCGCCTCGACGACGTGGTAAAAACCGAGCGCCTTGATGCCGCTGATGACCTGCCCCAGCTTCGCGTATGTAAACTGGCTCGAAATCGACGGCGCTACGACGGCGTAGAGCTTGTATTTCTGATTTCCTTCGCTTTTCTTAATCAGATCGATCACATTCAGAATATACGATTTATCCATGATCGCGCCGAACGGGCACTGATAGACGCAGGCGCCACAGGCGATGCATTTGTCGTTGTCAATCGCCGCGGCCTTGTTTTCATTCATGGAAATCGCCTTGATCTTGCAGGCGTTTTCACACGGGCGGCGGTGGTTCTGGATGGCGCTGTACGGACAGACCGAGGCGCATTTTCCGCATTCGATGCACTTGGATTTGTCGATATGCGCTTTTTGCTTTTCATCAAAGTAGATGGCATGGCGGGGGCAGACCTCTTCGCAGCGGTGCGCGATACAGCCGCGGCAGGCGTCCGATACCTCGTAACCGCCGACCGGACACTCGTCGCAGGCGATGTCAATCACCTCGATGACGTTGGGATTTCCGGTGTCGCCGCCCATCGCCAGCTTGACGCGCTCGGCGAGAATCGCGCGCTCCTTATACACGCAGCAGCGCATCGTCGGCTTCGGACCGGAGACAATCTGTTTGGGGATGTCGCTGACGGATTCGAGCAGCCGGTCTTCAAAGGCTGCTCGCGCCACCTCGCGCAGCACCTGATACTTCAAATCCTGAACTTTTGTGTCAAATTTACGCATTCGGCCTCACTCCTAAAAATAGCTGACCTTGATCCGCTTGCCCATTTTTCGCAGGCACTCCGACAGCTCGTCGACGAGCCGCATCTTGATATTGAAATTGATCGGCAGGTTTGGGTTCTGATGAGCCGGATTGACCGCCCGCCCTACATAGAAATTGATATCCGTCGCTTCTTCAAAAAGCAACCGTGCGATCTGCGAGGCGCCGTCTTTTTTACACGTCCAGTCGTTGTAAAGCCGGTTCTCTCCGATGTAATCCTTAGCATAGGTCAGCACCTTGTTGATGGTGATTACGCCTTCGGTGACCAGATCCACGCCCTCGATTTTCGCCGTCGGCGGGATATCGGGGTCATGAAAGGCTAAATCAGGGATCAGCGGCTTTTTCAGAAAGTCCGCGGCGATCGTCGAAGTCGTCCCGCCGCAGACGATGTGCTTGCCTTCCTTGGAAAAGAACAGAGACATCATCTTGCCGCAGTCGTTTCGATCCGAAGGCGGTCCAATCAGCAGGTTCATCGGCTGCCGGCGGCGGATCTTGACCGTGCAGACGGTCGTATCATCGCCCGGCTCGCCTCCGTAGAGGCGGTTGCACTCGTCGAGCAGGATCGTCGAAAGCGTTTTCGCCGTAAAGCCGATATCGCAGAACGGCTCCATAAAGGAGATAATATCCTCTCGCTGCCAGCCGAAGTTCAAACTTTTTCCGACGCCGGCGTGAATCGCGCCGTCGCTGAAACATAGGAAGATATCGTTCTCGCACAGAGCCACGCGCGAGCGGCTGATCGCCTTGCCGCCGATGGTCATCACCGTCTCAGGGATCGCGACGTTTTTGCCGTCGCGCAGCAAAACGACGTGCGGGTTGTCATACTGAATGATTTCCGCTTCCTCGTTATTGTTGATGAGCAGAATCGTAAAGGTGGAATATGCGACGCCGCGGACGGCGCAGACCGGCAAAGTCGCCGCGATCGTCTCCACACAGTCTTCCAGCTTCATCCCCTCCGACATCATTGTAGAGATGATCTTCGAGGTCAGCGACGAGAGGATATTCGCCTTGACGCCGCTGCCCATGCCGTCGGCGAGGACGACGACGTCTCTGCCGCTCTCCTGCCGGATGATCTCGACCCGGTCGCCGCAGAGCTGTTCGCCCTGTTTATTGACGCTGCAATACGCGATATCGGCACAGAGATTATTCATCCGCAATCGACTCCTTCAATTTCGTGAGGGCGATCTTTGTCTCCGCCGTCGTCTCGCCCAAAAGCGAGGCGATTTCCTGTACGACGCGCATCTGCTTCTCGACAACCTTGTCGGCGATATCGACCGTGCGGCGGCTGAACTCCTCTTTTTTCGCCTTCTGCTTCTCCTCGTCGGTGACATCGCGCATGATGCAGATAATGATCCGGTATTCCTGGTCATAGGTGATCGTCTCTTCAACATAACGGTCGTATTCGGCCAGATAATTGCGGCGGTTGCGGATGCTTCGACCGGTCTCGCGGACATTGATAAAGTCTTTTGGGTCGAGGATCCGGATTACCTGCTCGCCCATGACGTCGGAACGGTTGCGGATATTCATAATCTTCCGCGCCGCGTCGTTGATCTGCTGGACTTCGAGCTCGTCGTTGAGGACGATGATGCCGTTGGGCGTATTGCTGATGATGTTATCTGAGAAGCTCTCGGCTTTCTCCTTCAAAAACGGCAGGCACATGCTCAGATCGGCCTTGCCCTGGGCGACGGCGATCGCCTTTTCACGGCAGGTGTTATACCCGCAGGAGCCGCAGTTCAGCTCGTCCTCCGGTTTTGTCTTGCCCATCTGACGCAGGATCTCCTCGATCTCGCGCGTACCGGGGCGAATCTGGTTGACGCCTATGTAGCTGTGCGACTTGCGTATACCGTCTGCGGCCAGCGGCTCAACGACAAAGTCCTTTTTGCCGGCGTATTCCGCGACCGTGCGGTAATCTCTGACCGGAGAGGCGTGATATTTTTCCATGACCGGCCCGCCCACGCAGCTCCCGCTGCAAATCGACATCTCAATAAAACACTTGTGGACATTACCGTTTTCAATATCTTTGAGCGCGGCGATACAGTTGTCGGCGCCGTCGATGGCCAAGTAAGCGTAATCCTCTGCGGAACAGTCCATGGTTTTCAGGATGCCGCCGCAGGTCGGGAAAAACCGGGCGCGGCTCTCCTCCTGAGCGTCGGGAACGTTTTCAGGCACAATCTGCTTCTCGGCAAACCAGCGGGAAAGCTCCTCAAACGTCAGCACACAGTCGACGATGCCCGGATACCGCTCCGCCTCGTCTTTTTTGGAGATACACGGGCCGATGAAAACCGTCTTGGCGCCGGGATAACGCCGCTTGATGTCGAGCGAATGCGCTTGCATAGGGGAAGCTACGTCCGCCAAATAGCGCAGCGCGGAGGGATAGTATTTCTGAATCAGCAGATTGACCGAATGACAGCACGAAGAGATCACGATGTCGCGGTCCCCCGCGGCCAGCAGCCGGTCATATTCCTTTTTCACCAACGTCGCGCCGACGGCCGTCTCCTCCGCCGCGGCAAAGCCGAGTTTTTTCAACGCCGCTTCCAGCGCGCGGATCCCCGTACCGTTGAAGTTGGCGATAAACGACGGCGCGACGCTCGCGATGACCGTCGGATTTTCGGCGATCAGCCGCTTTGCCTTCTCCGTATCGTCGGCGATGGACTTCGCGTTCTGCGGACAGACGACGAAACACTGTCCGCAGAGGATACACTCCTCGGCGGTGATATGCGCCTGATTATCCGAAAAGCGGATCGATTTGACCGGACAATGGCGAATACACTTGTAACAGTTTTTACAGTTGGAGGGTTTCAGTTTCAAAAATTCGGTCGCCATCGGTATCAACTTGCCTTTCCATTGATTCTCCCTTGGAGGTGTTTTGCGCTTGGGCGCAGAGCGCCGTCAAGCCTGTTCCTTTTTTCGGTTCGCTTTCTCCATGAATCTGTCCTTCGCCACGACAAAGCGCTCATGCGTACCGCAGCCGACTTCGCCGCAGTCGTCGCGCATGGATACGCGAAATACAAGCCTGCGGCCGTCGACCGCCGTCAACTCGCTCTCGCAGACCACGCTCAGCCCGACAGGCGTCGCAGCGGTATGGCGAAGCTCCACCGTCGTGCCCACGCTCGTCATGCCTTCATCGAGCAAACCGCTGAGACTCTCGCAGCAGCACGCCTCCGCGAGCGCTAAGAGCATCGGCGTCGCAAACACCGGCAGCTCCCCGCTGCCGACCGCCGCCGCGGTATTCTCGTCGCTCACCAGTATACGTTTGCTGTGTTTCAGACCGGCTTGCAGCATTTTTTCGTTCTCCCCCGTCATTTTCCGACCCGTTTCAGGACTTCATTTTCAAAGAACGCCTGCGTTGTCTCCGGTGTCAGCGAGAACGTCGTTCCGTCCAGCGTCACGCAGACGCCGTTCTGGCAGTTGTTCATGCAAAATGTACCGCTGAGATCAACCTGATCCTTCAAATCGTTTTCGGCGATCAGATATTGCAGCGTCTCCACGACCTGCCGGGATCCCTTTAAATGACAGGAGCTGCCGATACATACCGTAATTTTCATGATGATTCCGCCCTTTCTGTTTTTCATGGAACGGCCGCCGCGGGAGGGCAAACGCTCGCGCGGCGGCCGCGCGTTTTATTCGTAATCGACGACGTTGGCCCAGTGCAGCAGGAATTCCCGCTCCTCGGGCTTGCCTTTGACCGACTGAGAAGCCGCGACGATGGGCAGCCAGCCCTGAATATACTGCTTCTGGGTCCCGCTCTTTTCGACAAAGAGATCCATATACTGCTCCGCATGCTTGATATCGCCGGCAAGCCAGAACAACAGATAGGTCCGCGCCACGTCGGCGGAGGCGTTGCCCTGCGTCACATGCGACCAGTCGAGGATATACGGCACCTCGTCCTTGGAGATAATGATATTGCTGGGGTTAAAGTCACCGTGGCAGACCTTGTTGTGCTTCGGCATACCTTCAAGGCGCGAGCAGAGGTCGTAGCGCGTGGTGGCGTCGAGGCTGGACTCGGAGATTTTACGGTTCATCTTGTCTTTCAGCTTGTTGAGGAGCGGCGAGCGCTGCTCATGAACGAGCATCTGCAAATCTACGAAATACGAGAGATATTCGTCGTATTTTTCCGGGTGCTCCTCCATCAGCGCCGACAGCGTCTTGCCCTCGATAAATTCGCTGACGATCGCCCATTTGCCGTCAAACTTCGCCACCTCGATGATTTTCGGCACATGCAACGCCGTCTCTTCGACGCGCGCCTGGTTCAGCGCCTCGTTCAGAATATCCGCCTTGGAATATTCCTTGTCGAAAACCTTGATCGCATAGTCGCCGTCACGGTAAACGGTCTTTGAGGTTCTAACTGCTATAATTCGTTCAAGCTTCATCTTTTTTACCATACCTTTCCGCTTTCTACCCGGCGTTTACCGGCGTTTCGTTTCGATCGGGAAATCATCCCCTCAGTCTTTCCGGCCGTAGTACGCATTCAGATACATCTGCTTGATCTCGCTCATCAGCGGATAACGCGGGTTCGCGCCCGTGCACTGGTCGTCGAACGCCTGCTCCGTCATCGCGTCGAGCCGGTCGAGGAAATCTTTCTCGTCGATGCCGTAGTCGCGGATGGTCGGCTTGATGCCGATCTTCGCTTTCAGTTCGTCAATCGCCGCAATCAGGCTTTCAAGCTTTTCGGCGTCGCTCTTACCAGGCAGTTTCAGGTAATCGGCGATCTCAGCGTACCGCGCCAGCGTGTGCGGATGGTCATACTGCGGGAACGTACCCATTTTCGCGGGGACTTCGGCGGCGTTGAAGCGCAGCACTTCGTCAATCATCAGCGCGTTGGCAACGCCGTGCGGCAGGTGATGGAAGGCGCCGAGTTTGTGCGCCATCGAATGGCAGACGCCTAAGAACGCGTTGGCAAACGCCATACCGGCCATGGTCGCCGCGTTCGCCATCTTTTCGCGGGCTTCGGGGTCGTTGGGGCCGTTGTCATAAGCTCTCGGCAGATATTCAAAGATCATTTTCAGCGACCGGAGCGCCAGACCGTCGGTGTAATCCGTGGCGAGCATGGCGGCGTAAGCTTCCAGAGCGTGTGTCACAGCGTCGATACCGGAGGCCGATGTAAGGCCCTTCGGCGCGTTCATCATCATGTCGGCGTCGACAATCGCCATGTTCGGCATCAGCTCATAGTCCGCGAGCGGATATTTGATCCCGCTGACCTCGTCGGTGATGACGGCGAACGGCGTGACCTCCGAGCCGGTGCCCGCCGTGGTCGGAACGGCGATAAAATACGCCTTCTCGCCCATCTTCGGGAACGTATAGACGCGCTTTCTGATATCGACAAAACGCATGGCCATGTCCTCGAAATCCGCTTCGGGATGTTCGTAGAGCACCCACATGATCTTACCGGCGTCCATTGCGGAGCCGCCGCCGACGGCGATGATGCAATCCGGTTCAAAGGCGCGCATCTGCGCGGCGCCTTCGCGGGCGCAGGCAAGCGTCGGATCCGGCGCCACGTTGTAGAAGGTCGTGTGCGTAATCCCCATCTCGTCGAGCTTATCGGTAATCGCCTTGGTATAGCCGTTTTTATACAGGAACGAGTCGGTGACGATGAACGCTTTCTTGGCGTTGCGCACGGTTCTCAGCTCATCTAATGCAACCGGCAGGCAGCCCTTCTTGATATAGACCTTCTGCGGCACACGGAACCACAGCATGTTCTCTCTCCTCTCGGCAACGGTTTTGATATTCAGCAGGTGCTTGACGCCGACGTTCTCGGAGACGGAGTTGCCGCCCCACGAACCGCAGCCGAGCGTGAGCGACGGCGCGAGCTTGAAATTGTAGAGGTCGCCGATACCGCCCTGCGCCGACGGGGTATTGACAAGGATGCGGCAGGTTTTCATGCGGGCCGCAAACGTATCGAGCTTGGCCCGTTCCGTCACCGGATTGAGGTAGACCGAGGCCGTATGGCCGTAGCCGCCGTCGGCGATCAGCCTGTCGGCTTTGTCTAAGGCGTCGGCAAAGTCCTCGGCTTTGTACATCGCAAGCACCGGCGAGAGCTTTTCATGGGCGAATTCTTCGCTGATATCGACGCTTTTGACCTCGCCGATGAGGATCTTGGTCTCCTCCGGCACCGTAACACCGGCGAGCGCGGCAATCGTATGCGCTTTCTGGCCGACGATTTTGGCGTTGACGCCGCCGTTGATGATGATCACCTTTCTGACTTTTTCCGTTTCAGCCTTGTCGAGGAAATAACAGCCGCGCGCCGCGAACTCTTCTTTGACCTGCTTATAGATGCTCTTCATAACGATGACGGACTGCTCCGAGGCGCAGATCATGCCGTTGTCAAAGGTTTTGGAATGGATGATGGAGTTGACCGCGAGCAGGATGTCCGCCGAGTCGTCGATGATCGCCGGGGTATTGCCAGGGCCGACGCCGACGGCGGGCTTGCCGCTGGAATAAGCGGCGCTGACCATGCCGGGGCCGCCGGTGGCAAGGATAATATCCGCAGACTTCATGACAAGGTTCGTCAGCTCCAACGACGGCACGTCGATCCACGCGATGATATCCTCGGGCGCGCCGGCGCGCACGGCCGCTTCCAGCACGATCTTCGCGGCCGCGATACTCGAACGCTTCGCGCGCGGGTGCGGGCTGATGATCATACCGTTACGGGTCTTTAAAGCCAAAAGCGTCTTAAAAATGACCGTTGAGGTCGGGTTGGTCGTCGGGATAACCGCGGCGACCACGCCGATGGGTTCTGCGATCTTCTGCATACCATAGGCCTTGTCTTCCTCGATCACACCGCAGGTCTTGGTGTCTTTATAGGCGTTATAGATATATTCGGCGGCGTAATGGTTCTTGATGACTTTGTCCTCCACGACGCCCATGCCCGTCTCCTCGACCGCTGCCTTGGCGAGCTGGATCCGCTCTTTATTTGCCGCCGAAGCCGCGGCGGCAAAAATGCGGTCGACCTGTTCCTGCGAATACGTTGCGAACGCCCGCTGCGCCTTTCTGACTTTTGCAAGGGTCTTTTCAAGAGTCTCAACGCTGTCCACAAGCTCATACTTTTTTTGATCGTTCATCGTTTTGTTCTCTCCTGTCTTTCTATGATTCCTGCCTTGGTCTTATCGTCACCCGCCGGAAGACCGGAAAATTTCCGGCGGGAACATCGGTTTGCATAAAAACGGATGCCGTTTAACCGCACATTTTTTCCGAGAGGTGTTTGGAGAGCAGCGCCAGCGACGCCGCCATGTTTTCATTCTGCACCAGAACGCCCTCGGGGACGTTGAGGTGTACCGGCGCGAAATTCCAGATCGCCAGAACGCCGCCCCTGATCAACCGGTCACACAGCTGCTGCGCAGCGCCCGCGGGCGCCGTGATAATCCCGATCCTAATTTTCAGACGCTCGCACAGATCTTCCAGCTTTGCAACGGAAAAAATTTCTTTTCCCCGAATGGTTTGCCCAGCCAGCGCTTCGTCGCAGTCAAACGCGGCGACGATATTCAGCCCGTAGGCCCCGAAACCGTCATAGCTCAACAGCGCGCGCCCCAAGTTTCCCGCGCCGACCACGACGGCGTTTTCCACGTTGTCATAGCCGAGATACCGCTGCAAATCCGCGATCAGATCCTTCGTCACATAGCCGATTTTCGGCCGGCCTCCTGTGCTTACAATCGCCAGATCTTTCCGAACCTGAACGTCATGGAGGTGCAGCGCCTCAGCGATGGCCGTAGCCGAGATGTTCACAGGGTCATTGTCCGGCAGCGATTTCAGATAATTCAGGTAAACAGGCAAGCGCTGCAACGCCTGTTTTGAAATCGGTTGACCGTCCATTCCGTTTCTCCTTTCATGCGTTTTCCATCTGCTTTTGATGGTTTTATTATAGCATTTCTCCTCGCGTTTGAGAAATACAAATGCGCCATATCGGTATATACTTATCGATATGTTGTTATCGATAAGTATATACCGATATGGCGCACGGGTTTTGTAGGGTTTACCGTACGGTATTTTTCTGCGCTTCACGGGCCTGAAAGACAAAGCTCGTTTCTTCCTCGCTGAGCTTATAATCCTGCGGATAGATCAGCAGATCCTGATATTTTTCACAGCCGCAGGTGTTCCGAACCAATCCGCAGCTGTCCAACTGCCGCTGCGGAAGCGGCGGCGACCACATATACGCGGTTGGAACGGCGTTCAGAATATCGAGACGAGCCGCAAGATCCCGGAGCACAATCCGGCCGCCCTGCGCGGCGGAGCCGGCTGCGTATTCGCGCTCTCCCCCTTCTATATTGGCCGGCGCGGCGCAGGCGACCTCCGTATACGCTTCCAGCTGCTCCGGCGCTATGCTCCCCGCTTCTGCCAGCGGATGCCGCTTCGACATGAAAACTTCCATCTCAAAAACGCGAAGGATTTCAAACTCTATGTGTCTGGCCGCCAACAGATCCGTGTAATACGCTTCCTGCACGCTTCGGCAGCGCACAACGCCCAGCCTGTATTCCTCTTCGGCAACGCCGCGAATCGCCCGCGTCGCCTCCGTTTCCAGCAAAGAGATTCCTGCCCATGCGGCGGAATGCGGCAGCGCGGCATATGCGGCGCAGGCGCGAATCAGGTATTCGGAATCCATCGGTATCGCAACCGAAACGGGCGGCACGGCGGACGAAGCGCGTTTTCCGATCTGCTCCATATACTCGACCTGCCGCAGAATCTTGCGTGCATGAAACAGAAACTCCGTCCCCTCTTTTGTCGGGAGCACCCCCTTGGGACTTCTTCGAAAGATTGTAACGCCGACCGTATCTTCCAGCTCTTTGATCGCTTTGCTCAGGTTCGGCTGCGCCATAAAAAGATTATCGGCCGCCTGTGTGATGGACCCCGTTCGCTCAACTTCGAGCACATATTTCAAATGCAGCGTGTTCATACTATATTTACCTTCCCATTCGCTGTCTGAATGCTGGATCATTCCTCACAGCGCAGCCGTTTCCCAGCGGCGTATATCGGTCTTCGCCGTTTCTATTATAGCCTCCCTCTGCCGCAATGTCAACGCAAGAACCGACTGTTGCTCTCCCTGCTGAAAATTTTTTCCTGTTCCGCCAAAAAAAATGCAGAAAGCCCTTGACAAAACGCGGTAAATCGCTTATAATAAATAAGCCGTTGCGGAATTGTGTAATGGTAGCACGACAGACTCTGACTCTGTTTGTCTGGGTTCAAATCCTAGTTCCGCAGCCATGTCGGGGCAAAGTTCGCTTTGCCCCGACGTTTTTTTATTTTGACGCAGAAAAAATCAGTCTTCACCGCGTTCTCCCCGCTCCCGCGCCGTCCAACGTCCCTACGGCTGAGAACCTTTCAGAGTCATGCAACGGTTTACTCCGACTGGCGGTTCCAGCCGGAGGAAACCGTTGCGCACAATACAATCAAATGCAAGGATAGAGAAGATGTTTGACGTTTGAGGGGCTTTCTGCTCGCCACATGCCGAAAGAGAAAAACAGAAAATGACCCCCGAAACGATTGCAAATTTCTTTATGAATGCTGTCTCCCCCTCTCTTTGTTTCTATGTTTGCATAGTATTGAGCCATAATGGGCAATAAAGATACAAAATCCCATAAGCGCGAGATAATCTATGGCAAACAAAATTTTTGATTCGTTGTAATCCAGAAACACAAATTCAGATTTCAGCAGCAGATAGGTCGAAAAATCTCTGCTGATAAAAGCCCACACACCATATCCGGCGATCATCAATCCGGCAATGAAAGCAATGATACCGCGTGTTTTTGACTTGTTCTTAATTCCCGCGGTCTTTCGGGCCATTCCCAAAATCATATTCCAGTGCAAACCTAAATGCAGGCTCATTAAGAGAAATCCCCAATACGCGCCGAGAATGTGCAGCCGCCGAGCCAGCGACATACCGCCGATCGACGGCAGAAAATCAAACACATAGCGTGACATCACAATGCCGCTATACATTTGAGCAAGCATAGAAACAAGCACGAGAATATCCATACAGAGCGTTAAAATACGCATTGCGCTGTATTTCCCCTTAAATAAGGTTTTGTACCAATATCCATTCAAAATGTGATGAGCAATAAAAAGGAGTAACATTCCTGCCCCCACCCATTCGTGGAGCGCTTCTCCCCACAAATGATAGCCCATTAAGAAAAGCAGCGCCAGCGTCATGAAAATATCAACGGATAATTTGATAACAGCTTTCAGCTTCATTCCTCCACCGCCTTATTGATACAGCAAATCGCATTTAGGCTGCGGGGATAACCGATATACGGCAAACACTGTGAAACGACTTTCATCAGAAACTCTCTGTCGTTTCCCATATTCAGATTCCCTTTGGAATGAGCGATAAGCTGCGGTTCACAACCGCCTTGCGCCATCAGAAAGCAAAAAGTAATGAGTTCACGCTCTGCAAGGGTTAAACCGTTTCGGGTGTAGTAATCGCCGAAGCAATTTGCCGCCAGCCAACGGTTGATATGTCCTGCCTTCCAAGCCTCTTTCATTTGTTCGCCGAAGATTTCCACCTGCGCTTCAATTCCTTTTTCAAGCCGATTATCAAGGGCAGTCGTTGCCTGCCCGTCAAGGGGAAGCCGAATGCCTCGCTCTGCGAACACTTCATTGGTAACATTCAGAAAAGGGTACATTCTGCCATACCCCAAATAGTCGGTTGCTTGATAAACAATTTCCTTTGCAAGGATCGGCGTGATACCGTTTTCTAAGGCTTTCGGGAGCATTGCTTTGTATGCGTCTACACCGCCGCAACCGATCAGCGCCGCTAAAACCGCCATATAGCGTGTTTTTTCATCTAATTGCTGATTTTTTTCGCCCGGAACTTCGGTGAAGGCAAAATATTCAAAGCGCTCTGTAAATTCGGGATCGGTGATATGCCAATCCATTTTCATCTCTCCTTTCAGATTTTTTGACAGCCTACCGACCACACGTGTTTATCCTTTGCGGCGGCAGGCGTATTTTGCGCCATGACGCCCACTAATTTATGGGGAACATAGGCTTCTTCTAGATAGGTCAATTCGTCAGCGGTCAAGGTAAGCTCGACCGATTTTACGACACCCTCAATGTGGCGGAGCTTTGTTGCACCCGCGACAGGAGCAGTGACCTTTGTTAAGAGCCAGGCAAGGGATATTTCGGTCATAGATACGCCGTGCTTATCGGCCAGTTCCGCTACACGATGAATAATAACGCCGTCCTGTGTAGCCGTGGAATCATATTTCAGACGGGCGTAACCGTCCTCCTGCAAGCGCTTGGAGGTTTCACCGGGGCGTCTGGAAAGCCGCCCGCCTGCAAGGGCGCTGTACGGCGTCATTGCGATGTTTTCTTCCTTGCAGAACTTCGCCATTTCCTGTTCTTCCTCACGGAAGACTAAATTATAATGCCCCTGCACCGATACGAATTTTGCAAATCCCTCTTTTTCAGCAAGTGCGTTTGCCTGTGCAAGCTGATAGGCGAAGCAGTTGGAAATCCCAATGTAACGGGCTTTGCCTGCTTTTACAGCGTTGTTCAGTCCCTCCATAACGTCGTAAAGGGGCGTATTGTAATCCCACATATGGTAAATGTATAAATCCACATAGTCCGTTCCGAGATTTTCAAGGCTCTTATCCAGCATTTTTTCAATATGCTGCTGACCTGTAATGCCTGCTTCTATTTCATCACTGGTGCGTGGCAGAAATTTTGTTGCGATGACGACCTCGTTACGCTTGGCAAAATCCCGAATCGCTCTGCCCAGATACCGCTCGCTTGTACCGCTTTGATAAGCGATGGCCGTATCAAAGAAATTAACGCCCAGCTCCAGCCCTCTCTGAATGATTTGACGGGAATGGGCTTCGTCGACCGTCCAACTGTGCTGACCGTTTCCGGCTTCACCGAACCCCATACACCCCATACAGATACGGGATATATTGAGATCTGAATTTCCTAATCTTGTGTACTCCATCAAAATCTCCTTATGCGCCCGGCTCTACAAACATCTTTTTGTCTTTCAAGCGTTCCATATGGGCAGGCCATTCTTCCTTTTCGATATCCTCAATCGACACCGAAACGAATTTTTCGTCAATGTTTAGTTCTTTTGCAAGAAATTGCTGCACCTTGACGGCAATTTCTTTTTTAACGGAATCGTCCCGTCCGGGCATCATCGTAATATCAATATGCGGCATAACGCCACCTCCTGATTTTCATTTGTGGCTGAGCATTTTATCTTTTTCCGCCATAAGTCCGTCCCTTTGCTTAAAGACCTTTTACCCAATTTTCCAGCTCACGATCAGAAACACGGTTCAGCATTTTGCCTTTCTCCCAATTTGCACTCGGACAAAGAGGTTTCAGCACCTCAACTGTTTTCCCCATTCCGCTGCCGCCGGAGGTTGCAAAGGGGATGATTGTTTTGCCCGAAAAATCGTAGCTTTCCACAAAGGCGTTGATAATGGTTGGCGCAACATACCACCAAATCGGGAAACCGATAAATACGGTGTCGTAGTCCTCCATATTGGAAAGCCGTTCTGCGATTTCGGGGCGGGAATCGGGATCGTTCATCTCAACAGAACTGCGGCTTTTTTTGTTCGTCCAGTCAAGATCGGCGCGGGTATAGGGAACGGCAGGCTTGATTTCAAAGAGGTCCGCGCCGGCCGCCTTTGCCAAACGCTCGGCTGCGGCTTTGGTGACGCCGCTTGCCGAAAAGTATGCAACCAATTTTTTCATCTTATTTTTCCTCCAGTTTGTTATATTCTTCATCGCTCACAGGCTCGCACCATTCATTCGAGGTGTCCTCGCCCGGAACCTCTACGGCAATATGCGAAAACCAACTATCCTTTTTCGCACCGTGCCAGTGTTTTCTCTCTGCCGGAATGGTGATGACCGCTCCGGCGGAGAGAGAAATAGGCGGTTTGTTTTCTTCTTGATACCAGCCCTCGCCGGCCGTGCAGATCAGAAGCTGACCGCCGCCGCTTTTGGCGTGGTGAATGTGCCAGTTGTTGCGGCAGCCCGGCTCAAAGGTCACATTGGCAAGAAACAATGCTGTTTCCTGGGGATTTGTCAGCGGGTTCAAAAAGGATTTGCCGATAAAATACTGTGCAAATGCCTCGTTAGGGCTCCCTGTTCCAAAAACATTGATTTCGTCAAACTGCTTTTTATCTGTCACTTTCATTGTTCAAATCCCCTCTCTTTCATTGAATTCCATTGCTGTCCAGCCAGTTAGCCACATCTCCCGAAAGCTCCGAGCCGCCCGAATAGTGAATAGAAAGAGCTTCGCCCATTGCAGCGTTTGGCGCAAGCTTGGCAATAGCCGTTAAACTCTGTCCGAAACGACCGCCGCCGTGAGAGCAGAACGGAAGTATCGTTTTACCCGAAAAATCGTATTCTTCAAGGAAAGACGCAACAGGCATAGGAATAGAAGCCCACCAGTTGGGATAACCGATCATAACAATATCGTATTCGTCCATATGATCTACGTGGTTTGCAAGTTCGGGCCGGGCCTGTGCGTTTTGATCTCGCTGCGCCTCGGCCAAAACGGTATTGTAGTCGCTTGAATAAGGATTTACCATTGTGATTTCAAAGATGTCTGCGCCCGTCTGACGTTGGATTTCTGCGGCAACGCCCTCTGTATTGCCTCCCCACGAGAAATAGGCGATCAGGATTTTACCATTTCCGTCAGCAGATGGGTTCTGTGTACCTGTACCCGAAACGCTGCCTGTACCGGGGGCCGCGTTGAATACCAAGCGAATGCCAAGATTGAAGCTGCCTTTATTTTGTTCCAGTGTGGCGCGGTACGCCGAGCGCATATTTTTAGCAAAATCATTCCACCCTCCGCCGCGATACACGCGAAGCGTGCCGGAAGCAGGTCCGGCAGGGTCGGTCTGTGCGTCCATGGGATATTCGCCGTAATAGTCCCATACCCATTCGCTTACATTGCCGTGCATATTGTAAAGCCCGTAAGGGTTTTCGGAAAAGCTGTCTACGGGGACAGTGGTTTGTCTATATTCACCGGGTTTTACCTTTAAATTGTCCTGTGAAAAATAGTTATCCTCTATTTCATAAGGGTAATGTCCATAATAGTTTGCGTCCTCTGCACTTGGAGAGTTTTCCATATAAAACGGTGTAGTCGTACCGGCGCGGCAGGCATATTCCCATTCCGCCTCGGTGGGCAGGCGGTAACCGTTTGCGCTTCTGTCCCAAGAAACATTCTGCCCGTCGATGGTATAGACAGGGGTTAAGCCGTCCTTTTCGCTTCGGGCGTTGCAGTAGGCTACTGCGTCGAGCCAAGAGATGTTTTCAACGGGCAGGTTTTCTCCAGAAAAATTACTCGGATGATTGCCTGTGATTTCTTCATATTCCTTTTGCGTCAGCTCGTATTTGCTCATATAAAAATCGCTGACAGTAACCGAGTGCTGTGTTTCATCGGCACTGCGCCACGCCTCGGATTCGGGGCTGCCCATTTGAAAAGAGCCGCCCTTAATCAAAACAAAATTTTCGGGAACTTGCATATCGGTTACCTCCGGAGAACTGCTTGCAGGCGGTCGTTCCGAGCTTATGCCGGGATTTTCTGTCTGACTGCAAGCTGCCAGAGAGAAAAGAAGGAACAGCGATAAAAGCAGCCAACCAGTTTTTCTCATAAAATGGCCTCCTATTTGGCAAGTCCGATATCATTGAGCCATTCGCTGACCGCGCGGTCGGGATTTGACGACGAACCGCTGCCGATGTGGAGCCCCTCGGTCACGGTTGCATCTGGTTCAAGGGATTTCACCTCGTTTACCGTTCCCGAAAGTCCGCTGCCTCCGCTGGTGCAGAACAGGGCAACCGTCTTGCCGGACAGATCGTAAGTATCGAAAAATGTGTAGAGAATCATCGGCATATCGCCCCACCAGTTCGGAAAGCCCACATAGATAACATCGTACTGCTCGATGTTTTCAATGCTGTCGGAAATGGCAGGACGGGCGCTATTTCTCTGTTCCTCCCGCGCCAAATCCACAACGGTATCGTAGTCGTCGCTGTACGGCGTGGCAGGTACGATTTCAAAAATATCGGCGCCTGTTTGCGTTTGAATCGACTTTGCAACATTTTCGGTGTTTCCCGACCAAGAGAAATAAACCACTAATGATTGAGAGCCTGTTTCGGTCGGCGTGGAAGTCTCATTTGGATGATTCGATTCTTCGACAGGCTCGGAAGAATCACTTTGACTGTTTGATACTTCCATGGGTATAGAACTTTGATCGCTTGATTGCTGTGTGGGAGAGGACGATCCTTCATTCGCTGTGTTGTTGCTGCAAGCCGCAAAAGAGAGCAGCAGAGCGAGTGCCATCAAAATAGAAACCAATTTTTTCATTTCGAACTTCTCCTTTTCGTTTGATTCTTGTTCTGCGATTTCATTTCAAATCGCAGATAATCCAGCCGGTCTAATTGCCGTTCCTTAAAATGGATTTCATCAAGCGTTCCGTTTCTTTTTGTTTCCAGCATTTTCAGCCGCTCATCTTCACCGGATTTACCTTGTAGAAGTAATTTCATATACCGTTCCACCTCGGCATTTGTGAATCCGATGTCGTGAAGCGTCATAATGGTGCTTAAACGCTCGATGTCGCTGTCGTCATAGCGCCACGAGCCCATCACTTTTTTCACCTCGCCGCATAGCCCCCAGCTTTCATATTCCTGCAATATGCTGACAGGGATGTTATATTTTTCGCTTGCCTCAAAGATCGTCATCTTAACTCCTTTCTGGGTAAATAACAAAAATAAAGGTGCTCCGTCTTGGAACACCTTTATTATATATCCGGCCATTTAAAATGTCTAATACTTATATTTTATCACAAGATATGCTTTTTAAGTATTGAACTGCGAAGTCTATAAAAGCAGAGGTTGTGGCCGAAAATATCTGCTCTTTTTTCCACCCCAAGACCGTTGAAATCTCCAAAACGGGCTGTAATGGAATAAACCGTAAACTTTCGTAGGTGCAGTTTAAGTTTATACTAAGCATTACGCCTATGTTTTCCTTGGCTAACACGGCTTCGTTATAAGGCAGATTGGCGGTCGCTGCAATTTCTACCCGATCTTTATAATCACCAAGCCATTTTCCGATTCGGCTTTGGTTGAAGTCGCCTGTTGCAGTAACAACCGACATTCCCGCTAAATCTTCCGGTCTTATGCTTTCTTTTTCAGAAAGCGAAGAACTGCTCGGAACAAACACACCCCATTGTTCTTTGATTGGCATATTGACAAAGTTATATTTACGCATATCAACCGGTTCTGACATTAAACCTATATCAAGAAATCCTCTTTCAATATAATCTCGAATGTTATTTGCATTTCCGCTGTATATCTCATACTTTACATTTGGATATTTTTCACGAAATTCTGCAATGATTTTCGCCAAATATTCCGTCGAACGGAATTCACCGCTGCCGATTGAAATCGTGCCGGAGAGCGCTTCCTCTTTTTGCATAAAATCCCGTTTTGTTTTATCGGCCAAAGACAAAATTTCCTGCGCACGGCGTTTTAATATCATTCCGTCCTCGGTCAAAATAATATTGTGATTGCTGCGTATAAACAGTTTCACACCCAGTTCTTGTTCCAAATCAGCAATTTGTCTTGACAGTGTCGGCTGCGTAACGTGAAGCTGTTGTGCCGCCTTTGTAAAGTTTTCCTCTCTTGCGACTGCCAGAAAATAATTTAATACCCGTAATTCCATATGCTCACCTCTGGTTTAATATATCATAAATCTCGGCGAAGTTCAACATATCTAACGGATAGATATAGTTTTTAAAAATAACTAATTGGGTTTGAGGGTGTGCCCCAGACGAGTTTTCCTGTTTGCAGCCTTGTGAGAAACCCGCGAAGATGATAGATAAAGATCGGAGATGGCGGCGGCGGTCAGCGCGCCCGTCAGCGTGCTCCCGCTTTTTGCAG
>ERZ772860.1043-NODE-1043-length-20747-cov-8.650831_pt1 | contig 20747 bp, 19 predicted proteins | sample MGYA00511342_ERZ772860 | MGnify/ENA primary metagenome ERZ772860 (study PRJEB29015, sample SAMEA2737665) | human gut metagenome | biome: human gut; feature: human-associated habitat; material: faeces | place: China | collected 2012 ... | reverse complement strand
TCAGCAGGCAACTTCTTGATACCATCAAAGAGAACACCCACCAGACATTGCTTCTAGGCAATAGCATACAGCTCCTTCCAATCCGCCTCCTTCAAAGAACCAGGTATTTCCTTGGCAGAACCAATACAGAATCGCAAGAATTCAAAGAAAATCTTTTGTTGTTTCAACATAAAACTGTACTTTTGCACGCATGAAAGATAAATTACAAAGAGCCATCGGTCATATTATACCGACGCTCCTACTCATTATATTACTTCCTATATCGGTAGTCTTCACTCCCATTCACTGGCTGTACAAGACTATCCGAAGATTTTTTCTGCGATAAATCTTGCAGGAAACAGCAAGCCTGCCATCACATAACGCTTACGGGTATGCGGTTCCTTCCACATTCGATAAACAAAGCGGAGATTTGTTTTATCCACCCATGCAGGATAGTAATCTATCTCATTCTTGGAAGTCTGATGAATAAATCCACCACAGGTAAATCCGACACCCTGATAACCGGCATTCTTCACCTTTAGCAGGAACTTCTCTTGCATCAAGGCTCCCATTCCTACTATCAGGAAGTCGGGGGCCATTTCGGCGATATGCTTAGCCTCAACATCCATTTCGTTTGCCGAAGCAAAGTAGCCGTTACGATAACCAGCAAACTTCACCTTAGGATACCGCTCACGGAATATCTCCACAGCCTTCTCTACCTGCTCCTGCTTAGAAGCCACAATATAGATGGTCTTTCCATGCTCCGCTGCATACGAGAACAACTCCGGTGCCATCGAAGTCATATCAAAACTTCTTCGAGTCACCAACTTGCCATAAACTAATTTGATGGCTTTCACCAACAAACCACCATCGGCAAATATACCATCCATCTTACCAAACAGCTCTTTATTATCTAGAGCTGTGAGATAAGAAACAGGATTGAGGAAAGTATAAACCTTACCCTTTGTCCCAAATATCTGATTGACAGAATAATTTTCCGTTGATAATATTTTATCTACCAATATGCTCATTATCTTTTGCAGATCTAACTATTATATATCTTCAGCAATTCATTTGCTTCATTCTCTATGTTATACCCAGCTTTGGTAATTAACTCATAATTATTATGGCATCTTACCTCACGACTTATTGCATAATCAAAAGAATCTATGGAGTCTGCCCAATCCTTAACTCCATCTGTCAAATCCTTCATCTTTACATCTTGACCAATATTAACATCACTAGTCACATTAGATGAAATCAAACATGGAAGACCAGAAGCCTGCGCCTCTAGCACGGTTAATGGCATACCTTCATATATCGATGGAAATACAAAAACATCCATGGCTTGAACAATAGCAGGAATATCAGAACGTAAACCTGCTAGGATTATAGAATCAGCACATCCACTATCAGCGACCCAAGTTTCAACTTTCGAACGCCATTCGCCATCACCAACAAGAAGCAATTTAGAATTAGAATGCTTCAAATGGTATTCAGCAAATACCTTTATCAAGAACTCATGATTCTTTGCATCCATGAATTTGCCAATATGCCCAACAACAAAATCCTCTTCTTTTATGCCAAACTCATTTCTTATAAGTACACGTGCATCATTATTATATTCAAACTTAGCAATATTTATTGCATTTCTCAAAATCTTATAGTTATTCTTTCCAAACAACCAATCTCCAGCCAATTGAGAACAAGCAATAGCATCGGTAAACGAATGCATAAAGAAAGGATGTAAAACAGCATTAATAAACGGATGCTGTGTTTTGCTCGTATGATTGTGATGAATGCGTTTAGGAACCCCTGCAACTTTTGCTGCAGAGAGTTCTATTACAGCTGTAGAACTATTTGCATGAACATGAACCACATCATAGTTTCTACACAAACTATTCACTGCTTTCCAATACTGTACCACATTTCCTCTTTTTGGAAGTTGATAATATTTGCCACCATTCTTTTTGACTTCATCATCTAAATCAGATGGAATATTATTTGTTGATGCAAAATCTATCTGAAGACCGATCTTATCAAGATTTAGGCTTCTATAATAATTCAGCATTACAGAAGCCAATCCGCCTGTTGGTGTAAAAGCCGTTGTGATTATAACGATTACCTTTTTCATTGGAGTTTTCAAATTTTTAGATAATCACCCTCAATAAATGATTCTATAATCTTAGTTATTTCCAAGGAAACATTACGAGAAATATAGAAATCATCGTGACTGTCATTTATTGCTTTGATAAAAGAGACTAATTCATATCTAATGCCTTCACCATCCAACTGATAAAAATATCGTTTATTTTTCTCTGAATTTTCAAAACGAACTTCATAATAATCCGTTTTCCACCAAGGCGCAGGAACATAAATATAGCCTTTATTACCAGATATCACCAAATCTCCCTCAGATTTCATCATTTGAGCAACTTTTATAGAAGCTACAGCATTAGGATATACAAATTCTATTTTAGTAAATCCGTCAAACATCGTCTCTTTATTAATGATGTGACTGACAATTCTCTTTGAATAATCTTTTGTACCTAACAATTGAAATATAGGTAAGAGTGCAGTTGGTCCCCATGCACAGATACTATTCCATTTATTAGGAAAAAGAGTATTGGCAGAAAACTCTTTCAAACTAGTGCAAGTTGCATCAACAGACATAATATCACCAATTATACCACTCTTTGCCAAAAGGAGCAAACGAGAATAAGCCATAGAATATGCAGTTTTTATAGAATCCATCAACACACACTCATTCTCCTTGGCTAAGTTTACTAAACTCATGAATTGTTCTGGCTTAACAGAAATGGGAGACTCACATAGGACATGTTTTTTCTTCTTTAAAGCCAACTTAATCTGTGCATAATGTTCTTGAGGAAATGATGCAATATATATTGCATCAGACACATCAAGCAATTCTTCATACTCAGTGTATCTTGGAATCTTTGACTTTCCATTGTCTTCCTTAAACCCAGAACAGCAAATCCCAGATACCTTCAACCCATTTACAAATTTGCTTTCTGCAACAAACTTTTCTATTACAGAAACATAATTACCAATTAGCCCCAAACGTACTTCTCTTTTTTCCGACCTTAGTTCTGTTGAAGAAACACCTGCAGTACGTTCTAAATAAACAACCTTGCAATATTCTTCAAGATAGTCGAAATGCCCTTTCCAATCACTACCAATAGCAAAAATGTCTATGCCATAACGCTTGATGTCATCTATTTTTTGTCCTTCATACTCTTCTGCTATAATTTCATCCGCCAATCCTGAAGCTCTTACAGCTTCAACTCTTTCCATAAAAGATTGCTGGACATTTATTTTACCACGTTCTTTGTCAAAATCATCACTGGTAACACCCACTATCAAATAATCACCCAAGGCTTTGGCACGTTCCAAAAGCCTTAAGTGACCATAATGTAATAAGTCGTATGTTCCGTAAGTTATAACTTTCACCATAACTACTACTATTATTTATCAAGTTCCAACAAAGCTTCAATGAATTGTTGCATATAATGTTTTTCACCAATAGATACACGAAGACAAGTTCCAAAATCACCAACGTTTGGATATGACTTTATCAGTATTCTCTTCTCGTGTTTCATACGAGAAACTATTGTTGGAGCATCAGTTTTTGTCTTAATAAACAAAAAGTTACCTGCCTCTCCCTTATGGGAATAGCCATTAGCATCCAATGTTTTCAATAAATATCGACGTCCCTCCTTAAACTTTTCAATTAAGTCATTAAGAATAGTAGGAGATTCCAATATGCTCTCGGCAAATTTCAAAGCAAAAGCATTTGTATTATGAGGAGTACACAGTTTTTGAACCATATTTATACCATCAGGCCATCCAACAACGTAACCTAAGCGACATCCTGCCATTGAAAATAACTTCGAAAATGTGCGAGTGATAAATATGTGCTCATTCTTCAAAGCGTAATTAATAAAAGTTCCCTCATAAAAATAATGATAAGCCTCATCAACAAGTAAGGTAATTTGTTTTTCTTGAGCGACTTTCAAAATCAATTTAAACTCCTCTTCAGAATAAACATTACCCATAGGGTTATTTGGATTCAACAAAATCAGAAGCTGTGTATCATCTGTCATTGCCTTTATAATGTTATCCACATCCATTGTCAAATCTTCATTATAAGGAACCTTAATAAAATTACGATCATACATTTCAGAATAAACTTGAAACATAAAATAAGATGGAACAACACCAACAATTCTTCCATGAACAGATGTAAATGCCTGAATAATGTATCGAATACCTTCTGAAGAGCCATTTACCAAGCATAAATGCTTAATGTCGGTGTGCAGAAAATCAGCAAGTACTTCTGAAAAATGAAGGGTTTCAGGGTACTGAGCAACAAGTCTAGGAGAAACATCAGACAAGACTTTATCTATAAAATCTTGTGGTAAGCCTCCAGGATTCTCATTTAGATCGAGACGTAAGTAATCTTTACGTTCATTCTGATCAAACACTCTTACTAAGTCTTTTAAATTTGGATTTATATAATACATTGTCTTAAAAAATTAATAATTTACATTAAAAAAATCTATCTGCTATATGTTATCATTACTTATTACAAAGCAAAGTGTACTATCGTATCATTCCACTTAATTTTACGATACGCTCGCAACTCTTAGCATCTCTATACTTAAACACTTGGTTGCAAACCCATTCTCGCTTGTTTTTATATATATCTTTACCTGCTGCAAAATCTTTCAAGAATTGTTCAAAATCATCCAATGTTTTAATGAGATGCCCACCCATATAATCTTCTGGATGTTCAAAAGCAAAGCCACGATTTTTTTTATAGTCATCCATATCTGGTACAACAAAAGCCTCAGGTCTATCCAATAACAAATATTGTAATGACACCGAAGAATAATCACCTATCAATCCATCTGCATGTGCCATAAGTTTATATATATCATAGCCATAATTCACAAACTCTACGTGAGAAAAAACACTTAAATGACTAAAATGGCGTTGTAAGCCTTTAGGGGTAGATTGAGCAGGATGCAATTTTACGATAAGCTTGATATTATAATGAGCCAAAAGAGAATTCAACTTTGAATAATCTTTTTCATGAAAAAGGGGCACTAAGGTATCCAAATGAGAATCATTATAATTCAAATAATCGGATTGGCGAAATGTTGGTAACCAAAGTAGAAATTTTGCATAAGAGCTAAAGTCATATTCATCTTGGGTAGCATTTAATAAGTCATCGCACATTGGATCACCTGCAATTATGATGTTGTCAGAGGAACATTTATAAGCCTTGATGTTTGGTTCTATATAAAGTTTAGAAGTTACAATCAGATAAGTGAAAAAAAACTCGTCACCATTATTTATATTTGAATTTGCTCCCATTGCCTTGATGTCCTCATTGCCATGACTCATATGAATGACACACTGCGCTGCCGAAGGTTTTATCGGAAGCTGCCCAGCTGTATAAAAAACATGCTTGGCATGCAAAAATATCCAAATAGCTTTTAACCCACTAACAAAGGTCACTCTATTTATTGGCTCTGCATATTTCATTGATTCGATACCACAATATATTTTGTATTTCTTATCAAAATAATTGTTGAGAAGATACGTTCTCATAGTCAAATTACAGAACGTACAACCTTTATTTGCAGTATAAAGCAAAACCAACTTATCTTCCTTATTAATCATTTTGTTTAAAATAGTCAAAAAAGGAAAGATACTCTTTTTCAAGATTTTCTTTAAAGCTGTATTATTTATCATATTCTTATAATTTATGTAATATCAATCATTTGCGATTGTTATAAATATCCATTAGAGTATTTTTTATAGCCTGTGGATTATAGTTTAATCTATAATAGTCTGCTTGATTTTGTTTCATTTTGCTAACATCCATGTGTAATAGAGCTATTATTTTTTCTGTCAAATCATCCACATCTCCATTTTCAAACATCAATCCTCCTTGCGATTCTTCAATTATTTTACGAAAGAAACTGACATTGCTTGTCAAAGTAGGAGTTTTAAAGTAAAAAGCCAAAGATAACACCCCAGATTGGGTAGCAGAAATATAAGGATATACAACACATGCTGCATGTTTGTACATATATGCAATTTCTTCGTCATGTATATACCTATTAATAAATAGTACATTTGAATTTGCTTTCTGCGTATCAATGTTTAATTGACCATTACCAGCAATAACTAGATTATAATTGTTATTAAGTTCTTGACTCTTACAAAACGCCGTAAATAACAGACGAATGCCCTTGTACTCCTCAATGCGACCAAAGAACAAAATATAAGGCTTATTTATATGGTTTAACTCGACAGGAATTTTCGTTCCATTTGCAATCTCAGAAGTTACAAGAGAAGGAAAATCATGAAAATAAACTTTTTTTTCAGGAAAACGTCTGCTTAATTCTTCATATTGATTTTGACTATTAGTAACCAATAATTTTGCTGCTAGTAGATTTTCCTTCATTCTCTTGTAAGACACAATTTGTCGAAATTGCTTATACCAAACTTTTTTTGCCTCATGAGGAGACAAATCATGAACAGTAGAGAGAATATTTATACCATTTTGTTCCAAACAACGCTGCATTTTGATTGAAGGAAGTCCATTAATATAATGAACCATCTGAATTTGAAATTCTCTACAAACATCCAATATCAACGAATCATAACCTTCAGAATTTAACAATAATTCTTTAAGCTTATTAATTGCCGAATTTGCTTGTTTAAAAAACACACTTTTCTTATGAAGTTCCTTCTTTATATTCCTTTTAAAAAAATCGTCTTCATAATCATGAAAGAAAAAATATACATCATCCTCTGGAGAAAATGTATTTACTATCTCACTTACATACGGTCCCATACCTGCGTATGAGGTCGTTGCTACTATCAATGTTCGTTTCATATTTCTGCCTCTATCAATAATCCCGTTTTGGAAACTTTTCCATATACTCATTAAACGTTTCTTTGTCAATAGTTCCGTCAAGCATACCTTTGAAATACTCCTCAGATGTCCTATCGAACTCATTGCAATTAAAAGGTGAGAACTTTGCTGCTAAAATAAAGTTATAAGGAGTAAGATAGCGAAGTCGTAGTTTCGCACGACCATGCAGTTGCACATGTGCACCATTTATCATAGCAGAGCCATCATCATATTCTTGCCTTGATATATTTCTTTCAGGCAAATACCATTTGGGCTTGAATACAGCAAATTCCTCGTCATAATATCCCCTTGATTTCACTATATCTTTTACAACAGCCTCATTATGTGAATAACATCCACAAGACTTATCTGGTTCCACTTCAACATAAACATATTGTCCATAATATCTACCACTATCACGATATACAACAATACGTTTAATCAACAGTTCGTCTGTATTCATCAAAACCTTATTTCTTCCTATACGCAGAAAAGTTTGTATGTCTTCTGTGGCCCCAGCCCTAAAGAACCATACTGGATCGGTATCGGCCTTATCCAAACCATGTTCGAATTTCAGAGGAAATTGCAGTAAAATAGAAAGCCGTTTGATAATATCTTTGCGATTAGTAAACTCACAGACACCTCTCACTCCAGGAAAAGCCTCCGCCATTCTTCTCGAAAAGAAAACCGTTGACTCCTCCGTTGCCTTTATCGGCATCATTTGCTTTGGCTTATACGAAAATTCAATTGCAGGCAATTTATCTTTCAAACCTCCAATCCTACTATATAATTTTCTCCAATCAATTTTAGAGAAAGACCATTTTGCACAATATTTAAGACTACTGTCAATTTCAAACTCTAAATCACAATCCTTAGCGGAAGAAAAACAACCAATCCGGCGGTGATTGAAATCAAAAGGCATATTATTGACATTCCAATCGTCTTTCTTAACTTTCTTTGCTAACAAAATAACCCTTTCATCACCCAATGCATGCAAGGCAAAGCCTAACTCAAATATCACATTACTATTTGGCATCAGCTTCTCTCCGCAGCTAGCTACTGGAGTGACATCACAAACAAATATATCTGCATGAACAATCTTCTTTAAGATGGCATCTTCTATCTTTGGGCTGCCAGGTAGATTACGAGTTGCCTCGTCTATCTCTACATCATAACCATTCTTTTCTTTTTGCTTCTGACATTCGGCTAGAATGGCATCCTTGATAATCTTCTTATTACCATCTGTATCAGTCTGCCAAGAAAGGAATATTTTAAATTTTGTCTTTGCCATAAATACAAATATTATTTTCTTTTCAAATCTTCAAAGAAATACTTTTGACGAGTCCGAATTAGCTCGCTCTCACTCATTTTATTTTTCTTCTCCAAAGGCATCCAAGGAAACTCACTTGACTTTCCTTGAAGTCTTTTGGCATATTCCGCTATCGTCATAATAAACTTAGCTGGAATACCACCCCAAACTTCATTATCAGGAACATGCTTCGTTACAATACTTCCTGCGGCTATCACAGAGTTCTTGCCAACAGAGCTATTTGGCATTAAAATAGTACTTGTACCTATGAAGCAATTCTCAAATAGTTCAATACTGCCCACTTTATCAATATCACCACGCCTTAGTCCTAGCAATCTTGCCACATTGAATACGCTAACATCATGATTGACAAAATTAACACCAGAAGCAACGATTACATTATCATGTATGCTAACAAGATAAGGCTCTGTTCCAAAATTGATGGTATAAAGCTCTACATTCTTACCGAGATAATAAAATTTATCTCTCATCAACTCTGCTCTTTCCTTTGGATTTGCCTTTTTCAGTTTCAATCTAAACCACTTATTATGAAGGAGATTTATTGCCCCCCGAATTTTTCAAATACACTCATTTTTAAGCTTTTAACATTTTATTTAAAATTGCAAGCGATTTCTTTCTTTCCCCATCAAGGATTTTATTGACAGAAAAATAATCAATATCGCCAAAACTATCAATTGAACGGCTATCATCAGTTACAACCCTTGATTCTAAGCCAGTAATCTGCAACAAACTCATAACTCTACTGTTAAACTTCTTAGGTGAGACAGTAATAAAAGGTTTGTTGAAATTTATAGAGAAAGCTGTTCCATGAAACGAGCTGACCACTATAAACGAAGCATGAAGCATCAAAATAAGGAATTGGTCTGGGGTCGCATAAGTAAACACCTTATCATAATAATTATCAAATGGCTTACCACCATATGTAATATGATATAATTTCAACCCTTTCTTTTCTGCAATTTGCTTGGCATAATGCTTGATATAAGAGTCTTCCTTTCCATATTCTACACTATATGTCAGCAAATAAGGTTCAGACTCTTTAAAATTATACCTTTCTGCTATTTCTGACCATGCAACTTTGTCTAGCAACAACGTAGGATCAAGAACCACTTCCGATGCGACCCCAAGATTTTCCAATATTTTTTTAGCAGACAACTCTCTTACCGTAATATATTGGTATCTTTCTAATAGTCTTTTGGTTTCATCAACCTCATTCTCAGGAAAGTTTGGCATACCGATACTTGCAGCATAACTTATTCTCTTCTTACCTTCTGGAATAAAATCTAAATAATAGCTTTTATCTATTCCTCGGTTATAGAAACTATTCCATACTTGATCGCTACCGGTAATATACACATCTGCTTGAGGTGGATTTTCTACAAGTGATTTAAAACCTATATATTCTGAAGTTACAGGCAAATAGCATTTCAAGAAATCCATATCAAGCTTTTTGAGTTGATAAGATTTCCTAGAATATTTCAATACACAACGATAAAACCATCTGATAAAACCCCGATCTTCATAAATAGCTTTAGAATTTCCTTTAGGCGTCATACATGGTCTAGTGTAATGTATAATTTCTACTTCATGCCCTAGTGACCTAACAGCCATACCAGTAGCAAGAGCCTGCAAATATGTACCATAGTTGGTATTATCTAAAATAGTTATTATCGAAACTTTCATTTGATCAACTTCTTTATTCTAGAGATTAATAAAAACAACCAAGGGTAACGTCTTATATTATACTCAACTTGTACCTTCAAGTTATTTATAAAATAATTACCTATATAATATTTATCAAGAAAAGCAGTATAATGGTTTAATGCCAAATCATAACTCATTTCTCTTTCTTTTGATAATGGCGTAGGATGACTTAAATTTGCATTTGTTTCAACTGCCATTTCCATAGGAATTACCTTCAGAACAAACTGATCTTTCAAGCTATTTAAAACCTTCGTTCCTTTAACATTATTGACAAGTAACAAACTCACTCCTCGATGAATAAACGGGAAATCAGGAATATTTTCTCTCACGCCCCAAAAATCAGCCAAAGTTATATCACCACACCGATGAGTGTTTGCAAATGGACATTGATAGCAATTCATTCGCATAAGATGACCTGAAATAAATGCCTTAAAGTACGCCTCCATATCTTTGGAATAATTTACATACTTCATCTTGCCTGAAGAGCGCATTTTGTAAGAAGAAGAAGAAGAAGAACAGCTCCAACCACGGACTCTCTTATCTCTAAAAGAATAGTCAACGAAATCTGCATCCATTTTTTCTTCAATATGGCTAATCATATTCTTGAAAATCTCAGGCGATGGAGTTCCATGACATATCAAATCAGAAGTTAGCAAATTATCATATTCTTTTCTCAGGAAAAGCTTTAAGCCAGCTACCTGACAAGGTGTACCAACAAAGTAAACGATACGCCCCTCTCGCAAATCCTTTTTTACCTTTTTATACGAATCACCAATATCAGATTGAACATATTTACTTCCTTTCAATTTTTCTAAATCAGAAGACTTCTCAACCCTAATATGACATACATTTGGTCCATTCTTGTAAGCAGCTCCATAGACAACACCATTTTGAGACAGAACTTTTTTGGCAATTGCAATAAAGCCACCTCCAGAAGAACTCGTCTTAAGATCACCGACATTCTTATTCTGTGCAACATAAGCTTGCCCTTCATCCAGCAGAACAGTTTCAGCCTTCATCATTGGACAAACACTTTCACATAATCCACAATTCACGCATTTCGTTGCATCAAATTTAGGATAAAGAAATCCCTCTTCATTTGATTCCATTTGTAAAGCCTGGTGTGCACATACTTGCTCACAAGCTCTACATCCACAACAATCAGCTGCATCTATGGTTGAAATATACTTTAACATAATGTTATTTTTTTATATTAACCAATATTCTCACAAAAGGGCACAAGAAGGATATATTGTGCCCTTCGCAAAACTCCGCAATCGATTCGACTATTACTTCTTTGGGAGTATATCTACTAAACATTGCAACTCTACTTACAAACGCTCTCATATTAGTGAAAAGATGAGCTTGATTTCTTGCTTTAAAATACGAATGTGCCCATTTGAAAAAAACGGCCAATGCTCTAACTTTTCTAACAGCAATAGGTTGACTTACATTCGGTGAAATATTTTGGTTACCACATCTCCATAAAACATGTGAATTATTTATCGTATGGAAACCCTTTCTTTCAGAAAACAAAACCCATGTAGCAGTGTCACTTCCCCAAGCCAAATCAAATTTTTTAAATCCATTATATTTTCGGTAAACTTCTCTACTAAATATATTTTCTACTACAAGACTGGCATATTTGCCTTTTAATTTACCTTTATAATAAGAAAAGTTATCTAAATCTTGAGGATATTTTTCAGGAATACCAGTTATCATTCCATCGTCGTTGATAACCTTCACATCAAAATGATATAAATCATAGGAAGCATTTGTTTCTTGTAAACTCTTATAAAAGTTTTCAACACAAGATGGTTCCATCACATCATCATCGGAGAAGAGCCATATCCATTCCTCTCCCTGGCTCATATCAATGCAACGCTCCCATTGCGCTACCAAATCCTTGCCACCAAGGTTTGTATCAAAGCGTTTATACACTAAGTTGATTTTATCCCTATACTTATCTACAGTCTCCTCCAAGTTGTTAGGACTACAGTCATCGCCTATATAAAGCGTGAAGTCCTGACAAGTTTGAGCTGCAATGGAATCCAAGGCAGCGGCAAGGAATGTTGACTTATAGGCAGGGATAACTATTGCTAAATTATTTTGTTTCATCATATTCCATTTTACAATGTTATTTCTCCATTATCATATCTCATTTTCTGAATAAAACGAAGTATTGTATAATTTTTTTTAATACACTTCATTTCCCTTGTTATCAGTTTCTTTGCATCTTTAGCATTCTTTGCAAAATAGACATCAGGGCGTTGCATTTTCTCCTTATAGACGTTCCAGGCCTTGGTATAATAATGATTAATATGAATAGAAGCTTTCTCTACTCGATGTTTACCACCTCCCCAATCATGACCCATCGGTGAAATATAACCAAACTGATTGACAGCAGGCATAGATACATTGAAACCAAATAAAGAATAATATACATATGAGTGATGATGAAAAAACTGAGTATTCCAATTAGAAATACGATATCTCGTATTGATAAACGACTTACCCATCCAAAAGTTGTCCCAACAAGAAAAGTACTGTTCAATAACATACTTTGAGAAGTCGTGATCTACTAATCCATTTGTTCCAAACTGTAACCAATCAATGACTATAGCAGGAAACTTGGCATAACTAATAAGCCATTCTTTGATAGTTAAAGCATACTTCAAGCAAATAAACTCATCAGCATCAATATACCCAATCCATTTGGTCTCACTACAATATGTCTCCAAACAATGCTTATAACATTTAACTTGAGCTTGTTGATAAGGCCAATCTATCAACGTAACTATACCTTTATCAATATAGGGTTGTACCACCGATTTATAGTCATCTATAGAATTATTATCATAAAGATAGAAGTGATCGACACCGATAGTAATATGATAATCGAGCCATTCTTTCAAAAAACGTCCCTCATCCTTAAAAATTAGACACAATGATACTTCATATTTCAAATTACGATTATCCACTGACCCAAAAAGTCTGATACAAAGTTGTCCTACAGAATTGAAAAACAAATTTTGCGCCAATGGATATAAATGATTTTTCCAGAAATTAACGACTTTACTCATATTATTTAACAGTTTGGTTAATGGCCACGTCTATCTGCTCCTGAATTTTCTTACAATTATCAAAATCAAAATTAGCCCGATGACAGAAACAATCATAAAGATTATTCCTTGTAATCTTTGAAGGAGTAATCAGATTCTCTTCGTGACCAATTAATTTCATAAATGAAATAAATTTTCGTCTATTGTTCAAACTCACAACTGGAGTATGACCACGATAAGCTAATATCAGAGCATGCAAATTCTGTGAGAAGACAAATTGGGCAGAAGACAAAATATGCTCCAACTCTTTATAATCCTCTGGGACAACAAATTTTACATCCATCCCCTTTGCTTTTATTGCCACATAAAAACTAGTGGCAATCTGCATACACCAAGGCCACTGCTGCGATACTGTTATCAATATTTTATATCCCGAATCAGCAACGATAGCTCTCATATTTTCGATAATATCATCCATATGCTGATTCAAGTCTGTAAGAAACGGGACAAAAGCTATATAATTACCTTTAATATATAACGTCTCCTCACCTAAAGCCAAATCAGGAATCACATCCGCAAGACAAGCATGATTTAATGAGTGTGTATCTTTGATACTCTCTGCATCACGGAAAAAGCATCCGTCAATTTTATCAAGCAACAAAGAATACATCTGCTTGGCATAAATATTAAAAGGTCCTACAGTCTGACCTATCATATAGGTTCGTAAATTATTATCCTTGGCAATTAATACCTCTAAATATTTTGAGGTTATCATCTCACTCCAATTATTGATGTACCCCCCACCCGACATAACATATATCTCTGCTTCTTTACAAAGACCTATAAAATACTCTTTGGCATCTGTGTACCTTTTATAATAGTCTGTTGGTGATTTGAGAATTTTTTTAAGTTTATTTTTATCCTTAATAGCCCCTAATCGGTTATTGATCCTTCGCTCTATTGGCTTACGAAGCTCGCCAATAAAGCTTTCACCAAAACTCATTTTATTCTCTTTTACACCATACATATACGAATGGAGAGACTGTTCTATCTGTACGTAGTTCAACATTTTCAGATATTTCACAGTCTCATTTTTCTTATACAAAAGTACAACTATCACATAATCTGGATATCGTTGGTGAAGCAGTTTTATAGAACTCATAAGAATAGCCTCATCACCAAGATTACCATACGACCATCCACCCGACAAAATTATCTTCTTCATAAATCTATATATTATAATGAATTATACACAATTTATTGTTCCTTCGCTAACTTTTACCTCAAACCGATTCTATAAAACAAATATTCCTTCGACTTAAAGCTATACATATCAAATATCTTTACTTCAAAAAGATAGATTTTTATAAAATCACAAAATGTTATTATACTCTTAAAGATGGTCAACCTTGACTAAATATACAACTCGCTCTCATCAATATTTTGCACCATACTAACATTTGGGGAGTATTTAGAAATCGCATTCAAAGAATAAATTATTATCTATCCCACACGAAGGCACTACCCATTATCGATTGTCCCCACATACTAAAAAAAGAATTGTACAAGAAATACACTCCACAGAAAATATAAACAAAATATTTTTCAACTTTCTTTAATGATAATTCTGTTATAAATCCCGCAATAATTATAGGAAGCAATAATTGAAACATCACAGATAGGCGTTTCCAAATTTCAAAGTCACCATTATTACTAAAAATATAAAAGATATAGGAAAGGAAAGAAAACCAATAAGATACCCTATACCTTTCATTTTTTTGAGTCAAATCATACCCATATTTTATAATTATACACGTAGTTACAAGTGATATTGTCGAAGAAAATAATGATGCAACTTTTGACACATACCCCAATCTCTCGGACAAACTACTTTCATCGGAAAACCAAAATTCAGCATTTTCCAAATAGGCACTCATATTAGACGAATCTCCTAAAGATAATGTTGACATCCATGATGTTATTGGAGTCAAATAAGAAGGATCCCAAAAATAATAAAGAAACAGGTAAATGGTCACTAACAAATATCCAGTTTTAATTTTCTTGTCAAAATGAACAAAATGTACGAATAAAGCAAATGCTATGGTCAATAAAACGCTGTTGTGTGTTTGCATTGTTAGAATAACAAATACTATACTCTTAACATATTTTTTCTCCCAAAAGAAATATAGCGCATACTCAAACATAGATACTGCTAAAAACTGACGTATCAAATTCTCAGAAGATCCTACTGTTATAATAAAGAATAAAGGCAAAGCCCAAATTGCTTGCTTCTTAAAATGTTTCATCAAACAGCAGAATCCATGTATGAGCAAAAAACTATAGAATATAAAAGCTATCCAATAAGGAAACCCAGTAAACTTAAATAGTTCTGTCCACCAAACATAGACGTATTCACTATAATCGGTAAATAGTTTTCCGGTTAAATCTTGGTAATAATGAGGATAGTCCACTCCTCTATTCCATCTCAATCCTTCAACAAGTGAATAAACAATTATACCAATAGAACTGAATTTCCAAAAAGATTTTCCATCTTTATCTTTGCTACTAATAAGATAGCCACTATACAGAAGGGAGAGAAAAACTACAAGTCGTAAAAACCAAAAGATTAAAGGATCTCCTATTGTATTATACATAATAATAAAAGATTAATACATTTTTAAATTTGTTATAAAAAATACCTATAAGAAACCGCCTGCAATCGATTCATCAAAGAATATCTCTTAAGCCAACTTCCAGAAAAATGATGCACGGAATATGTATTTTCTGTTATATTATACTCGTTATTAGAGTATAACTTCGCACTAAAATAATCAATCTCAAAAATTGTTACTTCATCGAAATACTTTGGATAATTTTTATTAAAAAAAGTAGTCAACAGGGCTGTATTTTCTAACGTATTCAATTTACCTGAAGACCAAATGAAATGCTTCGATTCATAAGTAGAAAGAAATGCCTCAACCCATCTTACATGCGGTTCTGCACCAATAACTGCCGTTGACAATTTAAACGGCATTTCCTTTCCTAAAAAAGAAGGCAAAGAAAGCAAATTATCGAAAGACCTCTTAACTTCAATATCAGTATCAAAATAAATACCACCAAACTTTGCTAAAGCATACATTCTACAAACATCAGAAACAAATGCAAATCTCTTCATTTTATATGCTTCGCTTGTATATGGCATCATATTGACATCAAAATTATCTTCATTCCATTCCTTTATTTCATAACCTGGACAAAATTTCTTCCATGTTTCAATATATTCTATAACTTTTTGTGGTTTAGGATTTCGCCCAAACCAACAATAATGAATTATCTTTGGTATCATATATGTATAAGATATTAATAATATATAGAATCAAGCAGTTTATTGACAACATTTCTATTTTCATCAATTTTTGCTTGTATCTGTTTATAATCAATTGGTAATTTAACCTTATTCAAATCATTATTATAAATTCTTTCCACACAATTAAACTCGCCTGCAATGGTAAAAATTCTCTCATTCATTCCTTTCATCTCGCCTATGATTGGGAATACAAGGAATTGCTTTTGAAAGATACAAGAAAGTGCCATTCCATGAAAAGAATTAGTAAAGACATATTTTGCATTGGCTAATAAAAAAATCCACTCAGGAATTGTTGCCCATTCCTTAGGATATTCATCTTCTCTTCCCTGACTTGCTACATATTTTACCACCAGTCCCTCTTTTTGAGCAAAATCATATATTTCAGCTAATTCTACCGTGATATCTGCACCGAGCATATATACAAAAATATATTTTTCAACGTTTGCTTCAGAAACAGAATACTTCAGATATTCGTTCTTAGAGAGTAAGAAGGTTGGATCCAAAATACATTTGGCATCATTTCTTCCAGCTCTTCTGCACATATCCACCCCTGACTGCTCTCTACAAGTAATAAATTTGAAATCTTTCAGCCAAGTTTTTACTTGCTGTATCACCTGATCATCAACCTTCATTTTTCCTATACTAGGAGCTAAAGAGAACTTTACTTCTCCATATTTTGTAAAGCTCAAGTAAGACAAAGGTGATAGCGAAGACCAAATCTGATCACTACCAACTACAAATGCATCAAAATTTCGCTTATAAGAAGGCTGATTCAAATAAGTAATATTACAAAATCTATTTCTAAATTTTTCAAAATTTCGTGGATGCAACAATTCATATTTTTCTGTTATTTCACTCCATTTATCAAAAGTTGTTGGTTCTTTCTTCTTCTCCTTTTTGATTATATGCTTAACCATTTTTTTTGTTTTTCTATATATTCTTTTCAAAATATTTGTAGAATAAGAAAAACGAATCAAGCTTACCTCATGTCCTCTTGACTTCAGATATTCCTGTATTGCAAGATATTGCAATACCTGTCCATAATTGTCAAGTGTTTGAGAAAATGTAATTACACCAATTTTTGCCATAATTTTACTAATTTTGCTGTTACTCTATTCTTGAATTTCAGAACAGGCTCATAAGTCTCCTGAACTTTATGTGCCTTTTCAAATGAATATCTTATACTATGAGTCCTACATTCTTTAAAAAATAAGCCATGACTAATTGGCTTTGGCCAATTTTTAAAAACAGCAGGATTTCCTCTAAAACTACCTTCAAAAGCAAATTGCTTTACATAACATGGCAATCTATCAATCATCTCTTTACCCTTCGAAGAATGAATCATGATTAATGATATACCTTTATCTTCCTTCAAGTCTTTATCTTCAGTCAGATTCTCTATTCCCCAAAAATCCGCTAAAGTAATATCGCTACGACATCTACCATTTCTAAATTTACAATCAAAGCATGAAGGTCTGTTCGCATAATCATGGAGGAAACTAAGCATATAATCATTCTCCCAAACAAACTGAGACGAAGTCTCGCCGATGGTATCGGTACCAATGGCGTTGATACCATCTTTCCTTACTATATAGGTAAAAGAAAGATGGTATCGACGCCAAGAATTTATCTTGTCTCTAAATGAAATAGAAGTAAATTCTACCTCGTCTTCTCGTACGCCTTGATGGAAAGAAACGATTTCAGACTTTTTTTCTTTTAAATACTTTTGCCATATCATAGGACTTGGGACTCCATGACATACAACATCAACCGTTATCAAATTTTCGTACTCCTTACGAAGGTAACGCTTCAAGCCCGCAATCTGGCAAGGAGTACCTACAAATAACACATGTTTGCCATTTGTCAAGAAGGCTTTCACATCCTTATAACTATTGCCGATTCGAGATTGTACATACTTACTTCTCTTTAGCGGCTCTATTTGACTTATATTTTCTGCACAACTATGAACAACGTTCCACTTTTTATCAAAAGCAGCGCCAAAAACTACTCCACATCTACCGATTACATCAGATGCAAGTAAGGTAAAGATTCCTCCAGAAGAACTCGTTTTTCTTTGCTCTACATCTTTATTGTAAGCTGCTAAAACTGGGGTAGAAGTTGGTAAAGCATAATCTTCAACGTTGATTATAGGACACACCTTGTTACATAGACCACAATTAACACATAAGCTCTCATTGACTCTAGGATACATAAAACCTTGAGAATCGGGTATAAAGTCTATACAATGCTTAGGGCAAGCCTGAACACAAGCCTCACAACCACAGCACTCCTTTTTATTTTTTATTTTTATCATTTTCTGCGTTTGACTATTTTCTTCACAATGAATATCTTATCTTTCTTTGTTAAAATCAGCACGCTACCTATAGATATTGATACAAATGCTACCAAAGCAGACATTACAAAAAATCCCATCCAATTATCAGGCACATATACTAGTCGAATAAGCCAACAAACACCAAGAGAAACTAACAAACCCATTAATGATTTTAGAATTGGCGCATAAAAGAAAGTCCTCTTTAAGTTCATACAATATGCACCATATATGGGTAGGAAGACTATCCCCCTAATAACACCATACAAAGAACGTACAGCTGCAATAATAAACATTTTTGTAGTAATATCATCTGTAAACAACAAACCTAATAATACAGTAAGAAAAACCACAATACTATTAAATATCATGAATATAGATGAACCTTTAATTTTATTTGTTACCGTAAATATATTCCAAAATCCTTCTAAAGGAGAAGTAAACAACAAAGCAAATGTACCACAAATGGTTAGCTTTTGCAGTAATACTGCATCTTCAGTTGGCATCCACAACTTATAGAACACGTCTCCATAAATGTATAATACTGAAATTGGCACCAATATACAAATTGATAAGATTCTTATAGATTTAAACACTTCAAGTAGCATGGTATCCTTATCTCCTTTTGCAAAATCCTTTGTCAATGAAGGAGCAAATGAAGAGGTAAACAAGCCTAATACAGAAAGTATGATAAAGGGTATCTGAGTTGTAATGGACAGTATACCCATCGCAGCTGCATTGATAAACCAATTGGCAAAAAGCAAGTCCAAACCTCTCTGCAACAAATCCCCTAGCTTACCAATAAGATTCCAAACTCCTGAAGCAAGTAATGTCTTGACTTTAACAAAATCAAAATATCTCAAATTTACTCCTAACTCAGGAGTCAGCTTATCTTTAATCTTGACATTAGCTATAATTAGATATATACCACAAATTAATGTAGAACAACCTATGTACCAAAGATGCGAACTAAAGAATCCAAACAAAACCAATATGACAGCTGCTTTTATCAGATTAGAAACTAGATTTCTTACAGATGTTACATCCAATCTGTTCTTTATAAAAGGCGATACTATATACACATTAAATACTAATGTCAACAAAGAATTCAAACAGAGTAATGCAAACAACCATTTAACATCAGCTACTAAGTTTACCGGGACATGTATAACATATTCCAAAAAGACAAGCAAAATGATTGATATAATTGCTAAAACTGCACTGATCACAATATTAGAATAGAATACAGAAGAGAAGTATTTATTGGCTTGTTCCAAATTTCCCTTATGATATTCTATTGTTATAAATCGACCAGCCATAGAGTTCAAAGCCACAGTTGCCAACTGCAAATATCCTATTATATTATTTGACAATCCGACAAATCCGTATGCTTCAACTCCTAAAGATTTGACTATAAATGGCGTAAGCAAGAAGTTGATACCCATCTGTACTAGGAACACTACAACTTGCGCCAACATATTTATTGCTAACTGTTTATTTTGTCCAGCCATTATCTATTTAATTATTACAATTTAATTAAAGCCCAAAATACTTTTTCATTTTTTGAGGACAAACCTTGTCACATACCATTGCCATTCCATAGGACAAACATAAACAAGTAACCCAACGTAAAGACCAAACGTTAGGAAACTGCTGATAATTGAATACGTACAAAAAGAGACAATGTGTTAAATAAATGAAGAATGATAATTTGCCTACCACAATTACATGATGAACAACCTTAATATTTTGAATCTTTGAATAACAAGAACGAGCATGTTTTGTAAAAAGCCACATTACCACAAAAAAAGAATAAATGTGAGCAGACAACTTTATGCCATGTACTACTACCCCATTAAGTTTATAAATTAATCCTATCTGTAAACAGCACAATAAGATTGCAAATATAGCCCATGTCAAAGGCCTCTTACATAAAAAAGGAAGAGTAAGCATCCAACCCCTATGACAATACAACTCCATCCCCAGTGTTTACTGGGGATACAGGGTATTTTAAGAAATTG
>ERZ772860.1039-NODE-1039-length-20796-cov-3.553734_pt1 | contig 20796 bp, 16 predicted proteins | sample MGYA00511342_ERZ772860 | MGnify/ENA primary metagenome ERZ772860 (study PRJEB29015, sample SAMEA2737665) | human gut metagenome | biome: human gut; feature: human-associated habitat; material: faeces | place: China | collected 2012 ... | reverse complement strand
CCTGCCGCGCCGAGCGGCCGCGTAGCTGGTTGTCGATCCGGCGGCTCTCGTGCCGCTCCGTGCCGATGATGAAGAGGCCGCCGGCGGCGATGACGTCCTTGGCCTCCGCGCTGGTTTCCGCCTTGTGCTTCTGGTAAAATTCCTTATACAGCCGCCGCGCCTCTAAGATATGCTCGTCCTCGGTATGCGTGAGGCTGGTGCACTCGTAGATCAGCTCCTGCGGGTCGACGCCCTCCGGCGGCGGGTTTTTGGCATAAAACTTGGAGAGCTCGTTTTTGGCGAGGTATTCCGGATTGCCGCCGAGGAGAATGTCCGTACCGCGGCCGGCCATGTTCGTCGCGATGGTGACAGCGCCCTTTTTGCCTGCCTGCGCGACGATCTGCGCTTCTTTTTCATGCTGCTTGGCGTTCAAAACCTCGTGCTTAACGCCCTTGCGTTTGAGCATATGCGAGAGCAGCTCGCTCTTTTCAATCGAAATCGTACCCACGAGCACGGGCTGGCCCTTTGCGTGACTCTCAACGATCTGCTCGATGACGGCGTTAAACTTGCCAGCCTCGGTTTTATAGACAGAGTCGGAATGATCGGTGCGGATCATCGGCAGATTGGTCGGAATTTCGATGACGTCGAGGGCGTAAATGTGCTTAAATTCCTCTTCCTCGGTTTTCGCGGTGCCCGTCATGCCGGAGAGCTTGGCGTACATGCGGAAATAGTTCTGGAAGGTGATCGTCGCCAGCGTTTTGTTTTCGCGCTCGACCTTGACGTGCTCCTTGGCTTCGATCGCCTGATGCAATCCCTCGGAATAGCGGCGGCCGAACATCAGACGGCCGGTGAATTCGTCGACGATGATGACCTCGCCGTCCCGCACGACGTAATCGATATCCCGGGTCATGATGCCGTGGGCGCGGATGGCCTGGTTGATATGGTGCGCGATCGTCGAATTTTCCGGATCGGTGAGATTTTCGAGATGAAAGGCTTTCTCCGCCTTGGCGACGCCGGAAGCCGTCAGCGTTACGGTTTTGGCTTTTTCGTCGACGATATAGTCGGCGTCGAAATCGTCCTGAGATTCTTTTGAATCCAGCTCGCGCACCTTCATGCAGCGCAGGTGTGCGGCAAAGCTGTCGGCGAGCGCATAGAGCTGGGTCGACTCCTCGCCCTGCCCGGAGATGATCAGCGGCGTACGTGCCTCGTCGATGAGGATGGAGTCCACCTCGTCGACGATGGCGAAGTCGTGTCCGCGCTGTACCATTTGGTTTTTATAGAGAACCATGTTGTCGCGCAGATAATCAAAGCCGAATTCGTTGTTGGTGCCGTAGGTGATGTCGCATTCATACGCCTTTTTGCGCGCTGCGTTGTCCATATCATGGAGAATGACGCCGACGGAAAGGCCGAGGAACTTGTGGACAAGCCCCATCTGTTCGCCCTGGAATTTGGCGAGATATTCGTTGACCGTGACGATATGAACGCTTTTGCCGGTCAGTGCGTTGAGATAGGAAGGGTACAGCGCCGTCGAGGTCTTGCCCTCGCCGGTTTTCATCTCGGCGATCCGCCCCTGATGCAGGATCACCGCGCCGATCAGCTGTACCTTAAAAGCCCGAAAACCGAGGATACGGTAGGAGGCCTCGCGCACGGTGGCGAAAGCTTCCGGCAAAAGTTCGTCAAGCTCCGCTCCCGCGGCGAGCCGTTCTTTGAATTCGGCGGTTTTGGCCGCAAGCGCGCTGTCCGAGAGCGCGGCGTATTCGGTTTCGAGCGCCAGAGTTTTGTCAACCAGCGGCATGATCTTTTTGATCTCTCTGTCGCTGGCCGTCCCGAACAGCTTTGTGATAATACCCATATGGTGCCTCATTTCTCGCCGCGCAAAAACATCAAAATTCAGACGCAGAGCTCATGCGTGCGGCGTGCAATGAGTTCCGCAAAGCAAAATACGTCCGGGAAAAAGCGGGACAGCCGGGCTTTCGCTGGGCCGCGCCGCAGTTCCCGATCGGCTGCGAATCGAAAAACAACAGGGAAGGATCCCATCCAAAATATAGACATATTATATTATAACACATTTTTCTTCAATAAAAAAGCCCGGTTTGTAAATTTTACAGAGGCTGTTCTGCGCGAAAGCGTAATCCGGAGGCGGCAGAGGGCGGAGTACCGGCAAAAAGAGAAAGCGTATTCAGCGCTGCGGCGCCGTGCCGAAGCGCTGAATACGCATCCTCTCTCGCAAACGCCGCCGATTACGGGGCGGAGGGGTTCAGCACCTCCGACAGCGACTCGGCGAACAGGCTGCCGGCTAAGATCGCTTCCCCGAGCGAATTGCCGTTGGCGCCGACCTCGACGATCATCGCGCCTTTTGCGGAGAATTGGTTATAGCTCGACCGCGTCAGCTTGATGGGGCGGGCGAGCGTCGGATAACGCTCGGCCATCTGTTCCTGAACGCGCAGCGCCAGCTTGAAATTCTCCTGCCAATGCGGATGGTCGCCGGCGGCGGCGTCCGTGCCGATGACGAGCATGACCTGCGCGGATGTCTGTCCGTCCACATCGGCGACGAGCTTGTATTTCTGCGAGTCAGGCTGGTTCAGCGCGTCGCGGTGGACGTCAATGACGACTTCGATGGACGGATACTGCTCAATATACGCCTGTACCGAGGCGAGAGAGCGCTTATAGGCCCCCGTATAGGAGGGAGAATCGTACAGAGCCGTATCGTGGATGACGCCGATACCGTGAGCGCGGAGAACGTCGGCGATCTCTTCTCCTACGCGCACGACGTTATAGTCGGGATCTTCACAGCGGTCGGAGGCGTCCGTTTCGTATGTATCGAGCGGGCCGGGCGTGTACGCTTCGCAGGTATGCGTGTGATAAATCAAAACCTGCGGGCGCGCTGACGGCGCGGACAACGCCAGCGGTTCGGCAAGCAGCGACGCAAGGTCAAGCGTTTTGCCGCTGCCGTTTAAGACATATACATTGCGCCATGTGTCATAGCCGTATGGGCTTGCCGGGGCGATCGTCAATTCACGGACGCTGTCGGCCGGAGACGGGTCAAAAATCCGCGAGAGCAGTCCGCCGGACAGACGGCTGTTGGAGGGAAAATCCAGACCCATATCGAGCTGCGACGGTTCGAGCGCGCCGCCGTCCGGGGGGAGCGTTTCAGTCGGACCGGTATCGGCGGGAGGCGCGACCGCCGTCGCGTCGCCGTCAGGCAGCAGAGAGAGCAGGCTGTCGGCAAAGGCGAGAACCGGCAGATCAGAAATCTGAAACGACGACGGAAATCCGGCGATCTCGCCTTGCAGAATCAGCCCCGACACCGCCGAGGCTGTGTCGGCTGACGGCGGCGCGCCGCTGCCGGCGGGGGCGGCGACAAGCAGCATGGCGGAGAGGCAAAACGCCGCCCCGCGGCGCAGCACGGCAAACGCAGACCTTTTGGCACGGGGCTTGTCCCGGTGAAGCGATACGCTTCCGGTGCGCGCGGTAGCCTCTTCTTTCGGAGACGCTGTCTCGCGGGGGCGTACGCATAAAAGTTCGAGCTGTTCCGTTGCAACATAATCTTCCATATGCTGATACTCCTTTTGTATCGAAGTTCCGGTATTAGCATATGAGACGGAGCGCAAAACTATGACCGTCTGCGCCGGGGGCTTTCCGGTATCCGGCCAGAGCGGAGGCGCTACGAGAGGAACATCTCGATATCCTCCATCGAAAGCTCCGGCTGAACAGCGGAGTTGACGGCGTAGCCGATCACCTTGGCGCATTCTGAGACGAGCTGATCGATCTCTTTGCTCGTCACAAAAGTCTGCCCGTGCTTTTCATACAGCGCTTTGGCGTCGTATGCGGCGTTGAGCTCGTCTAAGATGTCTGCCGCAAGCGTCGCAGCGTCGACGACCGTCGGCACGCCGATGGCGATACACGGTACGCCGACAGTCTTGCGGTTGATCTCGAAACGCCTGTTGCCGACGCCGGAACCCGGCGCGATACCGGCGTTGGAGAGCTGTACCGTCCGGCAGAGCCGCTCGGTCCGGCGCGCCGACAGCGCGTCGATGGCGATGAGAGCGCACGGCGGTACTTTTTCCGCCACGCCGCAGACGATCTCGCCGCTTTCAATCCCGGTCATGCCGAGCACGCCGGGGGAAAGGGCCGTAACGGGGCGCAGCATTGAGAAGCTGTCCGGCATCTGATTGAGAAGGTGGCGCGTGGCGATAATCTTTTCAGCGGCGTAGGGGCCGAGAGCGTCCGGCGTGACGGCGCGGTTGCCGAGGCCGACGACCATAACGGGTTCGCCGTCGGCGGGCGGCAGCAGCGCTTTCAGCTCCGCGGCGATTACCTCGACGGCCTTGGGAAAGGCGTTGTCCTCATGCCGGAGCAGCGCGTCGATATCGACGGTGACATACTTTCCGACCGGTTTTGAGAGCTTTTCCGCGCCCTGTTCATTGAGGATTTCCACCGTATACACGGTCATGCCGTTAACCTGCTTTTCTTCCGAACGGATACCGTCCGGATCGCCGGAAACTCGCTCGGCTTCGTTATAGAGCTCGACGGCTTCGCGCGCGAGATCAGTTCGTTTGCCGTTTTGATTCATGGAAAATCTCCTGTCCGTCTTTGATATGGGTGTAGTATTTGCCCATATAGGATGTATATACCGGATTTGGACGGGAAATATATAATCCAGAGACATGCGGAAAGCTCTGAAACGGGCAAAAAATGAAAGATCGATATGGTGGCGGACGTGAACGAAAAAGAATATGTCGAGAAGCTCAGCGGCGATGTGGAAATCGATGCGGATATCATCGAAGCCATTTTTTCCAACGACAAAACATTTATCAAGCGAGAGCTGAAACAGGCCGGCAGCGACAAGGTGTGCTGCGTGCTTTTCCATCTGGACGGCATGACCAACGGCCTGTTGGTTTCCGAGAGCATTCTCAGGCCGCTGGAACAATATCTGGCGAACCCGGAGAGCAATCCGACGGCGGACAATCTCGCGGCGACGGTGATTTCCAACGGCGAGGTCAAAAAGACAGCGGATCTCAACGATCTCGTCACGTCGATGATGAACGGCGACTGCATCCTGCTGGCGGAAGGCGGCGCGCTGATTATCGGCGCCAAAGGCTGGATGAAGCGCACGACGCAGGAGCCGGAGAACGAAAAGGTTATCCGCGGACCAAGAGAGAGCTTTATCGAATCGTCGTTAATCAATATCAGCCTGCTGCGAAAAAAATTACAGACGACGGAGTTACAGGTCGAACAGGTGACGTTCGGCGATCTGACCAATACGAGAACCTATATCTGCTATTTGAAGAACCGCGTCAGCAAAAAAATTCTGACGGAGTTGAAGCGCAGACTGGGGCAAATTCAGATGGACGGGGTCATTGATTCCAACTATATTCTCGAACAGATCCGCGACGGCCCCTATTCGCCTTTCAAAACCGTCGGCGTGACCGAACGGCCGGATATCGCGGCGGCGAAGCTGATCGAAGGGCGGATTGCCGTGATCGTGGACGGGACGCCGTGCGTACTGACGCTGCCGTACCTGTTTATCGAAAATTTTCAATCCAATGACGATTACTATACCAACTATATTTACGCGACGATCAACCGATACCTGCGCATGATCGGCTTTTTCCTGACCGTTTCCGTTCCGGCGATCTATGTGGCGATTCTCACCTACCATCAGGAGGTGCTGCCGCCGGCGCTGCTGCTGAGTATCTCGGCGAGCCGGCAGGGCGTGCCGTTTCCGACGATTGTGGAGATGGTGATTCTGCTGCTGGCCTTTGAGATTCTGCGGGAGGCGAGCATCCGCATGCCCAATAACGTCGGACAGGCGCTGTCCATCGTCGGTGCGCTCGTGCTTGGGCAGGCCGCCGTAGAGGCAAAACTGATTTCAGCGCCGATGGTCATTATCATCGCTCTGACCGGGACGACCTCGATGCTGATTCCGACGATGGGCGGCGCGGAGATCATTACACGAATCGGCCTTCTCGCGCTGACCGCTACTCTCGGCATGGTCGGCTTTACGCTCGGTTATCTGGTCCTGTTTTTCCACCTTGCTTCTCTGCAAACGTTCGGCGTACCGTATCTCTCGCTCGCCGACAACCGGAAAGGCAGCCAGAAGCATGACTCCTTTGTCCGGGCGAGATGGGGCAGGCTCCGATACCGAAAACTGTTTTCAACGCCTGAGGAAAAACTCGAAATGGGGCTTGGAGGGGAGAATCAAGAGCCGTGAAGAAAAAACTGCTGGCCGCGCTGCTCCTCGGCCTCTCGCTGCTGCTCGGCGCATGCAGCAACTATGTCGAAATAGAAGAGCTGATGATCGTCGCCGGCGCGGCCATCGACTATGACGAGGCGAGCGGCGAATACAATGTGACGGCGGAGATCCTTGACCTCCAAAACAGCAGTGGGCAAGAATCTTCATATGAACCGACTTATATCGAATCCTCCGGAGCCAGCCTTGTCGAAGCCATTACCCATATGAGACGGATTGCCGGGCGACAGCTTTATTGGGGACATGCGAGCGTGTTTATTTTGAGTCAGAGCGTTGTCAGTCATTCAATCGAGCCGGTTCTCGACTGGTTTATGCGCGACGTCAATGCGCGGCTCTCGTCAATGGTGGTGATCTCCGGCACGGAAAAGGCCAGTGATATTTACAAACTGAAATCGCCGGTCAAAAAGAGCATATCGATTTCGCTGGAACAGATTTTGGAGAATTATCAGAAAAAAGGCCAGACGACCGTCAACGTCAACGAGCTGGTCAATTTATATAGCATGACGGGAACCGCTACCTGCATACCGATTGTGAACAGCGAGATGAATGCGGAAGAGGAAATCATCGTGATTCACTCCTATGCCGTCTTGAAGAAGGATATTCTGTCGGGGATTTTCGAGCACGAGGACGTCACTTATTTGATGCTGCTGTTGAAAAATCCGATGGAAAGCATCATCTCCGTCAAACTCCCGGAATTTGAGACTGAAATCAAAATGCAGACGCTGGAACACACGGTACAGCTGGACGTATCCTGTCAGGACGGAGTCGTTTTTACAGACGTCAATCTGAGTATAAGCATGTCGGTGGTCGGCGGCAGCGGAGATGACGAAAAGGTACGGGATATGGACGGCACGAAGATTCTCGTCGACGCAACCGAAGAGATGGTGAGCAGCGCGTGCGGACAGATCCTCGACAAAGATATTCAGCAGTACGGCGCGGATATTTTGGGCGTCGGACAGCATATCAAACGGAACGACCCGAAAATATGGCGTAAAATCGAAAAGAACTGGGATCAGATGTACAAAGAAATGCAGTATGAGATCAACGTGGAAGTGGTTATTGAAAAATCCGGCGAAATGTCGCCCATCAACGATTAGGCGGGTAAATTGGAATGATGTTTGTCATTATTGCCTATCCGTTATGCTTTCTTTTTCTGGATATGATCAGCGCGAAAAAGAAATTGACGGTTGTGGAGTATGTCGTATACGGCCTTTTGATGGCGGCGGCGTTTCTGCTCTGCTTAGCGTCCGTCCAGAATTGGATGCTGCCGAATCCGATTGACGGGCTGACGCGGCTGTTTCATCAAAATTGACGGTCTGCCGGCACACGCTTTCGGCAGAAAAAGAAAGGGCGCATGCCGCGCTCTCATGCGCGGCATGCGGGAGATACGGTATTCGAGTATGGAAAAAATGAGCGGTAAACAGATCCGAGCCATGGCGTTTTTAATGACGATGGGCGGAAGATTCGTCATCGGCGGAACAAAAGAAGCCGGAGCGGAGAGCTATCTCGCGGCGGCGCTCGCGATTATTCTCGTGATACCGGCATATGCGCTGTATGAATATTTGCTGCACAAAGCCGGAGCAGACGGGATTTTCGCCCTATGCAAGCAGTGCCTCGGCAAAGTGGCCGGAAAAATCGCCATCGCCCTGTTCGGGCTTTATGCGCTGTGGATCGGCATGGCATTGGTCGGAAATTTCCTAAACTTTATCTATACGGTATTTTTGACGGATACGGCTCCGATTGTCGTAGGCTGCGCATGCGCGGTCACCATAGCCATCGCGGTGAAATGCGGCAGGATGGCTATGGCGCGCGTATCGAGGCTATTGATGTTTTCCGTCTTCGGGATTCTGTTTGTGACCATGCTGCTCTCGTTGATTTCCACCGATTTTAATAATTTCCCCAGCCCCTTGCTGTACGACGGCTTTCGGCCGATCGCGGAAGGCGCTCTCTCCGTGTTCGCCATGCCGTTTGGCGACATCATTATACTGCTGCCCCTCCTCTCCGGCGGCAGGGCCGAAGGGAAGGGCAGCAAAGAGCTCCTGAAAGGTGCGGGGATGACTTGGGTCATTCTGGTGGTGATCTTTCTTCGCAACGTGCTGGCGCTTGGCCCGGAGACATACGAATTGTTGTTTTTCAAATCGTTTGTCGCCGTTCGCATCATCAGTGTCGGAGCGTTTTTTCAGCGCATCGAAACGCTCGTCTCAGTGATCTATATTTTATGCGACGTTTTCAAGCTCGTCGTATGCGCACAGTGCTTTACAAAATGCATTGCCGAGCTTTTCGACAAACAGGAGGACACGGTTTTCGCCGCGCCGACGGCTTTTTTGATTTTGGGCATGGCATCGGCGTTTGTCATCAATGAACGGTATGTCGTCCAGTTCATACAGGCGAACAAGTATCTGTCGCTGGCGTTTATCGTGTTGCTGCCGGCCGTCATCGCAATCGCTTATCGGATCAGGGAAGCCTCTAACAATCGCAGACGGAGGACAGGCAGTATTTCCAGCTCCGCTCCGGCTCGCGGAGGAGGTAGCGTCCGTCCGTAAAGTCGGGGAAGGGCTGCGGCGAGCTGCCGGTGGCGACGGACTGCTCGCTGAGCGGCGTGATCGCCGCGTAGGTGGCGAAGTCGTAGACGTCGATGGGCGTGTCGCTGCCCGCCTGAATGCTTTCGACATAGGCGCGCAGGACGAGATAATCCATGCCGCCGTGACCGCCCTTGACGCCGGAATTCAGGAACCATTTCCAGATCGGATGCTCGTATTTTTCGAGGTACGGCTGAAAATCCGCCCAGTGATGCGCTTCGCCTTCGCCGTCGAAATAGATGCTGTTGTTTTCCTCCATCCAAAGTCCCTTTGTGCCCTGCACATAGCCGCCGCGGGAATAGGGGCGCGGCAGCGTCGTATCGTGCGTGATGACGAGCGTTTCGCCGTGCGCGCATTGGATCATCGTCGTGACGATGTCGCCCTGTGCGAAATGATACCCTTGGAGCTCGTTGTCGGCGGGGAGGTTTTTGGCAACCCACTCGTTGAGGCCGCGCGCTTTGGAGGACATGGAGACCAGATTGACAAAGCGGTTGCCGCGGTTGACGTTGAGGATCTTGCCCATCGGCACAGCGCCGTGCGTCGGATAGACGTCGCCGTTGCGGTGCATATAATTGTCGAGGCGGTAATGGCGGTTGATATGCCCCATAGCGACCTCTTCGCGCAGATCGTGCTCATAGCCGCAGCGGCAGTGGATCATTTCACCGAAGAGCCCCTGCTTGACCATATTCAGCAGCGCCAATTCGTTTCTGCCGTAGCAGCAGTTTTCCAGCAGCATACAGGGCTTTTTCGTGCGCTGGCTGGTCCGCACCAGCTCCCAGCATTCGTCGACCGAACAGGCACCGCCGACTTCGCTGGCCACATATTTGCCGGCGTTCATCGCGTCGATGGCGATGCGGAGGTGCGTCTGCCACGAGGAAGTGATCAGAACGCCGTCTACCTCAGGCCGGTCGAGCACCTGTAAATAATCTTCGGAAGCAAACGGCGCTGAACCATAGGCCTCCTCCACGGCTTTGACGGAGCGGGCGAGCCGGTCGGGATAAAGGTCACAGAGCGCGACGACGCGCACGTCGTCCATTTCGAGCAGGTTCGTCATCATCCCGTGGCCTCTGCCGCCGAGACCGATCACGGCGATGTTTACATAATGGTTTTTCATTTCCGATACCTCCGAATGTTTGTCATGATTTGCAGAATCCGTTGATAAAATTATATAACAGGCGTGTGGAAAAAGCAACCGCGTTTTTTTATGGAACCTGGAAACATTTCATGCCCGGCCCGGAGCGGAGGAAAATTTTGATCAGTCGGGAATACCGCCTTGATTTGAGAGCGCCGAGGATGTATAATGAAACCCAACGGCGGATATGCGCCGGAGCGCCATGCCGTTTCCGCGGACGGAGACGCGGATACAGCGCATACTTTTTTAGGATACCAGACAGATTATGGATAATGGATAGGAGGACGATTCCTTGCTCAATATCGGAGCGTATCTCGATGGCCTGAAAGGCCGCCGGATCGGCATTCTCGGTTTTGGCGTCAGCAACGCGCCGGTCGCGGAGCTGGTTTGGGAGGCGGGCGCGCACGTCACGGTGTACGACCAAAAGAGCGCGGCTGAACTCGGTCCGGCGGCGGAAAAACTCGCCGCGCGCGGCGTTGCGTTTCGCAGCGGCGACGGCTATGCGGACAAACTCGACGACGAAATCGTGTTCCGCTCGCCCGGTTTTTTGCCGACGCACCCGTGCCTGCGGCGCGCGGCGGCGGCAGGCGCGCAGATCACCTCGGAGATGGCGCTGTTTTTTGACTGCTGTCCGTGTACGATTGTCGGCGTGACCGGCAGCGACGGAAAATCGACGACCTCGACCGTGACCGCGAAGCTTTTGGAGCAGAGCGGAAAACGGGTATACCTCGGCGGCAATATCGGTACGCCGCTGATCGGAAAGCTGACGCAGATGACGGCGGAGGATTTCGCCGTGGTTGAGCTTTCGTCGTTTCAACTGATGGATATGCGGCGCTCTCCGCATATTGCCGTCGTCACCAACGTGACGCCCAACCACCTCGACAAACACACGGACATGGCCGAATATATCGAGGCGAAGCGGGCGATTTTCCGCTACCAGCAGGCAGGCGATCTTCTGGTCGCCAATTTCGACAACGACGTGACGCGGGCGTTTTTGGATGAGGCGCCGGCGCGGACGCGGCCGTTTTCTCGGCGGAATCGCTGCGGCGAGGGCGTCGTCTGCGAAAACGGCCGGATCTGGCTGAGGAGCGGGGGAGCGGAGGAACCGCTGCTTGCGGCAAAACAAATCCGGATTCCGGGCAACCACAACGTCGAGAATTATATGGCGGCTGTCGGAGCGGCGTACGAATATGTGACCCAAACGGATATCGCCGCGGTAGCGGAGACGTTTGGAGGCGTGGCGCACAGGCTCGAACTGGTGCGGACGCTGGACGGCGTGCGGTATTTCAACAGCTCAATCGATTCGTCGCCGACGCGGACGATGGCGGCGCTCAGCGTATTTGACGGCGGGCTGACGGTGATCCTCGGCGGCAGCGACAAGGGGATCTCCTTTGAGGCGCTCGGCGAGGCGCTCTGCGAAAAAGCAAAGCGCGTGATTTTGACGGGGGCGACAGCGGGGGCGATCGAAGCGGCTGTGCGCGGCGCGAAAGCTTACCGGGCGGATGCGCCGGAAATCTGCCGGGTACAGTCGCTGCCGGAAGCCGTGCGGCTGGCGCGCACAAAAACGTGTTCGGGAGAGGTTGTTCTGCTTTCTCCGGCCTGCGCATCGTTCGATGCGTTTAAAAACTTTGAGGAGCGGGGCGAAACCTTTCGCCAAGCGGTGAACGCGTTGTAGACAAACCGTGAAAAGCAAAGCATTTTGAAAGAGCGCCGTCCGCTGCGGACGGCAGGAACCTGATTTCTAAGGCCTTGGATTGGAGACAAGCTGCGGCCGGCGGCTGTGAAACGCTGACGGATCGGAAGGGCGCGGGGCGCTTTTGAGAGATTTGTTTGACGGATGCCGAAAAAGCGTCTGATTTTCGCCGCACCGCGCTGGGGGAACCGGTGATTCGATACCTGCACGGGCAAACGGTATCGGACGCGGCGCTTTCCGACCGGACTCGGTTGACGGCCAGCCAACATAAGGGGAAAGATAGGATGGAGAGAACCATGTACGTGAACAATGCGTTGTCCGAAAGAAATTTGCCTGCGATTCCAGCCGATCGGCAGGAGATTCTCCGCGTTTTGTCCCGCGAAATCTACGGCGTTCTGCCGCCGCCCGTGCCGGCCGCGGCGGAGATCGACTCGGAGGATAGCGGCGCCTACGCGGGAAAAGCGACCGAGCGGCGGATTCACGTCTCATTTTCCGCTCCGCAGGGGACGTTTTCCTTTCCGGCGACCGTTTTGATTCCAAACGCCGTTCACCGGCCGCGCCTGTTTATCCATATTGCTTTTCGTACGGCTGTGCCGGACCGGTATGTGCCGGCGGAGGAAATCATTGACAGCGGCTGTGCGGTGGCGGTATTTTGCTATACCGACGTCGCGTCGGACGACGGCGATTTTTCCAACGGTCTCGCCGCGTCATATCCGCAGACATCCGCCGAGAGCAGCGGCAAAATCAGCCTCTGGGCATACGCGGCGCAGCGCCTGGCGGACGCGCTCGCCGCGTGGAACTGCTTTGACATGGATCGGCTCGCCGTGATCGGCCATTCCCGCCTCGGAAAGACCGCGCTTTGGTGCGCGGCGACAGATGAGCGCTTCGCGCTCGCCGTGTCCAACAACGCGGGCTGCTCCGGCGACGCCTTGACGCGCGGCAAGCAGGGAGAGCGCGTTGAGGATATCACGCGGAACTTCCCGTTCTGGTTTTGCCAAAACTACCGGCGCTATGCCGGGGCGGAAGAGCGGATGCCGTTTGACCAGCACTGGCTGCTCGCGGCGATTGCGCCGCGTCTCGTCTTTGTCAACGCCGCCGAGCAGGATCTATGGGCCGACCCCGAAAGCGAGTTTCTCTGCTGCGCGGCGGCGGGCGAATTTTATGAGCGGATGAAACTGGACGGTTTCGCCGCTGACGACCGGCCGCCTGTCCCCGGCGATTTTTTCGGGGCCGGGCGGATCGGCTTTGCCATGCGGAGCGGCAGTCACTTTCTCTCCCGCGCGGACTGGAACGCGGCGATCCGTTTCTGGAAGGCGAAGGGATAAGCCGCCGGCTCCAAAACGGCGGAAAAAGCTGAACATGAAAATTCGTTTCACTGAAAACGTACGATATCGATAAAAAGCGGTTGCCATCAAACGTTTGATGGCAACCGCTTTCTTTTTTTCGTGCGCAGAATCTGATGCACCGGCGGCGGTGGAGCGGGAAAAATGCGGCGGCGGATGGAACAAAGCGCTTTTTCCGCGAAGGCCGCGCTTTTTCGGCGATTTCCGCCGATACCGCCTGTCGCTTTACTCGGTAGGCGCCAGTGCGCGCCGCCGCCGGTAGACGAGGAAGCCAATCAGCAGCTGGCCGACGCCCTGCGCGAGGATGAGGATGGGAACATTGGCGAAAGTCAGGCCGAAAAGCGACAGCGCGTGCCCCTCCGTCAGCGAGATAAACCAGGTGGAGGCCGTCAGACCGATAAAGCCGCTGAGATTGACTAACAAGGTGTAGAAAACAAGATAATTGCTCTGGTCGGCCTGGGGGAGATTGATGAACGGCAGGTTTGCGTAGGCGAGGTTGATGCCGACGCCGATCACATGCTGCGTCAGACGGACGGTCAGCATGAGCCATATGTAGTTTCCTTTGGTGATGAAGCAGTACAGCAGCATGGTCGGAAAGTGCAGCATCGCCGTGACGGCAAAGGTATAAAACCAGCCGCGGCGATGAATAAAGCGCCGCCAAAGGGGAGAGAGCGCGATCAAAAACAGCGCATAGGAGGCGTCGATCATATTGATAAAGGTATAGCTGACGCCGATGTTTTCCAATAGGTAGTAATACAACGACGAGGAGGTGAAATAGGAGATAAAGGTCCATGCGGCGATGATCAGCATCGTATAGAAAAATTTTCGGTTCTGCCACGAGAGCGTAAAGACGTTTTTGACGCTGATGGTCGCCGCCTTTTTCGGATACGGGTATTCACGCGGCAGCAGCAGCACCGTGACGTCGGCAAGGGCGAGGAAATAGGCGATGAAGCGCAGCGTATAAAGCACATCGAGCTGTTTTGCACTGCCCGCCAAAGCGTCGGCTGCGAAACTCGATACCAGGAGCACAGCGGAGGAAATCGTCGTGCCGATGATCTGCTGGTAGGAAAAATATTCCGTCCGCACGCTGTTGGGAATAAAGTTCAGGTGCCAGATCGAATATCCGCCGCAGGTCAGCGCGTTGACAGCGTTGGCCACAAAGACGATAACGCCAAAGCAGACGACCTTGGTCGCCTTGTCGGAGACAAACAGCGGCAACAGCGTGACGCCGAGGATCAGAATGGTGAAATAGAGAAAGCGCGCCCCGGCAAGCAGATAGCGGCGCTTGGAAAAGCGCTCTAAAATTAACGGCGCGAAGACGGACAGGCAATTGGCCAGCAGCGGGAGAAAGTTAATGATACCGAGGTTGACGATATCGATGTCGTTGGCGACAAGAAAACCGGTGTAAAAAACGCCGGCTGTCAGATAGGTGATGCAGGAATTGAGGATGCTGGAAGCGAGCATGACGCAGCGCCCGCGGGCGTCGCTGTCGGAAAAGTGAAAAACGCGGAAAAAGCCGGTGTGCAGCACACGGGAGATCAGACGGATCATATAAACCACAAACCCTCTTTGTAAAATCAGTGCATAGTCAATAGAAAACGCCGCAGGAACAGAGGAAAGGCAGAAATATCGCGTGAAATGCCGGTTTCTCGGTGTTTTCAGCCGCCTATGGCGGAAAACAGACGAGAGGGTATGTGGTTCAGCTTATTTTGACAGCCGCGCGGCGCGCCGCTGACGGAGGAAATCCTTGAATTTCAGGCGGTTTCCGTAGTGCAGCACGGAGCTGGAATAGATTTTGGCGCTGACTATGCTGAGCAGAACGATGGCGATGGCCAGCAGGGCCAGCGAAATCACGACATCCAGCGCGGCGACATCTCCGTTTAACAGCTTAAACGGCACGATAAAGGGCGAGCAGAACGGGGTATATACGGCAATCTTCTGAATCAGACTGCCGGTCGGCGCAGCGAGAGCCGCGAAATAGCCGATATAGAAAGAGATCAGGGAGATCATCATGACCGGCATCATCGCCGAATTAATATCCTCAATCCTGCTAACCGACGCGCCGCACGCGGCGTTCATCACCGCGTAAAGCCCGTAGCCGAACAGGAAATAGAGGCAGATCAGAATCGCCTTTGAAAGCGTCATCGCTGAAAGGCTGAGCGGCGCGCCGAACAGCATGAAACCATCCGGAACCAGCAAACTGTAACAGACGGCGCCAAAAATCAGAATGCCGGTGAACTGCAACAGGCCGAGAGCGCCTGTTGCAAGGCATTTACCGGCCAGAATCCGTGACGGTTTCGCGGAGACGACGAGCGTTTCCATCACCCGCGAGGTCTTTTCGAGAGCGACGGACATAGAAACGCTGTATCCGTAATAGTAAATGGCAAAGAACATCAGCATGGTGAGCAGAATACCCAGCGCATAGCCGCTGATATCCATATGTCCCGCCATTTCCGTGCGGACCGGCAGCGACAAAAGCGCCAACCGGGCGGCCTCTTCCGGCGCGCCGAGCGCGGCGAGCGAATCGGACACATAGGTCTCGGTCAAGACTTCCGCGACGCGGTCTGCGCTGATGCCGGACATGAAATTTTTCGTCGTCACCGTAATCGATGGGTCAGGACCAGCCTGCTTTGCAACCACGATGACGGAATACTTTTCGTTTTCGGCCGTCTCGGCGAGATAGCTGTCCAGTTCCGCGGCTTCGCCGGCGACAATCTGCCATTCGGGGAACGCTTCAACGAGCGCTTCCCGGCCGTTGGCAATCAGCTTCTGATCGTCGATAAAGTAGCAGATCTTATCCTGAACGGCCGGCGCGTCGTCTTCGCCGCCGTCTCCGCTCAGCGCGGAGATAATGCGCGGCAATGCGCATAAAATCAGGAGTAGCGCAAGAATAATGATCGTTGAGACAAGAAACGCCTTCTTGCGAACGCCGTCGCGAAAGGTAAAGGCAAAAACCGTAAACATCTGTTTCAAGGGCGGGTGACCTCCTTGTATTTTGGCGGATGACCGGGGCGTCTGCTCAAAGCGGGGAGCGGCCGCGCCGAATCGGGTTGTCCCCGGAATCCGGCGAGGCTTCGGCAGAACAGGCGCGCTGAAAAGGGAGCGCCGGTATACGGCGGCGCTTGATGACGCGGCCAATCAGCGTGACCGCATACCGGTTGAGCGGCGACGCAGCGCGCGGCGGGCGCCGACGCCTGTCAGGCGAGTTTTGACAGATCTGGATCAGGCGGCCGCTAAGCGCCTGACGCCAAGTGACTTCGCGGTTTAGATTTCGCAGCTGCGTTCGTCAGTCTGGATCCCGATCCGATTGCTGAGCGGCGAGGGTCTTTTCAATGAAAATCTCATGCAGCGACGGCGCGCGCAGCTCGTATTTATACGGGTATATTCCGTTTTGCAGAAGCGTTTGCAGCAGCCGGTGCGCAACGGCTTCGGTTTCGATTTTATATTCCGACTCCTCCGCGCGCTCCTCGACTAAGACCGCGCCTGAGCAAGACGCATAAGCGGAGAGATCGGCGTCCGCGCCGATGATCAAGTTGGTACGCCCGTAGTTGTCCTTGATACGGCGCAGATTGCCCTGCAAGATGCTGTGCCCGCGGTGGAGAATGACGAGGTTTTCACAGTATTTCTCGACTGTTTCCATCATATGACTGCTCATAACGATAGAACAGCCATCGTCGACAAGCTCATGAATCAGGCTGTTGAGCACCTCGGCATTGAGCGGATCCAAGCCGGAAAACGGCTCGTCCAAAAAGATCAGTTCCGGCCGGTGAATCAGCGTGACGGCGAGCTGGAGCTTTTGCTGATTGCCCTTGGAGAGCTTTTCGGCGGTCATATCCAGATATTCGGTAATGCCGAGCCGTTCGCAGAGTCTGTGCGCCTCCGCAGTGGCGTCGCGCCGGGTCATACCGTGCAGCTCGCCGAAATAGACGAGCTGTTCCAGCGTTTTTGTCTTCATATAGAGGCCGCGCTCTTCCGGCATATACCCAAAGCGAACCGTTTCGCGGGAGATTTTTTGGCCGTTCCACTCGGCAGTGCCGCTGTCCGCAGGCAGAATGCCGAGAATCATGCGGATCGTGGTGGTTTTACCGGCGCCGTTCGTGCCGATAAGCCCGAAAACGCCGGGCTTGGCAATTTCAAAGCTCAGCCGGTCGACAGCGGTTTTGCCGGCGAATGCTTTGCTGAGTTCGGTGACGATTAAGCCCAAATCAGAATCCTCCTTTTTCGTCGGGGCGATAGGAAAGCGTCAACTCCAAGCCGCCGCAGTCCAGTTTCGTGAGCCGGACGCCGGCGGATGCGAGCATGCGCTTGGACGCGCAAATCGCGTCCGTAGCCGCGTATTTGTCGGACAGATAGATGATCTCCGAAATTCCCGTCTGGATAATCGCTTTGGCGCACTCGTTGCAGGGAAACAGCGAGACGTAAATTCGCGCGCCGTCGAGCGCCCGGCCGGCTGCGTTGAGAATCGCGTTCAGCTCCGCGTGGACGACGTAGGGATACTTCGTTTCATTCGGCGCGCCCTGCCGCGCCCACGGATATTCGTCGTCGGAGCAGCCCTTCGGCAAACCGTTGTATCCGGTTGAAATAATGATGTTCTGCGCGCTGACAATACAGGCGCCCACCTGTGAATTGGGATCCTTGCTGCGCTTGGCGGCCAGCAGCGCCACGCCCATAAAATATTCGTCCCATGAAATGTAATCCGTTCGTTTCATCAGAAACAGCCGTCCTTTCGGGAGGATTTTGGATCAGCCGGCGGTGGAAAACCGATGCGCCGCGCCCTGTTTGCGAGAGCATAGAGCCTGTGGGCGCAGCCGGAAAAGCGCCGGCAGCGGCGCGATAATCCCGCGGTCTTTCGGCGATTCGCGCTGGCCGTGATGACATCATACGGGGTACAGAGCCTCAATATGCGGATGAGGGCTCTGTTTCGGAAGCCGTTAATTCCGTATGGCGCCGCTTTTTATATTCCTTCGGCGTGCAGCCGTAATATTCGCGGAAACGGCTGTGAAAGTAATTGACCGAGGAAAAACCGACATGATCGGCGATGTCCGCAACCGAAATTTTGTCGTGCAGAAGCATGCAGGCGGCGTTTTTCATTCGCATATTGAGCATGTGCTGCGTGAAGGTGACGCCGTAAAACCGCTTCATAAAGCGCGCCGTTTGCGCGCGGCTGAGGTGGATAAACGCGGCGAGATCGGAAATAGATTGATCCTTTTCAAAGTAATTCATATTGAAAAATTCATCCATACGGAAACGGATGCCCGCGTCGTTGAGCGCGCAGCTCGGCTCCTCCGCGGTGTGCGGCGATGAAAAATATACAAGCTCAATGTATTTCATGAAGCCGTGGAGCGCTTCGCAGCGCTGACGGAACGTCAGATCGGCGTCCGTGCCGGTATCGCAGGCTTCAATCGCGCGGAGCTGAGCGGCCGTCGGCTTGAAAACGCGATAGGGCTTTGAGCTGAATTCGGCGCTGAGCACGGGAAACGCATCCGCAGGCCGGCAGTTTTGGCGCTCGGTGAGGAGCATTTGAAACAGCCGAAACGAGCATTCGCGCTTGGCGCACACGGTGCGGTGGTAGACCCCGGGGCGAATGCAGAGCAACTCTCCCGCTTCAACCGTCACCGTCGTTTGCTCCAAATATACCTGGATCTCCCCGGAAACCGCGAAAATCAGCTCGAAGTGCGCGTGAACGTGCATGAACGCGTTGAGATGGTTGGTCGGACAGCCGTTAATCGTATAAAACAGCTTGTGCGGTATGATGAGCGCGACGCCCGCGCTGCCGAACGACGATTCCACCAATTTAAATCCCGGCACTGTATTTTCCCCCGCATCTATGAAAACCATGACAGATTTGCCATGTCTGCGTCACCATGACATGTATCGATCTGCGCCTTCTCCGACGCGAAAGCTAACCTTACACATATTATATAACGGCGTGAGGGAAAATGCAAGCCGGCGGAGCAATTACGCTCCGCCGGCTTGCCGGAGATACGGGATAGGGAAGGGGTATTTTCAGAAGCTTACTGTTTGAAGAGCGAATCGATAGCGGCTTGGAGCTGAGCGGACATCATCTCGCAGACCTGTGCGGCGGAGTATTCGCCGCCCTTGAAGTAATCCACAAATTCCTCGGTGACCTCTCTGATGGCGGGGCTGTAACGCGAGGTCTGGCACTGGGCGACCGGGTACATCACGTCGAAGATCATCTCGACGGATTCGTCGTCGCACATGTAATTGCGTACAAAAGCGCGGGCTTCCGCATCGTCGGTATGAGCGTCGCCGATGACGCCGAGCAGAAACGCGGTTTTCTCCCAATCCTGGTTACTCACGGGGATGGAGATGCCGAAAAGGTCGGGGATATAGTGCGGATATTCGGTGGCGTCCGGCCCCTTCGGGAACGGGATATAACCGTAGTCGTCGACGGCGGCGTTGTTGATGTTGTCGGCGTTGTTTCCGAAGTTGCCGCCCCAGAGGGCGATAAAGCCGAGATTCCCTTCGCAGAACATCGTCCGGCGCGCGCCGTTGCTCATGCCGAAGGAGGCTTCGGAGAGATAGCCCATGCATGTGTCGGGATCTGCCAGCAGCTTCATAAACCATTCGGCCGCGGTGATCATCTTCTGGTTGGAGGTGCCGGCGAGCCACTTGCCGGTGGCTTCGTCCTGATAGACGAAGGGGCAGCCGTTGGAGAGCAGCTCCTGATACTCGTTGGCGAGCGAGGCGTAGCCCTCGATGTCGTTTTCGCCGTCGCCGTCGGTGTCGGTGGAAATGGCTCTTGAAATCGTCTCAAAGGTTTCCCAGTTCCATTCGCCGCTGCGGACGAGGTCATACATCATCGTATCGCTGTAACCGACCTCTTGGAGCAGGCGCTTATTGAACGCGAGCGCGTGACCGAAGTCGCTGACATAGTATTTGCCGGAGAACGCTGCGCACCATACATGGCCCGCAAGCTCAGTCATATTGGTGAACTGAACGTCCACAATGTCGGGATTGGTGATGTCAAGGCCGGCGTCCTTCATTTCCTGTGTTTCCAGAGGTCTCAAAAAACCGGCGACGGCGGGAGGACCCCAAAACTGTTGACGGGTGTCGATGCAGGAGGCGACGGAATCGCCGGCGATAAAGCTCGCGACCAGGGTCTCCTCGTCGACGTCTATGCCGGAGATGGTGCAGTTATAAGTGGATTCAATGTCGTAATAGAGATCCATCATTTCGGTTTCGAGCTGCGTTACCGGCTCCGGTTTCCAGGCGCGGCGCGAGTTACCGATCAGGAGTTCGTAGCCGTCAAGGTTTGGAACCTGCGTTGTGGCTTCTGTTGCAGGCGTTGTCTCCGTCTGTACATCCGGCGTCGTCTCAGAATGGGGTAGCGTCGTCTCAGAAGGGAGGGGTGTCGTCGCGACGGTTGTCGGCGTATCGGTTCCGCCGCTTTGGCAGCCGACGAAACACGCCGAGAGCATGAGCGTAGCGAGCAGCAGTGCGAGAATCCTACGATACTTCATTTTCCGGTTCTCCTATCTTTTTCCGTATTTTATGATCGTGCCGCATGACGGCGCCGATTTTCTGTATTGTATTACGGTACAAAAGTCGTTGCAAGGCACGGGTGTCTCATGTTTCCGGAAAACAGTTAATTCCGTGCAGTGTTTTTTCTGCCGTTAAAATCGGTTGAAAGGCCCATATATGAGACGATAGTATGAATAAATGACGAAATACGGTGGAATGTGTTCGATAAAAGTACAGAATGTATACACGAATGGTTGATTTTTGATTGAGCCTCCTTCTGAACCGCAACCGTCCTCTCAGCCGCATCCGCGCAAGCGGGCGCGGAGGAAATT
>ERZ772860.1037-NODE-1037-length-20835-cov-12.884793_pt1 | contig 20835 bp, 17 predicted proteins | sample MGYA00511342_ERZ772860 | MGnify/ENA primary metagenome ERZ772860 (study PRJEB29015, sample SAMEA2737665) | human gut metagenome | biome: human gut; feature: human-associated habitat; material: faeces | place: China | collected 2012 ... | reverse complement strand
ACCCCCAGCCACTACAAGAAGATGCAGGGCAAGATCACCCACGAAAATTTGCTCGGCAGCGGCAAGTGGCAGACCCGAACGGTCGGCGTCATTCTCCGCTCCGAGGTCTACACCGGAGATCTCGTTCAGGGGCAGACCAAAACCGTGGATCACCGGCAGGTCAAGGCCGATGCCGAGGAATGGACGGTGGTGCGGGACACCCATGAGGCCATCATCAGCCGGGAACAGTTCGCGGCGGTGCAGGAAATTCTCAATCAGACCGCCAGCCGCGCCAAGGCGCGGGAGGTCAAAGCCTTCACGCCGAATCTTCTCAAAGGCAAGGTGTTCTGCGCCCATTGCGGCGGCAGCCTGCACCGGCAGAGAAACATCCGCAAGAAGTCCGACGATGTGTACTTCTACCATTGTCTGAGCCAGAGCCGAATCAGCAAGGATGCCTGCCCCGGCGTGACCATCCGCGAGGATGCGTTGCTGGATATGTTGGCAGATATGCTTCAGGACGCGCTTGATACGGAGCTGGGGCAATACACCCTCTCCCTTGCGGAGCTGCCCCGGCAGGCCGCTGACCGCGCTGAGCTGCGGGAGAAGATCACCAGCCGCAAGCAGGAAATCCAGCGGCTTCGCGGTATCGTGCGGAGTTTATATGAAAACCTCGTCCAAGGCGTTCTCACCAAGGATGAATACTTTGACTACAAGGAGAAGTACGAAAGCCGCATTGCCGACCTCGCCGTGGAAATGGAACAGTTGGAGGACGGCCTGCGAACGATGGATGCTCAAGCTGAGCAACACCGGGCGCTGGAACAGGATGCCGCACAAATTAAGACCGACCGTGCGCTGACCGGCGCACTCATCGAGCGGCTGATCGACCGCATCGAGGTATCCCACGACAAGCAGATCACGGTGCGCTATCGTTTTCAGAGCGAGTTTGAAACCTATGCTGAGGTGCTGGAACAATGCAGAAATATGTGATCGCCCTCTACATCCGCCTCTCCATCGAGGACTACAAGTACGACAGTCTGAGCATTGAAAATCAGAGCCTTGCTCTCCATGAATATGCGGCGTCCATGCCCGAAGCCCTGAACGCGGAGATCATGGAGTTCATCGACAACGGGTACAGCGGCACGAATTTTGAGCGTCCGCAGGTACAGAAGCTCATTGAGCTGGTGCGGGCCAATCAGATCGACTGCATCATCGTCAAGGATTTTTCCCGCTTCGGGCGAAACAGCATTGAAACCGGCTACTTTATCGAGCGCGTGTTCCCGCTGTTCCATACCCGCTTCATTTCCATCAGCGACGATTTTGACAGCAGCAAATTCAAGGGCGACACCGGCGGCATGGACGTGGCGTTCAAGTACCTCATCAGCGAGTATTACAGCCGCGATATGTCCATTAAAACTAAGAGCGCCAAGTACGCCAAGATGCAGCGCGGCGAGTACCAGAGCAAGATTTGTCCCTACGGCTACCGCAAAAGCGCCGATGGCAGAATGGAGCCTGACCCGGAGGCCACTGCCGTTGTGCAGCTCATCTTCCAGCTTGCCGCCGAGGGCATCAACGCCTCCGCTATCACGCGGGAGCTGTTCCGCAGGAACATCCCCACTCCCGGCCAGTACAAAGCAGCGCGGGGCAATCACACACACGATATTTCCCGCTGTCACGGGATTTGGAGTACATCCACTATTCTCCGCATTTTGGAGGACGAACGCTACACCGGCGTGTATGTGATCGGCAAGAGGGCGGTTCTCGAAGTAGGTGGCACCAGAAGCCGCCTGAAGGACAGAGAATCGTGGTACATCATCCCCGACCATCACCCGGCCATCATAGAGAAAGCCGTGTTTGATTCCGTGCAGGCCAGCCAGCTCCGCTTTTCCCAGCCCAACAAAAAGATGCGGGACTACCCGCTGAAAGGCAAAGCCTTCTGTGGCTGCTGCGGTCATGCGCTGTCCCGCACCATGCAGAAAACCTCATACTATCACTGCCGCCATTCCGAGGCGGACGTAGAAAGCCGCTGCCACAAGATGCGCCTGAACGCCGCAGAGCTGGAACAGACGGTATTCCTGACGCTGAAAAAGCAGATGGAAGCCGCCGCACCGCTTGCCCCTAACGGTACGCTCCGGGTGGATGCTTCCGTGCCGGAACGCGCCGAATATGAGCAGCAAATCGAGGCGCTGCAAGACGGCAAGCGCACTTTGTATGAACGCTATCTCATGGGCGAGATCGACCTGAATACCTATAAGGCAGAAAAGGCCGCGTGTGATGAGCTGCTGCTGAAAACGAAAAACGCCTATGCCGCAGTATTGGCACAGGCGAAGCAAAAGCAGGACGAACAGGTGCGACAGGACAGCCGCAGGGAAGCGTCCAAGGCGATTTTCGATGCGGACACGCTGACCACCGAGCTGGCCGAGCTGCTGATCGACCGGGTGCTGGTGTACCCCGATAAGCGCATCGAGATCGCATACAAAATCCAAGACATTTTCGATTGAGGTGGCAGATATGAAAATCGCTTTCTATTGCAGAGTGGACGGACAGGGATTCGGCTTTGTCCTCCCTGATGAAGCTGACAAGCTCCGCGAGTTTTTCGCCGAGCATCAGGATAAGCCTGCGCTTGAAAATCCATCAAGCGCAAGCTAAAAATTTTTGTCGTGTGCTTGACATACGGGTGACGAAGATCATGGAATCTGATATGTGGCAGGTTATTTGCCTTGAGAACAGCGGAGAAGTGTGCAGTCACGAAACCCGGCTTGACGATTTCACCTATCTGATTGACATAGATGTAATCAAGGTAATCCTGACAATAACAGCGGCCACACAGCCTCTTATTTTCTTCTTGTTCCCGTTTCATTTTCAATAGAATTTCCTCAAAAGGCTTTACAAGAGGCAGCGACCGATAGCTGGATTTGGTTTTCGTTGTATCGGAAGCCACAATCCTGGTTTTGCCGTCTATCGTCACTTCGTGGACAGTATGACGGATTGTGATTGTCTTGTTTTCAAAATCAATGGCATCCCACTTCAGTCCGAGCACCTCGCTGCGGCGAAGGCCGTAAAAAGATGCAGTAATGACGCCAAATTCAATGGGGTCGCCCTTAACAACACGGATAAGGTTTTCGATTTGCTTTTGATTGTAGAACTGTCCTGAATACTTCTCAATCTTTGGGAGTTCCACCTTGTCGGCTGGATTTGACTGTATCAAATCTGTTTTGTAGGCATAGGCGAACGCCTTGTGGATATTGGCATGACGGTGTTTCACCGTATTTGCAGATACATGGTTCACTTCCAACTCGTAGTTGTAGTAATCCTGGATATGCTTTGCAGATACAGCATCAAGACGAATCTTGGGGAGATGCTTATCAAAATACGGAATCACTTTGTGCAGGATTGTTTTTTCATATGCAGAATATGTGGTGATTTTTACTTGGGTTTTCATCAACTTAAGCCAATCTCGCAGAAAATCAGTAAAATACGGGGTGGTGCTCATCAGGCACGGATTTATGTCATGTGCCGGATTGTCAGACCTCCAGCCGATGGTTACGGCATAGTCCAGCGCTGTGCAGATCGTGCGATTGATTGACAGCAAGGCTTTGTTGCCGGTGCCGTTCTGCAATCGCTCGGTCTCGAAGTATGCAATCAGCTCCTGATCGGTGATTTCTGTGACCTTTGCATTGTGTGCAGAAAAGTAAGGCGTGATGTTCGATTTTACATAGTAGGCAAAGTTGGAATACTCCTCTGCGGGAATATCTGTAACCTTGTCATTGAGCCATTTACCAAGGAAATCGGTGAACAGCATTCCCTTGTTGACAGCGAGATTGTCCGGGTTAAACTCGGAACGGGCTTTCATGAGCATTTTCTCTGCCCGCTTCTTGTTTCCCTTAACGGTGAGTCCTGTGCTGATGGACTTGCTCCGCCGCTTTCCAGAGGCATCTTTCCATGTCAGAATCATCTGGAAATAGCCGTTTTGCTCTCTTAGGTGACCTGTAACCATATGCGTTCCTCCTGTTCATTAGCATTGTGCTCTTTTGCGTGGCTATATGGTATCATCAGCAGTAAATTCCGGCAAGTTTGTCAACCCCTGCACTCACTTTCCACGAAGGCGAATACATTCACCTTCGGGATACGATACGCCCTGCCAACCTTGAAGTGCTTTATCTGGTTGGTCACCAGGAGTCGATATACTGTACGCTCACTGACACCGAGCATTTCGCATAATTGCAGGGTGGAAACGACATCGGGGTAGTTTTGAAAGAGCTGAGTATATGTAGCTGTGATTTCTTCCATTGGGAAAACCTCCTCTAAAAATCTATGTATAAAGCTGGGCAGGTAGCTTCTGCCCAGCTGGTTTGTCATAATTCAAGACTGCATTTCAGTGCGGTGTTGACCTGTTTCATTTGGGACTCGGAGAGCGAGCCGATATAGCCCAATAAACGAGATTTGTCGAGTGTGAGAATCTGCTCCAACAGGACGAGGGATGGGATTTTGGCGTACATTCCGGGGATGTGGTCTAAGAACACATGAGTGGGTAACTTCGCTCTGGTAGCCGTCCTGCTCGTCAGGGCCGATACAATAAGCGTTTTGGAATGCTTATTTCCGACATTGTTCTGCACCACCAGAACGGGGCGGATGCCGCCCTGTTCACAGCCCAGATGCGGTTCGAGATTTGCGTAATAAATATCACCACGGTGATACTTCTGAGGCGTGGTATCCATTGTGATTCCTTTCTATCGTTCCGCAGCGTGGGAACGCCGTTGGTTTTTGATTGGCTGACCGAGGGAATCGTAGTTCTTGGGGTTTGCCGCAGGGGTTTCCCAGCCGAACATGGAACCAGCCACCATTGCCGCTTCCTGCGCTTTGGTCACGTCATTGGCAGCATTCAGAGCAGCTGCACCTTCTTTTGGGGAAGTGTTCTGCGGGTATACATCCGTGGGTGAGTAACCTTTTTCGCCCTTGGTGATGACAATCAGCTCCCCGGTGGCCCCCAGCGTACTGAAACAGCTCTCCGGGAGCGACTTCCGCAGCGGAATGATGCCGTGACATCCTTGGTTTTGATACTGTTCTGCAAACTCGCAGATGTGGTACAGGTTCCTCCCCCGGTCGCTGGTTGCCTCAAAATGGTAGTCGTCAATGTAGCGGCAAATCAAATGCCGGGGCTCTCCGCTGTTTGTGAAGTACCGAATTTTGTCGCCATCCTCTATCCGAAAAAGCTCTTTGTAGTTCGGATCAATAAAGCGGATTCCCTTCTCCGCGTTATTCAGGTGCCGGTCAAACCAGTCCTTGCGATAGCAGTAGCAGTACAGATTGTAATCGCCTTTTTGAGGATTGAGGCGGAGAATGTAAGCGTGTTTCTGTGTATCTGCTCTGAGAGTCAGCTCCCTGCCGTAGAAACCTGGTCTCTTGCTGTCCGGGTGTCGATAGCAGTACGATGTGAGTACTGCTCTGTCTCTAAGGATTGCCTCGTGTTGGGTCTGTGAAGCATCGGCAGCTTCCAAACCACGCAGCGTGTTTATCAGATGATCGAATTCATCCTTGAACGCCTGATCCTTCAAGCTTACATTGTGGTCTGCCCAGGAGGAATAAAAGCTGTTTCCACCCGAATCGAAGTCAGCTCGGAGATGTCCGATGCAGCCGGTTTGACCTTCTATCTGACTGCTTTGGCTGTAGGCATACATCTGCTCTGCCGGGGTTGCAGTTCTGATTGAGAAATCCATTATCGTGCTGCCTCCTTTGCTTTGTCTTTCTTTTGCTGAGATTGAAGTGCCTCGCAGAGCTTCTCTTGTGCCCACTTGGGTACTGCATCAGCCTCAAGCGTGGCAAGAATGTCGCTGCGTTCAAAACGGCTGTGCTTCCCGGTAAATAGATTGGTGCAGAAGCAGGCAGACCCGCGGCTATTGGGGGAAGCACCAAATCCTCCGGTACATAGATAAAGCTGCCTGGTGGCCAGCTGGTATTCCGGTTTCAAAACATCCGGCTTAATGATAACCACCTTCTGATGAAGATCGTCAGCATGAGATATCAGACTGCATTGCTCGATACTCAGGCATTTCTGCTGGTTGTAGGGCCTGTTGTCCACTGCTGCTGTGTTTTCAGCGGATAACTGGCGTTCCAATTCTTTGACGGCGTCTGTCATGCGCTCAGAGAAAATGCCCAGAATATGGGGATAGCTGTCATCTGCAATGCAGTGCTGGTATGCGGTAAACAATTCGTTTTGGGCGCAGAACGCGGTCATGTAGGGAAGCGATTCATTATGAGGAGCGTATCCAAGCACAATCTCCTCCGAACCGACTGAGATTGCCTGAACAATCTCATACTCTCCTGCCATTCTTTTCTCAGTCATGGTAACCTCCATTGCGGTTGCTGCGGGGGATTTCTGGGGACAACGCGGTAGTCGAATCCGGCACCGGTCTGGCAGAAAGTGCAGTCATCTTTTTCGACTTGGTAAGGATCAACCCGTGTGATAAAGAACTTCTTGGCACTGAAGAACATGGCCCGGCACTTTGGACACAGACAGTATACCGAGGCTCTGTTTTTTTCTTTGTTGGTCAAATTGGTGGTCTCCTTCTGATTCCGGGGCACAGAGGGAACGGTTGCCTCAATGTTCACAATGAGTACTGGGAAACCCATGGTACGAACATTTTCATTGCAGCCGCCTCCGGCAAAGTGGTAGTGATTGATCATTTTGAATCATCCTTTCTGATTTCGTTATTGATTCTTTCGCAAAACACAAGATAACGCTGCCGCCCTCCTGACGCATAGGGATGGCAGGTAAAGAGCGTAATCATATCTTTGCCGGGCTGGATTTTGATGGCATCCACATCATCCGGCGATATAATCCTTGTGCCAACAACGGCATATTCCAGGGTTTCCCATAGGTTGGTTATCGTGATGTGGTCTCCCGGCACCAGCTCGGTAATGTACCGAAAGTAATCCGCGCCATTCCATCCCCGATGACCCGCGATAACCGCGTTTGTGTTCTTTCCTCCCACCGGGATGCTGGTCTGCCCCAACTGGGCAGCTCCCAGAGCCATATTCTGGCTGGATGCACCAAGGTACACTGGCATCTCCAGACCAAGAGCCGGAATCGAAAGAACGCCAAACACTTCGCTGGTGATACCGTAGTCTGAAAGTCTGAAGCATGCTTCTTCCAGGCTCTCAAGGCCATTTATGCCTTCCTGTCGGCTTTGAAACAGCCGCCTGTTGTATTGTTGGATATCCTCCCATAGCTCCGGATGGGTAGCAGGCGTGTATTCTGTGGTTTCTGCATCACCAGATGGCAGAATGATCACAGGCGGCTGATGTTCTGTATTGGACTGGAACTCAGACACGGTGGTTTTCATCTTTTCACGGTACAGCAGCTCATTGATTACGGGAAATAGGGATATCAGGCACCCGGTAAGAAATATGAGTAAGAGGAAAAACAATGCTATTCGTTTACGCATCGTTGTTTCTCCCCAGTAGTGCCACCACAATGCAGATGAGGAAGAGAATCAGAACAACCGCGATGGCGATATACAGCCCCCGCAGATATTCCTGTTCCCAAGTGGATTCAACTTCGGTATCCTCCTGCTGGGCTTCCTCCACCATTTCCTTTGCAGCTTCAAAGGGAATCCGGTGACCGGTAACCAGAAGCCTGTGGGAATTGACTGCAATCGGCGTACAGGTGATAAGCGTACATAGATCAGAACCGCCTGTAATGCCCAACAGGCTGGTGTCATGGGGCAGCACCGTATTCAGGCTGTCCACTTCGTAGGCAAGGGTTTCTCCCAACACATGGAGATAGAAGATGTCGCCGGTTTTCATCTGAAGCAGGTCGGTAAACATCTTCTGTCCTGCCATGCCGGAGTGCCCGGATAATACTGCGTGGGTGCTGGAGCCGCCTACAGGAAGTGAACTGCCCAGCAGATGCCCCACGCCTCGTTCCAATGTCTCGGTGTCCGTGCCATGGTAGATTGGCAGATTTACCTGAATACAGGGGATTTCGATGTAACCCATGATGCCGTTCCCACCCAGGTTCAAGAGGGAATCGTAGTTGTGGCTGGCCTCCGAGATACCTTCCTTGTCATAGGAGGACACCGGTGCCAGCGCTTGGTTGTAAGACTGCGCAAGACTGCGGGCTTCCTGTAATTCTGTTTCGTCAACATTTTGAATCATCTCCTCATACTTGGTGTAGATGGTCGAAGCGTACTTTTGGTTTACATAATTACTAATAAGCGGGTAAAGTGTTATCCCCAGAGCGAGGACAAAGATCAGAAGTGCGGCAACAATGATAGATAATTTGTGTTTCACAGAGTATGTACCTCCAGAAAAGGGTCCCGGAGGTTTCCCTCCGGGACAGATGGAAAAGGTTAGTTGACGGAACCCTTCTTGCGAAGAGCAAAAAACATGGCACTTGCAGCAACAGCCATCAGAAGCACGCCTCCGATGCTATACATCCAGGTGCCGTGATCACCGGTCTTGGGCAGGTCAAAGCCGCGGGTATTCACAACGGTCAGGGGCGCTTCTGCATTCACGCTGCCGTTGTCTTCCACCATGTTGACCTTCTTGCCGCCCACGGTAGCGGAAGCGGTCATCAGCTTGTGTTCCAGATGTTTCTGGGGCATATTTTTGAGATCACCGGTGTCCTTGATGATTTCGGCATACCGGGGGTCATTCTGGATCAGGCCCAGTACATCGGATTCATAGATGTCGCACAGGCCGGTGGTTTCCGTCTTGGAAATGACCACATCGATACCCTGTTTCAGCATAACATAGCCGCTGTCGGTGCGCACCTCGGTCATGGTGTAGGTGTCATCTTCCAGACCCTTGAGGATGATCTTACCCTTGGAATCGGCGGTCTTGACGGGGACAAAATGGGTGGCATCCGCCTTGTCGGTCACATAATCCACCACATAGTAAACGCCCTCGTCCTCATTCAGTTCGGCTTTTACAAAATAGTTGTCGGTCTTGTTCTGGATCAGGAACTCCACCTTGGAGAAATCGCCCTTGCCGTCAGAGAACAGCTTGGTCAGATCAATACCATAGCTGAACACATGGCAGTCATCCACCAGAGTATCGTAGTAATTCTGGGAGCTGCGCTTCCAGGTCAGAACAACCTTGTTATCGTTTCCCTTGTCACCGAATACCAGATCCTTGCTGCTGTCCATCTTGGCGGCGTAGGTGATTCTCACGGTGCAGTCGGAATAGCCGGAGTTGACCATGGAAGCACCAGAGTACACAGCCTTGGAGGTGTTGATCTCGGTCAGACCGGCAGCGGTCATTTCAATGGTCATAACGGATTCCCCGGAATCGGTGGTGTTGTAGGCAACGGTGAACTTACCGTCAGCCTCCGTCCACTTGGCAACGGAATCCGTGCAGGCATCGTCGGTGAAGAACTCAAGCACCACATCGCCCTTGTTGTAGGTCAGACCTTTGGAGAGGGTATCAACAAAGGTGTAGCAGGACAGATAAGTGGATTCAGAGGTGATGGAGGGCAGGGTGGAAATGATCTGGTAGTCGATGGTATCACCGGCAGAAGCGGTGCCGGTGTGGGCATAGCCGTCGGTGATGCTGGAAGCGGAACCCTGATGCTTGCCGGTGTCGTTCTTGTTCTCCCGCAGGGTCTTTTCCAGAGAGGGAATGCCGGTCAGGTTCTTGGGATACAGGGTAATGTCATAGATCCAGCGGGTGCCGCCGTCAGTAGCGTTGGTGCCGTTCACGGAGGTCATGGGCACAGACACAAGGAAGGGATCGGTGGTGGACACGACCATTTCGGGAACCTTGGTTTCCACAACCAGATACAGGCCCAGATTCAGGTTTTCTGCCTTGGTCTTGCCGTAGGCATCGGTCAGCGGCATGGCAGCGCCGCCGTTTGCGGAGATGTAGGCTTCCAGAGCGTTCTTAACCACAGTGGAATTGGATTCCAGAGCCGCAGCCAGAGCGTCGATCAGCACATCGGACTGATAGAAATACTTGGCTTCATCCAGAGCATCGGCGTTGGTGTAGCGCTGTGCGCCATCTGCCAGGTTCAGTGCTTTCAGGAAGTCCGCGCCCTTGGTCTTGTCGATGGCATACAGAATCTCCACATGGCTGTCGGTGCGGCTGTCATTTTCGGACTCGGAGAACTGGAAAATATCCGCAACCTGAATATAGCTGAACTCCACGCCCTTGATGGCGTAGCCGTAGCCGGTTTCGCCGTTGCCCAGAGAAGTACCAGAGCCGCCCAGCACATCGTTCACGCCGGTCTGGTCGAACACGCCGGTGGACACATAGGAGGAATCCCAAACGCCGTCCTTTTCGGCATTGGTCAGGTCATACTTGTAGATGGTCAGGGAGCCGGTTCTGGATTCGTCAATGGGAGCATCCTCCAGCTCGGCGGCGGATACAGAAAAAGGGATGGAAAGAGCCATCATGACAGCAAGGCCCATTGCGAAAAGTCTTTTGATAGATTTCATAGTAATATCCTCTCTTGAAGTCGGTTTATTTTGTTTGCGGCAAAAATATAGCCAGAGGATGATCTCTGGCATAGATGTGGGAGGGATTCATTTAGGATCTCCTTTTACGAAGAATGGAAAGCGCAAGGCCGGAAGAACAGGTAAAAGTCGGAATCAGTGCGAAAACTGGGAAAAGACGAAGTCCAGAGGAACCTGTCTTGGGAAGCGTATAGGTTCTGGTATTTACAACTCGCAAACTGACATTCATATTATCAGCGGCAAGTTCTCTCTCAAAGGCAGTTCCATCCAGAAGATTGTAGCCATCCGGGGCTTTGGTCTCCGTCAGGCGGTACTGTAGTCCCGGATAAAGGTTGTCCCATTTCAGCAGTCCGTCCGTCCCGGTGGTTAGGCTCCCGTCCGTTACATCGGGATTGGAGCAGCCGCCCCGGACAATGGTTTCGGAGTAGGTCACGGGATACCACAGGGAGCCCTCCGCACTCCATTCCAGCCGGAAGGTGGCTCCTGCCAGAGGGCTACCGGTAATGTCGATCTTCTCCACAGTAACCTTGCCGGTGCGCAGGGCGTTGATGAACGATACTTCGGCAATCTCACCCTGTTTTACGGTGACAGTCTGGGGATTTTCGCTTTTGCACTCGTACAGACTGTCCTCCGGGAGTAATTCTTCCACGGTATACTGTCCGGGCAGCAGATTCCCGGTCAGAATAACGCCGTCCTCGTTGGTGGCAAAGGGGGAGCCGTCCAGCACCGTACCTTCGGCATCCGTGATTTTGAACTGCCAGCCCTCTACAGAGCCGCCGCCCTCCACAGTCTTGGTGATCTTCAGCCTGCCGTACTGGACATTTGTGAAGGTAATGGACACATCTTCATGGGGCTTGATTTCAAATTTCTGGACGGTTTCATCCACCATCCAGTATTCGTCCTCAAACCGCCCATGTTCGTCGCCGGTTTCCTTGGCCCAATAGGTGCCGGGGTCAAGGTAATAGCCCGCCCTGCCGTCCTCATTGGTAATAAGGGTGCCTACCTTCTGGATACAGGTTTCATCCGAATACACAGTGATGTGCCAGCCCTCCACGGATTCACCGGTGTTGGTTTTCTTGTAGAACCAGACCAGACCCTGCTCCTTGTTAAGCCAGGTGTCCACGGTGGTTTCGCCGGCTCTTACGGTCACATCGTGGAAACCCAGCTCTGTCAGCCAGTAGTTATCATCCGTGGGCAGCTCAACTACGGTGTACCGTCCCAACGGCAGATTGTCCGTGCAGGCATAGCCATTGTCATCGGTGGTGAAGTCTCCGTAGGAATTGCCCTCGGAATCTCTCACCCGAAATGTCCAGCCGCCAAGCTGATTGCCGGTGTTGGTGGTCTTGTGGATCTCGATGCGTCCGTAATGGGTGTTGGTGAAGGTGACTTCTGCGGTCTGACCGACTGCAACCGATACAGACTTCACAGCGGTGTCAAATTCCCAATATGGGTCGTCCGTGGGAATCTCTTTCGCATAATAGGTTCCCTTCTGCAAGCCCGCAGCCGTTACCGTGCCGTCTGCGCCGGTGGTGAAGGGAGAGCCGGAAACGGCGCTGGTGCAGTCGGCATCCGTATACAGCCCGATTTGCCAGCCACTCAGGTTTGCACCTGTGTTCGTGGACTTAATCAGCTTCACGCTGCCGGTGTTCAGCTTGTTTGTGAAACTGACAGATGCCGTGGCACCTGCTGTCACAGTCACCGACTGCGGGTTGGTGCTGGAACAGTAGTACAGAGCATTGATAGCGCTGTCTGTATGTCCAATTTCTTTCACATAGTAAGTGCCGGGGGTAAGGCCGGTGACGGAAATTTTACCGCTGGTGTTGGTGCTGTGTGGCCCTGAAACCAGCGTGGTGCAGGCAGAATTGGAGTAAATTCCAAACCTCCAGCCGGACAAGTTCTGTCCGTCCTCCGTGGTTTTGGTCAGGCTGATGGAGCCGGTGTTCAGCTTGTTATAGAAGCTGACCGAAGTGGTGCCGCCGCTGGTGACAGTCACCTTCTGGGGATTCGTGCTGGAACAGGTGTACAGAGCGTTGATGGAACTGTCGGTGTGCCCCAGCTCCTTCACATAATAAGTGCCAGCGGTCAGCCCGGTAATGGAAATCTTGCCGCTGCTGTTGGTGGTGTAAGGTCCCGCCGCAAGGCTGGTGCAGGCAGAGTTGGTGTACACGGCAAACCGCCAGCCGGAAAGATTCTGTCCGTCCTCCGTGGTTTTCGTCAGGCTGATTGTTCCCGGATCAGGGGCTTTCAGCTTGAAATAGGCATTGAGATTGCCGCTGGAAGCGCTGGCCAGGGATACCGTTGTCTGATAACTGGAACCCGACATATACCAAATGTTGTAGGTGGAGTTGGCAGCGGAGGGCAGATACCGGGTCGCCTTGAAAACCGTAGAGGAAGAAATCGTGCCAGTCTGGGTGATGTATAGGGTACTGCCGCTCTTGTAGAACTCCGCACCATTTCCGCCCGTGAAAGAGAAATTGGACAGAACGCCGTTGCTGTCGTAAACACTGGTTTCTTCTCCTGTCAGGCTGATGGTGGGAGCGCCGCCGCTGGAGGAACTTGTGAAGCTGGGAATCTTCTTTGCAGCCTGAATGTTGAATACCAGGGTGTTATAATTGCTGGCGAAGTTTGTAACAGATGCCACACCAGCATTGTAGAAAATATTGCCAGCTGTTCCGCACTCGTTGGTGGAATTCAGCGTGAAAGTGTTGGGATCACGCAGACCGCAGACAATCTCATAAATGAGGAACTGGGTGGCAATTCGCAGCGGCACATTGGGGTTGTTGGCTTTGGATGTGGTAGTTACGCTGATAGAGTGATTCCACATCTGATTGCTATAAAGCAAGATTAGGCCAATGGCTTCGCGCCGTGCTGCGGGCAGAGCATACCACACATTGCTGCCGGTGGTGCTGCCGCTGCCGTCCAGGGTCACGTCCCGGTCAACGGAGTTGCCGGAGGTGCTGGCTGCGTAGCTGCGCCACGGCTCAATGCAGTACAGTGGATCATCCGCATAAGGCACACCGTCATACCGGGCAAAGTGCCAGCCTAAGTTTTTGATATACGCAGTCCGAGTGGTGCCGGAGCCATTGGGTTTATAGGCGCAGGCTACCTGTGAATTGAGGACGGTGGTGTAATTGCCGTTATCTGCAAAGTCGAACAGCATAATGCTGCTCTGGGTGCTGCCGATAGCCCAGGTAGAACTATCGCCGGGTGACAACCCCATTATGCCAGGACCATCCTGGGGGACATCTTCTGCAGATGGTTCAGAGCTTCCTGTTACCGGTTCAGGTTCTGTTTCCGGGATAGTATCTTCCGGAACCGAATCGGGATCAGGCTCTGAACTGGCGATCGTTGGTTCTGTGATGGGAGTTTCATCTTCAGGCAGGGATTCTTCGGTAGGAGGATCTACACCAGATTCAAATTGCGAAGCAGGCAATTCAGCCGCATAGCCGAAGGGCACCATACTGAAGAACATCAGAAATACAAGCACCAACGCCAGCGGCTTACGAAGTTTGGTAATCAGCATTGTAGTGTGATCCTTTCTTGACTTTATGAATTTGTGAATCAGGGAAAGATTGAAACAATCATAGGCATCGCCTCCTGTATTGAAATTCCATCCATTTGGATGACATATGGAACATATGTAAGAGACTGCCACAGCGAAGCCATGGCAGCTCATAATTCATAAAGCGTATTCTCATATTTGTCCTCGACGCCCTGAGAGGGGGAAGTCACCAGACGGCAGCTTGCTGTGCTGCTCCATAGGAATCTAACCTCCCCGCCTTCCTTATGGCCGGGCCGCGAGTTACGGAAGTATCATTATCCCTGTGCAGGATTGTCGCTGTGTCGGTTGCAATCCGGCATTTTGGGGCTGACATGAATCGCTGTTCCTTTTCGGGAAGTCTCGGCGTGCCGCCCACATAGCTCCTTGCACGGTAATGTATCTGGTGAATGGTATTCAATTGTCAAGCTACGCACTCAGAACATTCGTTCTGTTTGCAATTATTTTATAGGAAAGCAAGGCTCTTTTTTAGGAACTACCTTGTCACAATCAGGGAAGCCGTTGGTCACAATCAGAGCCTGTTGACAAAAGAAGATAGTTCTATTGAGATTTGGCGCAGCTCATCCCGAAGATTTTCACGCTCTGATTCCTTACCCAGCAGTAGGTAGTCTGTGGAGCAATTGAGCAGTTCTGCTATGTTAATCAGAAGTTCAAACGAACAGACATTCTTCCCGGTCTCTATCCGCGTGATAAATTCTCTGGAAGTGTTCAATGAGTTTGCCAGTGCTTCCTGCGTAAATCCGCAACTCTTTCGGGCATTGCGTACCCTTTCCCCGAATGCTTTTTGATTAAACTGCATTTTCCCGTTCCTTTCTGCTGGTGCAGGGGAGGACACAGGAAAGTCAGGGCTTTATCGCTGCATTTAGGCGCAACGAAATAAGGGTACTGAAAATACATTCTAAAATTCAGAATGTACTCCTGTATCCTCGGCCCTGATGATCACTCAGGCTTTAGATATGTAAATTTGTTTGATGATAAAAATAAAAGCCGGGCATGAAAACGGTAGAGTAAGCCTGTTACTCATCGTTTTTCATGCCCGGCTATTTGGTGGTGTTTCATTATGCGGTCATTGACCGCATACCCCGTTGCTCGGTGCTATGATGGAATATTAAAAAATAGTCGCTGACGGTTGCCTTGCTGAGCGTCGGTAAAACAGCGGCGTTTTACTGCGCCGGTAAGCGAGATTTATGTGCGTGATCTGGTGGCATTTTGGACATTTCAGCTCTATCTTGCCTGAAAGCGGCGTTGTCTTGTAGAAGATGACGCGCTGGCAAACCTTGCATTTTACGGCCACGCGCATTTCCTGTCCTGAATTTGTTTCCATATGTTCGCCGCTCCTTCGCTATTGCCTGTAAAGAAGGTTTTTGTCCAGCAGCCCCAGACGTTCCATCCGGAACGCAAGCGCTGACCTGGAGACGCCCAATGCTTCTGCCAAACGGCAAAAGCTGTCATACTTATTGGGCGTGTATTTTCTGGAAAGTGTGCCGATATGCTCCCCCAGTCCAGCAAGGAACATCCCGTCCAGAACCGCGTCCTTTGGCATCAGCAGAGCTGCGGCGAGGGCGTCGGCCTGCCATTCTGTCCAGTCGGTGACTTTCCTGCGGCTTTCCGGTGTGCGGCGGTAGTCGCACATCAGACGGCGGGCGGGGCCATAGGCATCGGGAAACGCCTTGTAGAGAATCTGGTGGGCGATCTCGTGCGCCAGCGTGTAGTTTTTCCTGCCGACAGTCTTGGGAGACGCGCACAGCCGCACGTCGATCAGGATGGTGTTTCCGTCGAGGTAGTAATAGCATTCCTCGCCGTCGTAATACACCGGCACATACTGTTCGTCCGGCGACGTAACGCCCAGAATGCTTCCATCCGGAGACGGGATTTGATAATCGACCTCCAGACCCAACACATCGGCCAGTTCCTCCGGGTTGACCTGATAGCACAGATGCCTTTCCGGTACATATGCCTCGGTGTAGATGGAAAGAACTCTCCCGGCAATTTGCTCGATATCCTCCCTGGATAGAACCGGTGCTGCCATATGACCTCCTCCGTGTAAATGCCTGCTATCAGAAATGCGAATGTATGTTCGCTAACTGACTGTGGCGCTATAATAACACCGCCTACCGGGATTTGTCAAGAGGAAAAGCCAAGTTTACAGAAATAAAAAATTTTTTGCATTTCCTGCCAGCATACTGGCAGCTTCCATAGCGTCCCGTTTGGAGGTCGTGGAGGGATACACATACATTTGCAGCGTGGTCTGCACATTTGCGTGATCCAGAATTTCAGATTTAACATCCATACATCTCTCAATGCAACGTATGGCAAAAGAATACCGTGGAGGGTAACTCCAGGGATATGTGTAGGCAGAAGCGCTATTCTGGGACATGGGGTGTTGGCGAGCGGCAATGAAAACCGTACATAGCTGCTTTGAGGCAAAAAGCAGGTCTTGTTTTTTCGATATCATGGTATCGTGCCTGATACGAGCATCAAAGCATCATCCCTCCAGATGATACGCTTTCTTCAACGCGGCAACTTCTTCATCGCCGATATGCACCATCCTGCCAAGCCGTTGTGATTTCAGAATGGATGCTGCTGTCAGTTCCATGACCTCAAGCCGGTCAAAGGCTTGCAGCAGCGATTCTCCGGTCACGATCACACAATCATTTTCCACGATCGCTGCCGGATGCGCGGCATCAAATTCCTCTGCCAGCTTGTCTGAATCCAAGTAAAGTTCTTCATACGGCACCCGTTTGACATCGCGCAGGAGAATGTAGCTTTCCGGGATTGTTCTTGCGTCAAATTCCATGTCCGTGACGGCAAACGCCATTGCATGGACTGGATGCGCAAGAAGCACCGCCCCGATCTGAGGATTTTCCCGATAAATGTTTCGGTGCGCCAGAACGGCGCGGGACGGTAGCTTTCCTAGCTCTTTGGCATCGCCTTTGATGCGAACCAGATCGTCCTCCTCCAGATAAGCACGATCAAAGCCGAACGGAGTAATAAGGAAGCTCCCGTCAGGAAGACGGACGGAATAGGTGCCATGAGTTGCCGTAAACAGATCCATTTTGTAGGAGCGCCGGATCAGCGTAATCATGTCGCGTCTGGCTGCCAGCTCCGCAGAGCTGCGGTATTGAGAAATGAAATCCCCCAGCCTGGTGTGGCTGTCGGTTTCACTCAGGCGGTATGCGTTTTCCGGGAGTGCGCGTATATTTCCAAGCTGTCCTGCCAGCACCTCAAGCTCCGCTGTATAATTGAGCGTTTCAAACTGCTGAAAGGCGGTAAACATATCCGGCGCGCCAACGCAAACGCCGTGGTTCTCCAACAGCGCAATATTGCAGCCCTGTTCAAATACCTTTCCGATCTCCAGACTGAGTTCCTGACTGCCTGGAACCGCATAGGCTGCAAATTTTACATCCGCGCATATGTGTCGTACAGACGGGATCAGGTCAAGATTTGGGAGCTTGCGAACAACGGAAAAAGCCACAAGCGCCGGCGGATGCGCGTGCAGAACCGCGTTCAGATCCGGGCGCAGACGATAAACCGACCTATGGAACGGCAATTCGGATGACGGCTTATGCGATCCTTCACAGGCTCCGTCCGGACGGACACAGATAATATCTTTTCGGCTGAGTGTGCCTTTGTCAATGCTGGCGGGAGTGATCCAGATGTTCCCCTCTGCATCACGGATCGACAGATTCCCGCCGGACATGGTCGTGAGCCGTTTGTCGTAGATCCGCTGCATAAACATGACGATCTGATCTGCCGGATGGATATATTGAATATTCATAATGAACGCTCCTATAAGAAAGTTTTCAGTTTCCGATATGCAGATTCCCAATCCGGGGTATGGTGAGGCATGTAGGTTTCCACCTTCACCGAACGACCCACGACTTCTCGCAGCGCGTGAATGTCCTTAAGGTCGCCCAGCGCCATAGCCTGCACCAGAAGGTTGCCCATGGCGGCGCCCTCTATGGGGCCGGTTATCACACGGCATCCCGTCGCGTCCGCAGCGAACTGGTTCAAAAGGCGGTTCCTGCTCCCCCCGCCGACAATGTTCAGGCTGTCTATGCTCTGCCCCTTTATCTCGCTGAGCTTCTCCAGCGTGTAGCGATATTTCAGAGCGAGGGATTCATATATGCAGCGGGCAAACCTGCCCACCGTATCTGGTAGGGGCTGGTTGGTAGCGGCACAGAACTGGCGTATCTTCTGCCGTATGCGAGCGCCGGAGAAGAAAGGGGCATGATCCGTGTCGATTATGGAGCGGAAGGGCTCCGCTGCCTCTGCCTCACGCACTATCTCGTCCCAGCTCAGGGATATTCCCTCCGCCTGCCATTCCCGGCGGCATTCCTGTATAAGCCAAAGCCCCATTATGTTCTTAAGCGGGCAGAAGCCACCCTGCACATTCCCCTCGTTGGAGAAGCCCGCATCCCGAACCTCGTCGGTGAGCAGCGGAAGCTCAGCCTCCATGCCGAAAACCGACCATGTGCCGCTGGAGCAGAAGGCAAAGCTGCCGCTGCCGGGTATGACCGCGACCGCCGAAGCCGTATCGTGGGTGCCGACCGCTGCAAAAGCGGCACAGTTTATACCTAACTCGCGGGCAATATCGGAGCGCAGCCTGCCGCGTATTGTCCCCGGCATATCTATGGGCGGGAATATCTTTTCCGGCAAGCCGAAGGCCGCCATTATGTCCCTGTCCCAGTCCCGCTTTATGGGGTTATAAAGCATAGAGGTAGTGGTTTCGGTGTATTCGGATTTCTTTTCGCCGGTGAGGAAATACCCAAGCAGATCCGGCATGAAGAGCATGGTTTCGGCAGCCTCCAGCGCGGCGTCGCCCTCTCTTTTGCGCCGGTAAAGCTGATAGGCGGTGTTGAAGCTCTCGTTGCCTATTCCGGTATGGGAGAAGAGCGTGGGGAAGTCCATCATCTTCCATGCCTCTGCGCAGTCCTCCTCCACGGCGTTGCGGTAAGCGCGGGGATTTGAGAGAAGGTGCCCGTTTTTGTCCAGCAGACCGTAATCCACGCCCCATGTGTCGATGCCAAAGCAATCCAGCGCCCCTATGTCCGCCCGGCGGAAGGCGAGGAAGCCCTGCTTGAGTTGATTGTAAATATAGGGAAGATCCCAGTAGCAGACGCCGTTGAGCTCTACATAATGGTTTTCAAAGCGGTGCAGCTCCCGCATGGAGATGCGCTCACCGTCAAATTGTCCGAGTATGGCACGGCCATTGCTGGCTCCTATGTCAAATGCCAGTAGGTTACGCATATTGTTTCACTACACCTTTCTTAAGTATGATGTTTGCGTATATCGAGGTCTCGCCGGACGGGAGCGCGCAGTAGCAGGTTCTCGCCTCATCATATAATCGGAACCGCGCATGGAATCCCACGGCCTCCGCACCCCTCGGGTCATGGCGGGCGACGGATTCCGTGTACTTATCCCATATAGGTATACCCAGCTCTTTGTCGCAGTCCATTTTCTGCATGAGCATCGCCGGGGAATCCGTGTAGCTGTCCAGAGGAAAGACCTCGAGTATGGCGTTTAGCAGCTCCGGGGAAGATGAGGGAGGGGATTTAAGCATGGCGCGTTCCTTTCTATATGCCTGACCGGGGCGGAATGAACCGTCCCGGTCATTTTTTTGAGATGATCGTTACCTTATGTTCTTGTACATGGGGCCGTAGGCGGCGCAGGCGCGGTAGTCCTGGCCTTCCTTATCCATGCCGAAAGCGTTCCATGCGGCAGGGCGGAAGATATCCTCAGAGGGTACGTTGTGCATACATACGGGTATGCGGAGCATGGAGCAGAGCGTGATGAGGTCCGCGCCGACGTGTCCGTAGGAGATCGCGCCGTGGTTGGCTCCCCAGTTCTGCATGACGGAGTAGGCGTCCTCAAATGGGCTTCCTGCCTTGCCGTCGCAGCGTGGCGCAAACCATGTGCAGGGCCATGTGGGATTGGTGCGCTCCATGAGCGTATCCGTCACCTCGTCGGGCAGCCTTACCGTCCAACCCTCGGCGATTTGCAGCACGGGGCCAAGACCCTTGACGAGATTCAGACGGATCATGGTGACGGGCATTCCCGCGCGGGTGACAAAGTGGCTGGAGAAGCCGCCGCCGCGGAAGTTGTCAAAGCCCGCCTCGCACCATACGGTAGCATCGGTCATTTTCTTTATGTCCTCGTCGGTGACCTCCCACCAGCGCTTCATGACGGCGTTGCCGTTTTCATCGGTGCATTCGCCGCAGGCGTCGAGGCAGGCCGCGCCGGAGTTGAGCAGGTGTATGATGCCGCCGTTGTCCTTGGCCTTGCCCTCGAGGTCGTAGCCGGTGACGCGCTTGGTGGCCTCGGGAGACCAGTATGTGCGCACGTCGGCGAAGATCTGGGCGCGGTTGGTCAGCAGCTCCATAAAGAGCATGCCAAGGCCGTTGAGCACGTCGTTTTCGGTCGCAAAGACCATCGGTTCCTTCGTGCCTTCAAAGTCGAAGGAGGAGTTGAGCACGGCCTCGGGATAGTCGCAGTTTGGCCAGTGATCGGTCCACTGCCTCTGACCCTGGAAGCCGGCGGCAATGGCGTTGTAGCCTACCATCTCCTCCTTGAATTCCTCGGGGAGATTGGGGTTTCCTTGTATGAGATCCTTTATGATGCAGTACATTTTTATGGTAAATTCCCACTGCCTGCGCTTTTCCTCGTCGGTAAACCTTATGCGGCGCTCCTTGCCCAGAAACTCCACGGATTCAGGATTGTCGTCACGGCCCTCCTTGCAGTGCTCGAACGTCCACGCCAGAGCCTTTTCATAGGCCTCGCGGTCATAGATACCCTCCTCCATGCGGCGGAGTATCTCCACCTCATCGACGGATTCGACGCGCAGGC
>ERZ772860.1032-NODE-1032-length-20933-cov-4.332216_pt1 | contig 20933 bp, 15 predicted proteins | sample MGYA00511342_ERZ772860 | MGnify/ENA primary metagenome ERZ772860 (study PRJEB29015, sample SAMEA2737665) | human gut metagenome | biome: human gut; feature: human-associated habitat; material: faeces | place: China | collected 2012 ... | reverse complement strand
CGCCGCAGTATTTTTCCAGCCCGGCCAGCAGAGACGGCGTCACCTCGGTGTCGGTGACGGTTTTCCAGCGGTCGACGGCGACGCGGTAGCGCCCGTCGCCGCCGCGCAGACAGCTCAGGTCGAGCACCAGGCGCTCCCGGCCCGCCGCGGCGCGCAGGGAAGCGAGCGCCTCCGTTGACAGCCTGCCTTCGCGGAAGGCCGCCGAGGTCACGATGACGTGCGAAGCGCCGCGGTCAAGGTAAAACCGGGCGTTCTCCGCCGTCACGCCGCCGCCGAGCTGCAAGCCGCCCGGATAGGCCGCCAGCGCGGCGAGCGCAGCTTCCTCGCAGCCGCCGCCGAGCCGGATGACATGGCCGCCCGTCAGCCCGTCGGCGGCGAACAGCCGCGCGTAATCGGCGGCGCTGCGCTCAGAGACGAAGTTTTCGGCCGGCTTGCCGCCGCCGAGCGTCGCGCCGACGATCTGCTTGACCTTGCCGTCGTGGAGGTCGATACACGGCCGGAATCTCATTTTTCGATATACTGCGCCACGATTCCGGCCAGCGCCGCCTCGTCTGCGGCGGCGGGCGCGGCGACGTTGGGCGTCAGCGACCAGATTTCCTCGGAGCCGATGGTGTCGCCCGGGGCGACCGGAGCCAGCTGGCCGAGGCTCTCGATTTCAAGGAAGTGCGGGTTGGTGTAGATTTCAAAATTGCAGCCGTCGTCGGGGTACGGCACGCCGGCGTAATACGGGAGGCGCTTGACAAACAGCGCGTTGTGGCAGAGGTAGGCCGCGAAGCCGCGCTCGTTGGAAGTGCCCACCTTAAAGGGGTGATCCGCGCCGGGATCCTGCTGCAAGCTAAACAGCGTTTTGCCCCAGAAGACGCGGTCGTCGCTCATGTCGCAGTACGGCCACAGCGACATGCGGCGGTTGTGAAGCAAATCGGTGTCGCGCACCGTCTGGGGGACGACGGCGAGGCCGGTCTTGCACATCACGGAGACCTGCCACATGCCGAACGTCTGCGGAACGTCGGCGACGTTGGTCGCCTCGGCGCGGACGGTGACCTCAGAGCCGCTCTCGGAGACCGTTAAAATCAGCCGCTCGGCGACGCGGTTCGCCTTCTGCGCCGGGGGCGTAAAGGTAAAGACGTTGCCGCTGACGGCGTATGCGCACGGCTCGTTGTCAGGGTAATAGGTCGCGGGCTTGGCCTCCGGCGTCAGCCAGATACGGTGGCCGCCATAGGTGCGCCAGTAAGCGCCGGGGTAAAAATAGGCGTCGAAATCGGCGCCCTTTTCGACGATCTGCGCCTCCACGTCCTCAAACATGAAGTTCTCGCCGCCCGCCAGGGCGTAGCGGATGATGCGCGGGCCGACGTCGAGCGTGACGTAGAGCTCGATGACGCCGTTTTCAATCGCGAGCACGCGCCCGAAGGTTTTGTAGGCCTGTTCACGGTAAGTAATCGACATCTGAATGGTCTCCTCCCAAATAAAAATCAAAACGCCCGAGGCGTTTCAGTCGTTCGGCAGTTTGCAAAAATCTCGGCGGGCCCCGGCGCTTCTTTTTTTTGCCGCATCCGCCGCCGGACGGGGCCAAAGCCCCTGCGGGCGCGGCAAAAATGACAAAGCGCAGCCGCTTCCGGCCAAGTCGGTTTTATTATAGCACAGCGCGGCCGCTAAGACAAGCAAAACCGCAAACGCGGCTTCTATTTATTTGTAAAATCTTTTTTTCAGCTTTTATGCGCCCGTGCCGCCGGTTGCGTTTTGCGGGCGTTTGTGATATGATAATATTAGGAGAATCATGTGCAGCGTGCAGCCACGGGGATGACGGCGCTGCGCACGCCCTGTCCGCTTGACAGCGAAAGGCTGATTGAAACGGCAAATTTAAATCAAAACCGCCCGCCGGATTTTCAACCGGCGTCCCGGCCGGAGAGCCGGATACTGAGGACAAAGACTATGAAAAAGATCAAAGCCCTGATGAATAAAGGAATGACGAAGCTGAGAGCGGCGATTCAGCCGGTCGCGGCCCGCTTGCAGCAGCGGCCGGTCGCGGCGTGTATTTTTCTCGCCCTGACCATTAACCTGCTGTTGGAGATTTTGGGCAGGCGCTCCGTGTTCGGCGCGCTGCGCTATCTGTTCGCGTCGCCGTTTGCGTTCCTGTGCAACACGCTGATTATTCTGCTGACGCTGACGATCGCGCTGTTTTTCAAGCGGCGCGTGTTTTTCATGACGGCGATCTCGACGGTATGGATCCTGCTCGGCATCGCCAACTGCATTCTGCTCGGCTTCCGCACCACGCCGCTGTCGCCCGTCGATTTCCGGATTGTGCAGACGGCGTTTCAGGTCATCGACTATTATCTGGACGCGTTTGATTTCATTCTGATTCTGCTGCTGCTCGGCGCGGTCGGCGTTTCAGGGGTGATTCTCTGGCGAAAAGCGCCGAAGAGCAAACCGAATTGGCCGAAAACGCTGGCGTCGTTTGCCATCGTGCTGACGGCGACGTTTCTGTCGATGAGCATCACCTTTCAGACCAACGCCCTCGACAGCGGCTTTGGCAACCTTGTCGACGCCTATGACAAATACGGGTTTGCCTACTGTTTTTCCTACGGGCTGTTTGACAAGGGCGTCAGCAAGCCGGACGGCTATTCAAAAGAAACCGTGGATTTGGTCGCCGGCAAGCTCGGCGACCAGACGGCCGAACCGGCGGGAGAGCGCCGGCCCAACGTCATTTTTATGCAGCTCGAATCGTTTTTCGACCCCAAGCTGCTCAGCGGCGTCTCGTTTTCGGAGGACCCCGTGCCGGTCTTTACGGCGTTGAAAGACGCCTATCCGTCGGGAATGCTCACCGTGCCGACGGTCGGCGCGGGAACGGTCAACACCGAGTTTGAAGTGCTCACCGGCATGGCGCTGAAATTTTTCGGCGCGGGCGAGTATCCGTATAAGACGATTTTAAAGAAAACGGCCTGCGGGAGCATGGCGTATGAGCTCAAAGAGCTGGGCTATACGGCCACGGCGCTCCACAACAACGCCGGTCTGTTTTACGAGCGCTACAAGGTCTTTCCCATGCTCGGCTTCGACCGCTATGTCAGCATTGAATACATGGAAAACGTCGAGTACAACTCCATCGGCTGGGCAAAGGACGCGGTTTTGACGGACGAAATTCTGAAAATCCTTGCCGCGACGGATCAGCCGGATTTTATCTACGGCATCTCCGTGCAGGGACACGGCAAATACTCCGCCGACCCGGAGCTGAACGACGGAAAGATCCGCGTTTCCGGCGTTGAAGACGCGGAGCTCCGCGCCCAGACGGAATTTTATGTCAACCAGCTCCGGGAGACCGACGCGTTTCTGGGCGAACTGATCGCCGCGCTGAAAGAGACGGGGGAGGACTGCGTTCTCGTGCTGTACGGCGACCATATGCCCGCGCTGGATCTGATCGCGCCGGAGGCGCTGGCCAACGGCAGCATTTACCAGACGCAGTATGTCGTTTGGAGCAGCTTCGACATCGCGGGCGAGGATGCGGACTTGGCCGCCTATCAGCTCGGCGCCGCGGTGTTGGAGCGCCTCGGCTGGTCCGGCGGCGTGATGCAGCGGCTGCACCAGTCGGCGGAGGCCTTTGACAAAGAGGCGTATCTGGAAGCCATGCACCTGCTGCAATACGACCTGCTGTACGGCGAACGCTATGCCGCCGGCGGCGAAGCGCCGGTACCGTCGGAGATGCGCATGGGGCTGACCGACGCGGAAATCAGCGGCGTGCGGCGCGAGAACGGCGGCATCGTCGTGACCGGAACCGGTTTTACCGCGTTCAGCAAAATCTCGGTCAACGGCGAGCTTTGCGAGACGGAATACCGGAGCGGCGGCGAGCTGGCGGCAGACGTCGAGTTGGAGCGAAACGACGAGGTATGCGTCTGCTTTGCCGGAGACGACGACATCGTTCTCTCGGAGACAAAGCCGTTTGTCTACTGAGTCCGCCGCGGCGCTTTCTGAAAAAGCGGGAGGGAAAGAAAGATGTACAGAGAACTGATCGAAGCCTGCTCTCAAAACATAGAGTGGGTTCGGATTCAGAAGCCGGCTTCGGCCGCTCAGATTCAGGAGGCGGAGGAGGCCGTCGGATGCCGGTTCCCCGCCGAGCTGAAAGCGCTCCTTTCCGAGCTGAACGGCGACCGCTGGCTGCTGTTTTCAACCGGCGAGATTATGGAGACAACGCGCTCGGCCCGCGAGGGTCTGGGAGAATGCTATGCCGGTATTGAAAAGCATCTCTTTTTCGCCGGAAACGGCTGCGGCGATTATTATTGTTACAACATCCTGCCCGACGGAAAAGCGGACGGCGGCGCGGTTTATCTGTGGGAACATGAGACGAACGAAACGCGCCGTGTGGCCGGAAATCTCGCCGAAATGATCGAGCGCTATTATCATGACGAAATTTGACGGCCCCCTTCCGGCAGATCGTTTGACGGGGCAACAGAAAAATATTTACAGATGATTTACGGCGGCGTCACCAGAAAAACGCCGTGAAGTTGTATCCTTACTCTGTAAAATGCGTTCCGGCAGGCGTTTTCGCGCTGCATCGCGTCAAAGAGCAGAGCGCGGGCTGATTGGATCTCAGCCCGCTTTTCCATAACAACAGCATCACATCAGAAGGGGGAAAGTTCCTTGATTGAGGTTGAACACCTGACCAAGACCTACAACGGCCGCGTCAACGCCGTCGACGACCTGAGCTTTACCGTGGAAAAGGGCCAGATCTACGGCTTTCTCGGCCCGAACGGAGCCGGAAAGTCGACGACCATGAACATCATCACCGGCTATATCTCGGCGACCTCGGGGACGGTTACGGTCAACGGACACGACATTTTTTCCGAGCCCAAAGCGGCCAAACGCTGCATCGGCTATCTGCCGGAGCAGCCGCCGCTGTACATGGAGCTCACGCCGCTGGAATATCTGAAAATCGCGGCGGGGCTCAAAGGCGTGCCCAAGGACGAGCGTGGCCGCCAGATTGAAGAGATTATGGAGATGACCGGCTGATCCGCCATCTTTCCAAGGGCTACCGGCAGCGCGTCGGGCTGGCGCAGGCGATGATCGGCTTTCCCGATATTCTGATTTTAGACGAACCGACCGTCGGCCTCGACCCCAAGCAGATTATTGAAATGCGCGAGCTGATCCGGAGCCTGCGCGAACGGCATACGGTCATTCTGTCGAGCCACATCCTCTCGGAGGTCAGCGCGGTCTGCGACACGGTTCTGATCCTCTCCAAGGGGCGGCTGGTCGCCTCGGACACGCCCGACAACCTGAGCCGGCGTATGGAGGCGCGCAATACCCTGCTGCTGACCGTGCGGGGCGGAGAAAGCGCCGCCGCGGCCGCGCTGGAAAAGCTGGGAGACGCCGCGTCGGTCGAAACGCAGCCGTCGGCGCATGAAGCGGGCGCAGTGGAGCTCCGCATCGAGACGGACGGCGAGACCGATCTGCGCGAGCAGGTCTTCTATTTGCTCGCCGGCGCGCGGCTGCCGATTCTGGCGATGAGCCGTCCGAGCGTGTCGCTGGAAGACGTGTTCCTTGAACTGACCGGGACGGACGCCGCCGCTGCGGTGGATGAGCCGAACGGGGACGACGAGCTCGGCGATTCAGACGGCGATTCAGACGATGACGCCGCCGCCGCGGATCAGGAAGAAGACTCAAACGACGACAACGACGGCGGAGAGGGGGAATAGAAAGTGTCTACGGTATACCGAAAGGAACTGAAACAGCTCTTCACAGGCATGATCGGCTGGATTTTTATCGCCTTTGTGCTGCTGTTCGCGGGCATTTATCTGACCGCCCGCAATCTGAAAGGCTATTATCCGGGCATGGAGTCCATTCTCTCGCAGGTGAGCTTTATCTTCCTGCTGGTCATTCCGATTCTGACCATGCGCTCCATGGCGGAGGAGACGCGCCAGAAGACCGATCAGCTGCTGTTTACCTCGCCCGTCTCGATGGCGCAGATCGTTTTGGGGAAGTTTTTTGCAATGGTGACGGTCTTTGCCATCGCCGTCGCCGTCATCTGTCTCTACCCGCTGCTCCTTTCGCAGTTCGGGACGGTGAATTTCGCCGCCGCCTACGGCGCGATTCTGGCGTTTTTCCTGTTCGGCTCCATGCTGATTGCGCTGGGGCTGTTTATCTCGACGCTGACGGAAAGCCAGATCATCTCCGCCGTCGTCTGCCTGGGCGTGCTGCTCATCGTCTATTTCATGAGCGGGATTACCGCGCTGATGGGCGACAGCGGGCTGGCCGCCGTCGCCGTGCTCACCGTGATGACGGCGCTGATCGCGCTGCTGCTCCGCAGCATGACCGGGAACACGCCGGCCGCGGTCATTGCCGGCGCATGCATTGAGGCCGCTCTCCTCGTCCTGTACGCGCTGAAACCCACTCTGCTGACAAGCGCCGTCTCCTCCGTGCTGTCGGCGTTTGCGGCCTTTGACCGCATGGAAAGCTTTGCCTACAACGGCCTGTTCGACATGACGGCGCTGTTCTACTATCTCTCGGTCACGGGGCTGTTCTGCTTTTTGTCGGCGCAGTCGCTTGAAAAAAGGCGGTGGAACTGATGAAGAATCAAAATCGAAACACGCGCGGTCTGCGCGCGGGCGGCTATTCCATCGCGCTTTCGGCGGTCGTCATCGCGGCGGTTGTCGTGCTCAACCTGCTCGTGGGCAAGCTGCCCTCCTCCATCACTAAGCCGGAAACCTCGTCGGTCAAGCTGTATGACTTCGCGGAGCAGACGCGCGCGGTCGCCGAGGGCGTCGACGAAGACGTCACGATTTACGTCTGGGCGGAGAAAGCCTCGGCCGACCCGACAATCGACGAATTTTTGAACCGTTATGCGGCCCTCAACAGCCGTATCAGCGTCAAATACGTCGATCCGGCGCTGAATCCGACCTTTATGGAAAAATATACCGAGGAGGAGCCGAGCGCCAACAGCCTCATCGTCGAAAGCGGAAAGCGCTTCCGCCTCGTCGATACGGGTCAGATCTACACCTACTCCTATGACGAGCAGACGCTCTATTACTACTATATGAGTTACGGTACGATGCCGTCCCCCGACGTATTTGACGCCGAAAACGCCGTCACCAACGCCGTAGACTATGTGACGACCGACGTTTTGCCCACGGTCTACGCGCTGAGCGGGCACGGGGAAATCGCGCTGGGATCGAACCTGTCCAAGCGGATCGACGCGGAGAACATCGCCGTCGAAACGCTCAGCCTGCTGACGGCCGAGACCGTGCCTGAGGACTGCGATCTGCTTCTGATCGCCTCGCCCCAGCAGGACATCACGGCCGAGGAGCTGGAAAAAATTCTCGCCTATCTCGAAAACGGCGGCGATGTGCTGCTTTATACCGGCTATGTGAACGCCGCGTCGGAGAACCTCGCCAAGCTCTGCGAGGCCTATGGGCTGCGGGCGGAGACGGGCATCGTCTTTGAGCAGGCCTCGAACGCCTACGGCACCCCGTACAGCCTGATTGCGGAGATCGATTCGCACGCCATTACCGAGCCGCTCATCAGCGCCAAGAGCAATGTCATCGTGCCGATCGCGCACGGTATCCAGACGATCGACGCTTACCGCAGCACGCTGACGGTCACGCCGCTGCTCTCGACCAGCGACGGCGCCTATCTCAAAAACCCTGAAACGATGGAGAGCGTCGAAAAGGAGGACGGCGACAAGGCCGGGCCGTTTATGCTCGCCGCCGTCGCGTCGGAAACGGTCGGGGACAAAACGGGCAACTTCCTCTGGGTCGCCTCCGACGTATTCTTTGAGGACAGCTCGGCGCTTTACGGAAACACCGATTTCATCATGAACCTTTTCGGCTACACCTGTGAAAAGGAGAGCGCGGTGACGGTGCGCTCGGTCAATCTGGCGATTGAGCCGCTCGTCATCAGCGATTCGGCGAGCAAGCTCTGGTCGGTCGTGGCGACGATCGTCGTTCCGGCGGCGGCGGTGCTCGCGGGCTTTGGCATCTGGTGGAAGAGGAGAAAACGCTGATGAAAAAATCCATGACGCTTTTGCTGGCGGTCGGCGCGCTGGGGCTGATTGTCGGCGGGTATTTTCTCGTCTCGTCGCTGGTCGCCGAGGATGAACCGCAGGAAGAGGACGGCGGGACGGCGAAGACGCAGTTTTTGCAAATCGACGGCGAGCTGACAAAAATCGACTATACCTACGGCGGCGAGCGCGTCGTGCTCGAAAAAAACGGCGAGGGTCTGTGGCAAAAGGCCGACGACGCCTCTTTCCCCGTTTCGGCGGACGCGGCGGAGACGCTGGAAACCGTTCTCGGCAGCGTCGAGGTGCTGCGCGAGATTGCGCCTGAGGACGCGGACACGGCGCTGTTCGGGCTTGACGAGCCGCAGCTTGTCGTCAGCGCCGCGTCGGCGGACGGCGAGGCCGTCGCCTACCGCGTCGGCATCTATAACAGCGCCCTCGGCGGCTATTACGCGCTGCGCGACGGCTCCGACGCGGTCTATCTGATCGCCGAAACAATGCCGGCGGCTTTTACAAACGGCCTCTATTCCATCGCCGCGGTCGACGCTTATCCGCAGATCAGCAGCGTCAACGTCACGGATATCGCGCTGTCGGCTCGGGAGCAGTCGCGCCGGCTGACGTTTGTCGAAGGCGGTTCCGATGAATTTTATACCGATGCCTACGAGTGGTTCGACGTGACGGACGGCGCTATGACGCCCGTGCGCGAGACGGCTGTGACGGTGCTGGCGAGCGCGGTCACGGGCTTTGAAATCGGCGAATGCGTCAGCCACGCGCCCGACGCGGCGGCGCTCGCCGCTTACGGCTTAGACGAGCCGGCGCTTGTCTGCCGCCTGCTCTATAAGCTGTACGGGACAGACGAGACGGCGGAGCCGACCGTCGAGGAATTTACGCTGTCAATCGGCGGCGAGACGGATGACGGCGGCGTCTACGTCACATGGAGCGGGACGGAGATGGTTTTCCGCGCCGACAAGGCGAAAGCCGACGAGCTGCGCGCCTATTTTGACGAGGATCTGTCGCCCAAGGAGATCTGCGCCGTGCCGCTGGAAAGCGTCGAGGCGGTCGAGGTGACGGCGGACGGGAAAACGGTGCGCGTTGAGCGCGCCGTCAAAACGGTCACGACCACCGACGAGAGCGGCGCATCGACGACGACCGAGACGGCTGTCTATACCATCGACGGTCTTATGGCCGACGGAACGGCCTTTGAGAGCTTCTTCAACGCCCTGACGGCGCTGGAAAACGAGGCCGCGGCCGACCCGAGCGCCCCTACCGGCACGCCGTATCTGACCGTGCGCTTCCTGCGCAATACCGCGCACGACAGCGACATGACGCTGACCTTCTATGAATACGACGCGAACTTCTACCGCGCCGCTTTTAACGGCAGACAGGATATGCTCGTCTCCGTCCGTGCCGTGCAGTCGCTGGCGCAGCAGGCGCTTGCGCTCGGATGAGGAGAGGCGGGGCATCCGCTGAAAAAGCGGCTTTACCTGGATAATCCTTAAAAATCGGTCAACGCGCCGTATTTGCGGAAAAACTTTTCCGCAAATACGGCGCGTTTTTCTGTGCGGTACAGCAAGAGGGCGCTGAATGGCTGCTGCCGGAACATTCGCGATTGATCATCAGGCTCTGTCAATTGCGTGATACAAAAGGAGATGCCCTGTGGGCAACGGTATACCCCCCTATCATGATACAGAGGAGGCGGAGCGTGAACGAATGATATTGCGCGGCGTATCGGAGGCTGTAAACACAAAGGGGTGTAGCGGCGCGGGACAGGAGTTTGCTGCCGGGGCGGAACGAGAACGATATCAACAAAATTGAAAACCGGAAAGCGCCCGCCCGGGCGGTACGTTGCTTCCGATCGATGACTTTTTGGTGCTACGCCGGCAGAGCAACTGCAATCTGTAAAGAATCCGCGCGGTCGTCAGGGGTCAGAAACCCTTCACATAGGCACTCATTCAATATCTGGATTCCCACAATAGCCGCAGGATTCAGGCAAATTTTAAGGGCCTGAATCCTGCTCAACACAGATTTCAGACCCTTAGGGGCGATTTGTTGAAAATTTGTCTAACTTTTTGGGGTTTGTTTCAACGTCCCGCGGCCTTTCTGCTTGGCTTTTCCGGCTTTACAGCGCCTCGTCCGCGACGTAGAGCGTCATTTCCGCCGATACGTCGGGGTGGAGCTTGATTTTGACCGTGAACGTGCCCAGCGTTTTGATCGTGTCGGCGAGGACGATCTTGTTTTTGGGCACCTCGACGCCGCACTGCTCCTTAATCGTCTCGGCGATTTCCTTCGACGTGACCGCGCCGAACAGCCGGCCGCCCGTGCCGGATTTGACGAGGATGCGCAGGGACTTGCCGGACAGGCGCGCCGCGTCCTGCTCGGCGGCGGCTTTTTCCGTCTCAGCCTTGTGTTTTTTGGCCGCGTCCTGCAATTTCATGGCGTTCAGATTGGCGGCCGTGGCCTCGACCGCCAGCTTGCGCGGCAGAAGATAGTTGCGCGCGTAACCGTCCGACGCCTCGACGAGCTGACCCTTTTTGCCGTGACCCTTGACGTCCTGCTGTAATATCACTTTCATCTTTCAAATTCCTCCGTTTTACTGTTCGTAGTTATAGACCATGATCGCGTCCTTCAACAGGCTGACCGCCTCCTGCATGGTCTTTCCCGAAAGCTGTGCGCCGGCTGTGGTAAAATGGCCGCCGCCGCCGAGCTTTTCCATGATAAGCTGTACGTTGATGCGCCCCAAGGAGCGCGCGGAAATGCTGATGGAGTCCTCAAACGGGAAGAGGACGAACGAACCGGCCACGCCGGAGATGTTCATCAGGTCGTCGGCGGCCTGTGCGGCGATGGCGCGGTCAATCGACTTGTCGGAGACGCTGACGGCGTATATCCCGTCGATAAACTCCGCTTTTTTGACGAGCTCGGCCCGCGCGATGTAGTTGGCCATGTCGCTCTGGAAAAGGCGCTTGACCTCGACGGAATCGGCTCCGGCGCGCCGCAGATACGCCGCCGCCTCGAAGGTGCGGCTGCCGGTTTTGAGCGCGAAGCTCTTGGTGTCGAGCATGATGCCCGCGAGCATGGCGCTCGCCTCGACGCGCAGCAGATCGCCCTGGTCGGTGATATATTGCAGCATTTCGGCGATCAGCTCGCAGACCGACGAGGCCGCCGGCTCGTGAATGTTGAGCACGGCGTTATTGATATAATCGGCGGCGCGGCGGTGATGGTCGATCACGGCGACGCGGTTGAACGATTCGAGCAGCGCCTTGTCCTCGACGTAATTGGGCCGGTTGGTGTCGACGACGACAAGCAGCGATTTCTGATCCACCGAAACCATCGCGTCGTTAGCGGAGACGAGGACGTCGGCGTAATCGGGGTGCGACTCCAAAAGCTCAATGAGACCGGCGACGTTATTGAAATGCTTATCGATGACGATATAGGCTTTTTTTCCGTACTTACGCGCCGCGCAGACAATACCGGCCGCGCCGCCCAGGCTGTCGAGGTCGGCGATCCGGTGGCCCATGACATAGACCGTCGAGCTGTCGGTGAGAAGCCCCTTGAACACGTTGGCCATCAGACGCGCTTTGACCTTGGTGCGCTTTTCGATCTCCTTGGTCATGCCGCCGTAGAACTCAAAGTTGACCTTGTTGCGAACGACGGTCTGATCGCCGCCGCGGGACAGCGCCATATCCACGGCGAGCCGCGCGAAGCGGTCGAGCTCGGAGAGGCTGTCGCCGTCCTTGCCGATGCCGATGCTCAGCGTCAGCGCCATGCCGTTGGGCGCGGCGAGCTTTTTGACCTGCTCTAAGATCTGGAACTTTTTTTCCGCCAGGGCCCGATAGGATTTTTCGTCCATCACAAACAGGTATTTGTCGCGGTCGGTCTTGCGGAGCAGGCCGTTGGAGCCGCGGATCCAGGCGTTGAGCGTATCGTCAAGCTCGGCGATCAGCGTCGCGCGCGCCGACTCGTTGCCGCCCTTGCCGAGCTCCTCATAGTTGTCGCAGACGATCTCGCCGAGGACCTGCCGGCTGTCTTCCAGCAGGGTGTGGAGGCGCATTTCCTCGGTGCAGTCGATCCAGTAGAGCGCGGCGCAGAGGGTTTTATACTCGCCGCTCTCCGGCCGCACAAGCGTGGCGCGGATGTCAAAATAGCGGTCGCCGATGACGATCAATTCGGGGTATTGGGTTTTGCCGTCTAAGATCCAGTGCAGGTCGAAGCCCTTGATCAGCTCGCCGATCTCGACGTTGTAGAAGTGCGGCGGGCAGCCGGTCAGCGCGATGAAGCGCTCGTTGCACCAGATGATTTCGCCGCTGTTGACCCGCAGCAGCACCAGCGGAACCGGCATGCCGGCGAGCGAATCGTTGGAGATCAGATCGTTGTTGAGCGTCAGCGTTTCGACGTATTTGTTCATGGCGCTGCGCCGTTTTCGCGCGGAATGAAGGTAGAAAGCGAAGAGCACGATAAAGATCGCCAGCTCCGCGCCGGCAAACCACCATGCGCGCAGATAAAACGTCACCGCCGTGAAGAGAAACAGCACGGCAAAGTAAATTTTAAAGCCTGAGTTCAGCATTCGAGCAATTCTTTTTTCCATGTTCCCGCCGAATCCTTTCCGCCGGAAGAAGCGGCCTGATGAGCTGCCGCGTTCCATAAGGATATTATAGCAAATTTTCATCGTTCTGGCAACTAAAAAAGCGCGGATTGCATGAGCGGGATGAGCAAAAGCGCTTTCTGCGGGGGAACGCGGCTGTCCGCGCGGCGGGCGCGGAAAAGAACCCGGCGGAAAAAATCATAAAATTTGCGGAGAAGGTCTTGACAGAAGAGAAAAAATCTGATATCATAATATACGCTGATTGTGTTGGATGGATTTGCTGGTGTAGCTCAGTTGGTAGAGCAGCTGATTTGTAATCAGCAGGTCGGGGGTTCGAGTCCGTCCACCAGCTCCAGCTTTGACCGATATGCCGGTCGTGATAATTTCATATGGGAGAGTTCCCGAGTGGCCAAAGGGGACAGACTGTAAATCTGCTGTCTATGACTTCGGTGGTTCGAATCCACCCTCTCCCACCAGACGAAAAAATACACCTTTATGGTGTATTTTTTGCTTCATGACGGCATGTAAGGACTCGAACATGAAGATGGCTCCCGCCGTGAAGAGCAAGTCTACGACGGAGGGTTGCTTAGGTGGAAGGCGCGAAGGCGACCGAAACGGGAGAGCGGACTTGGACCTGTGAGCAGGGGAAAAGGTCTGCGCGGCGCGGCGTTTTGTGATTTCGCTTGTATTGAATCATAAAATACTCTAATTTTTTGAAAAAAGCGAAAACAGCACAAAATGAATGGCGGGGTGTTTCATGGAAACTTTCTTTTATATACTCATCTTATTAGAAATGCTCTGCGTGAATATGCATATTTTTCATATATGCTCCCAAAAAAGGGTTTCTTCGTTTGCGATCATCCTTGTGATCAGTATTTTTACAGCATTGTTCTTTATGCTATATCATTTCTTCTTCCAGGACACGCACTCTCTGGGCGGCGGGGGCGGATTCCTGTATATTTTACCCCTGCTGTTTTTATACCGTCAGCCCGTCAGTTACAGCATTTCTATCATGTGCTCCTGCTGGATTTATACGATGCTGATCTATATTTTGTCTGCCCAAATTTCCAGCTTTTTTCCACAGTGGAACGATTATGCCTCCATCCTTGTGGTACAGACAGGGCTATATGCGCTTACGATTATCCCATATTTCAAGTTTGTCACCAAAAAATTTATGTATATCATAAAGACCGCAGACCAAAAGACGAAGAAAATTTTGCTTTGGCTTGGAATATCCTGGTGCTTATTTGTCTTCCTGCTAAATTATATGATGCTTCTTGACCTGACTTCTTTCGGCGCAAAGATTACAAAAATACTGTTACTTTGTATATCTGGTGCCAATGCGCTGATGACTTATCAGATGTTTTACTCCTTTCGCCGCAAAAATCAAAACGCGCTGGAATATGAAAGTGCGCTCAGAATTGACGCGTTAACCATGCTGAAAAATCGAACGGCTTTTTTTGAAGAGGCGCAGGAAATCATTGATCACCAGACGCCGTTTACGATCTTCTTCATAGATTTAGATAATTTTAAGTCGATCAACGATAATTATGGCCACATGAAAGGTGATTTGTATTTAAAACAATTTTCAAGCAGCTTCTCCGCGGTTTTTTCTCCGTTCGGAACCGTGTATAGAATCGCCGGAGATGAGTTTGTTTTTCTGCATATGAATGGGACGCAAGACGGCTTGATTTATCAAAAAATGAGAGGCTTTGAAATGGATGTCTGTGATGATATTCCTTTTAAGGGGTTCAGCATGGGCAGCGCGTCCTATCCGGAAGATGCACAAACCTTAAATCTGCTTGTTGTGACTGCTGATAAACGAATGTACAGAGAAAAAAGATGAGAGCTAAGAAAACCAGAGTGATGAATGGTTTGATTACAAAGAGCGATATCCGGATATAATGGAAGTGCGCCTCGGCGGCATATGATTCGATCCACGCACGCTCTGCTTTGCGTCTGCGGGACAAACAGTTTATTTATACCGCTAATCGCCAATCCTGTCCGACTTTTGAGTCGCTTTCATATTGATTTTTTTGGCGTATTGTAAAAAGAAGCTGCAATAGTAAAAAAAGAATCCATAGTGATGAATCTATGGTAGAATTGAGTTACCAAACAACAATTCTGAAAGGATCATCACTATGGACAATCCCAATTCTAACACAGAACATCGAAAAGGGCAACATTTAACTGCGGAAGAGCGCCATGACATAGAAGTGCATTTGAAAGATGGTTGGTCAAAACACAAAATAGCGAAGCATTTGAATCGACCATATAACACCATAAAGAATGAAATCACACGCGGAACGGTCGCTTTGTATCACGGCAAGGTGTTCCGCTACAAAGCCGATGCCGGGCAACAGCAGTATCTTAAAAACCGCCGCAGTTCCGCCCGCAAATATCGCTACCCGGAGACGACCGGTTTTCTCAAATATGTTGTCAAGCAGTTTCGTGAGCAAGGCTGGTCATTGGATGCCTGTGTCGGAAACGCAATGCTTACAGGTCAGTTTTCACGAAAAGAAATGGTTTGCACCAAAACACTTTACAACTATGTGGATCTCCGGCTTTTGCCCATTCGAAACATCGACCTTCCCGAAAAGTTACGACGGAATACCAAAGCACGCAAGGTGCGGGAAAATCGCAAAAATCTCGGAAAGAGCATTTTTACACATCCGTTTTCTCAGGCGATTGTAAAACTCTCGCTTTACCATTCGAATTCGTTTTTGAGGTGGCTTTGCCGCCTCAAAAACTCGGCTTTGGCGAGCAAAGCGAGTCCTCGCGCCGACCAAACGAGCGCAGCGAGTGCGATCAGCGTGAGTCTTTCGATTGTAAATCGTAGTTTTACAATCGACTAACATCCGTTTTCTTCGTGGGAGAAAGGGACAAATGAATGTCACAACAAGCTGCTGCGCCGGTTCATTCCCAAAGGAAAGAGCATTTCCGGTTACCGTTCGGATGACATATTGCACTTTGCCGGCATGATAAATGCACTTCCGCGAAAAATCCTTGGTTATCACACGCCGGAGGAGCTGTTCGAGAGAGAACTTCACCGAATTTACGCCGCCTGACAGCCGCCGCAGTGCGATTTCTCCGCTCGGCCTTCGCCCTCGCTCCCCAATCCCTCTGCGCTCTACCATAATTCACTACGAAATTCTCTATCTATTGCAACTTGCTATTCCAATTCGCGCTTTTTTTAAAATCGCAAAAATAAAAAGATGCCGGATTCAGCTATGCTGAATCCGCTCCGATTTTCACCCACGATGGTGGATTCGGACTACCGAACAATACATTATCCTTATAAAATTTTAGTGCCGCTTCAATATTTTTCAAGAAACGCTATCTTCCTATTCTCCGAAAATATGATATAGTATACTTACAAAAGCGCTTTTGAATTTATTTTCGGAGGAATCAATGATGAATATCGGAACAACGATCAGGAAAGTCCGCAGACAAAAGGATATGACGCAGGAGCAGCTTGCCGAATATCTCAATGTGTCCGTGTCGGCTGTTTCGCAATGGGAATCGGATAAAACAACGCCGGACATCTCTGCGATCCCGGCAATCTGCCATCTTTTGGGTATCACCTCGGATGAACTGCTCGGTATTGATATCGCGCAAAAGCAGGAAAATATCGACAAGTTGATCGAAGAAATCAGCGAAATCTCCCGCGTCGGGCATAAAAGAGAAGCATACACACGGTATAAAGAGGCGTTAAAGCAATATCCGGACAGCTATGATTTGATGTACCATGTCGCGAGTGAGTATATATGGCTTGAAAACGATTCTTTTTACAATACGGAGACGCGGAAGGCTATGAGAGATGAAGCTGTCGAGCTGTATGAAAAAATTCTCGATGGCTGTCTTGACGAAAATATAAGACTATGTACCATATCGGATCTGTGCGGCTTTTACGCTCGCAACGGAGAGCGTGAAAAGGCGGAGGAAATGGCGCTGAAACTTCCGATAATGTGTAACAGCAGAGACTTCGTTTGGGCAGGTACGCACGGAGGAAATGAAGGAATACAGGCGGAAAAACGGTTGTTATTCAGTTTGCTGGAATTTTTATCAAACCGGATGATACGCAACCGTAAGAACGACAGCGGCGAGTTGTTGTATACGGAAGATGAAATTTGCCGGCTGTACGAAAAACGAATAGAACTGCTCCGTGTAATGTTTGAAAACGGCGATTACGGTTTTTACAATGACGATTTACAGGAAGCATATCTGCACATGGCGCAATATTACGCCAAACACGGTGACAGCAACAAAGCCTTAACAAATCTTGACCTTGCCGCGGACTGTGCAATAGCGTTCATCGAATTTGCGAAATGCGGTAACTATGAGCATACTGCAATCGTATTCAAAGGCATGAGAGAGAGCGGAAAAGGAATATGGTATCCCGAGAACGACAACTCCGCAAGCGAGTTGTTGAACGCGATGCAGGCGGAAGAATTCAACGCTGTCCGCAGCGAGGCGGAATTTGCCGCAATACAAGACAAGCTGAATCAATATAAGGGAAACTGGAACACAAAGATAAATTAGGCATCTGTGTACCTATTTGCTTTTTCCCCGGTCGATGCAAAGGGGATTGCTATAAGGATTGCAGGCATCTTTTTTCGACGCACAAGCCATATTGTGCATCACAAAAAGATGCCACCCGAAAAACCGAGGATTTCCTCGGTTTTTCTCGTTTTATCTCCGTTTTCCTCGCTTTTTCAAAAATCAACTTTTCGTGCAAATAAAAAGATGCCAAACGCCGTTTTCACCCACGAGGGTGGATTCGGACTACCAAACAAAATTTTATATGATACCGCAATCAAAATACAATTTGCCACACTATATGAGTGAAAGCGGAAGAAAGGAGGAAAGCCGATGCAAAACAGCGATATGCTTATAGCGGAATTTACCGAAAACTACATAGAGAAAGTATTCTACTTTTGCCTGAAAAAGACGGGAAACAGCTGCGAAGCCGAGGATTTATCTTCGGATATATCTCTCTGCGTTTTCTCCGAGCTTCGCCGGGGCGTTGTTCCCGTGAATTTCCAGGCGTGGGTCTGGCAGATCGCGCGCAACCGTTACAGTAAATGGGCAGACAGCAAGCACAGAAAAGCCGAATCGATAACCGGTGCCGATATTGACGAGCTTGAGCTTGCGGACGATACGCTGATCGAAAATGAATATGTACGCAGAGAGGATTTATCTCTGCTCCGGCGGGAGCTGGCGTTCATTTCGTCCGATTACCGCGATATCGTCGTCGCCTATTACATAGACGACCGCAGCATAAAGGATATTGCATCGTCGCTTTCCCTCACGAAAGGAACGGTCACATCAAAGCTGTTCCGCGCCCGCAATATTTTGAAAGAAGGTATGAGCATGGCAAGAGAATTCGGAGTAAGGAGCTACAAGCCAGAGGAAATCACATTTCTCAACAGTTGTTCCTCTATGGGTGATAAGGGGCAGCCGTGGAGTATTCTGACCCATTCCCTTTATAAAAACATTTTTCTTGAGATATACGATAACCCGGAAACCTCCGAGGAAATCTCGCTGAGTCTCGGTGTCGCGTTGCCTTACATGGAGGATGAGCTGAGATTTCTGACTGAGCAGACATTCCTTGTAAATCGTAATGGCAGATACGAAACCGCATTCCCGATCATAAGTCGGGCGGCACAGGAAAAAATCAACGGAAGAATTACAGGTGTCAGCGAAGAAATCACAACCTTGCTTGAAAAGCTGGTCGATACCTTTGATTCCGCGTGTGAAAGAGCCGGATGTCATTACTACGGTGCATATCAATCCTATGAAGATGCGAAATGGACATTGCTTTTCCGGACATTCGACTGGCTTATAGCGGATACCAATGGCGAAAAGAAATACGAGTATACCAAGCGTCCCGATAATGGAAATTGGGATATTGTCGGATATGAAAAAACTGACATAGAAGCTCTCCCGTTCGTAGGGCTGCATGGGTATATCAATGAACGTAATGACCGACCCTATGTTCATTTTCAACAGTTCAAGTATCAGTATTGCGGAATAGATGAAAAAACGCCTAACTTTATCACGCATGACGATGCTTTGGCCTTGAAAATGATTGCGGAAGGCAAATGGGAAGCCTGCGAGAAGCAGTTTATCGACAATTTACTTGAATATGGCTATATTCGCAGGGACGGAGAAGGCTTTGCTCCGTGCATTGTCGTTTTCAACGGATACAGTATTGATAAATACTGGGCAATATTCGATGAAAACGAGAAAAACACAATCCGCGAAATTGCGCAAAGAATCAAAGAGCTGTTATCAAAGGTCGACGAATACTCACGTGAAGTGACCCGAAATGATCTTCCCAATTCGTTTAAGTCAAACGACCATTTCTGCGAGTTTGCCTGTATGAACAGCGGAATGGACAGAAGTGTTGTTTTTGCAAAAGCAGTTGGGCATGGCTGGTTAAAGTATAACGAGACTACAAGCCGTGTTATCGGCGCGTATCTGTATATTTAATCTACGGGCATCTTTTTTCGACGCACAAGCCATATTGTGCGTCATAAAAAGATGCCACCCGAAAAACCGAGGATTTCCTCGGTTTTTCTCGTTTTATCTCCGTTTTCCTCGCTTTTTCAAAAATCAACTTTTCGTGCAAATAAAAAGATGCCAAACGCCGTTTTCACCCACGAGGGTGGATTCGAACCACCGAATAACATGAAAGTTCTATTTTAGCCAAGCAATATTGACGGCATTAACTTTTCAATATATAATTGAATCATATTTTCCCAGTTCAATTACTGCTTGCTGTCAAATAGGATTGGTATCATATATACTGTTGCTGTAATACCGGAGAAAACATTCGGTTTACAGAAAGGAATCATCATGTTTAATATGGAAAATGTAGGTCAACGGATTTCAGAGTTCAGAAAAGAAAAAAACATGACCCAAATGGAGCTTGCCGACAGAATGAATATCAGCTTCCAAGCGGTATCCAACTGGGAACGCGGAATTTCGATGCCGGACATCTCAAAACTGCCGGAGCTTGCCGAGATGTTCGGTGTAACAATTGGCGAATTGCTCGGCGAACACTCCGAACTTATCGAAAAGGCGGCGAGTGAAGAGCTGGATGAATACCTCGAAAGCAATAGTGTGTCAGCGGCGGAATTAACCGAAGCGGCACCTGTTCTGACACCGAGACAAGTTGACTCTGTCGCTGAAAAAATGAACATAAGCAGTTTACGCGAAATAGCGGATATTCTTCCGTTCATAAGCCGCGAATTGATTAATGAGATTGCGCTTAAAGCGGTTGAATCAGGTAACTATGGAGATATAGGTGAAGTCGCGCCTTTTGTCACTCGGGATGTAATCAATCAGATTGCCCGAAAAATGATATCGAATGGAAAGAGCATTGAAGATATCGCGCCATTTGTCAGCCGTGATATCATTTCGGAATTGGCAGATGTCAATTATCATAAAACAGGTAGGCTTTCCTCACTTGATGATTTTGCACCGTTTATTCCGAAAGAACAACTACAGAAAATTGCAGAAGAAGAATACACTAACCGTGGCTTGCATCATTTTGAATCAATTGCGCCCTTCCTTGATAGCGGTTATCTGAATGATCTTGCCGAAAAAGCCATAAAAAAGGATGGGATTAAGGCGATATGCCCTATAGCTCCGTTTCTCGACAAAAATATGCTGTCAAAATATGTGAAAGAAAATTATAGCTTATAGTTGATGCGGAATGTTTATTTGTAATGGCATCTTTTTTCGACGCACGCCTCAATAATGGCAGTACACATAAAAGTGTGTTGCCATTATTCATTGATACCGCCAATCGCCAATTCTGTCCGACTTTTGAGTCGCTTTCATATTGATTTTTTTCTTTCGGGAGGATAGACGCATGTTTTCAATGCGATACGCGGCCGAAAAGGACAGGCAATGCTATTTATCTGTGGACAAACACCTGCCGGAGTCTGAATTTGAATCGAAAATAAGGGATAAACGGTGCTATATCCTTGAAAATGATGGAAAAATGATCGGCGTCATGCGCTATAATTTGTTCTGGGACACGATCCCGTTTCTGACGCAGATTTACCTCATGGACGGTTTCCGGGGAAAGGGCTTCGGCAGGCAGGCGATGGTTTTGTGGGAAGACGAAATGCGCGTTTTGGGTCACAGGATGGTGATGACCTCGACGCAGGTGGACGAGCAGGCGCAGAAATTTTACAGAAAGCTTGGATATAAAGACAGAGGCGGTCTGTTTCTCGACGGAACGCCCTTTGAACAGCCGCAGGAATTGCTGATGGTAAAGGCGCTCGTCTGACGGGCACCCCCAAAAAACTTTGCCTTGCGGGCAAACGGCAAAATCCCCGCGGCGCGGTCTAAAAAAGACCGCGC
>ERZ772860.1030-NODE-1030-length-20939-cov-16.225579_pt1 | contig 20939 bp, 10 predicted proteins | sample MGYA00511342_ERZ772860 | MGnify/ENA primary metagenome ERZ772860 (study PRJEB29015, sample SAMEA2737665) | human gut metagenome | biome: human gut; feature: human-associated habitat; material: faeces | place: China | collected 2012 ... | reverse complement strand
TCACGTAATAACTCGTGTTGCGCGAGGCGACAATTTGATTGCCCTGCACCGTGGCATGAGCAAAGTATTTGTCGAGCAGGCCGGGACCGAAGCCGACGGAAACGCCCGTCGCGCTGCCGAGTCCCTGCTCGTGCAGCTGCGCGATCACAAAGCCGTCCCTCTTGCTCAGATCCACCTCGGCTGCCGTGGACGGCGTGGCGCTGCCCCCGGAATTGAGAACGAGTCGGGTGCCGTTCAGCGCGATGGAGGCCCCGCTGAAAAGAGCCGCCGTCTCGCCTTCACCGCGGAAGACACCGGCGGTGTCGACCTTGGCGGCAAGCGTGCCCCCGGACATCGAGGAATCGGCGCCCAGCTCCACGGGCTGCGGCGTGGCGGCGCTGCCCAGCGGCGAGAGGGTGATATCAGCCCCGGTCGTGCTGAGGGCACCGAGCGAATCGCCTGCAATCGAGGCGGCACCGGCAGCACCGGTCACAACCAGCCCCGCGCCATCACTGAAGCTCTGATCAGCCCCGCTCTGCAGCACGATGGTGGCGCCCTCAAGGCCGTCAGCCGAACCTTGGAAGCGACCTCCGGCTCCGTTGATGTGAATCGTTCCGGCAATGACGGAGTTTGCATCACCGTCGAGCGTCCCCGTGGTAAAGCTCACCCCCGGAGCATCCGTTACTTCGAGGCGAGAAGACTCAAGCACAACGCCACCCACGGTGAGCGCGTGGTTGCCGGGTGCTGCAGACTCCTCCAGCAGCTTGGCTTCGATCAGCTGACGGAAATCATCCTCACTGCCGCCGACCTGAAGTGTGATGTTGCGGCCGGCGATGCGATGCGCGCCCGTGGTGGAGCGTTCGTCATTGATGAAGGTGACGCGATCGACCTTGGCGCCGCTGCCGATGAAGCTGAGCGTTCGGCCGCTCTGCCCGGTCATTTGGCGCACGACGGCACCCAGTGTGCCGGCGCTGGCCGTTGTGATCTCCGACGACGAGAGATCCAGCGTGTTGTCTCGCGTCACGGAAACCGCCGACACGGGGACGAGCGAGTTATAGGCCCCTTCGCCGCTGAGTTGAAGCGTGTAGTTCCCGATCTTGTCGGACGAGGTGTACCACGTGAGGCCGGAGAGGGTGTCCAGCGTCAAGGTGAGCCCGTTGGCGCTCGCCTCAAGCGTTCCCGTCAGCATGAGTCCGGCCAGATAGCTCTCGGCCTGCTCGGACAAACGGAAGTCCGCCGAGCCCGATGTCCAAGTCATCAGGCGGTAGGCGCCTTCGGCCAGTCCCGTGCTCACGCTGTCCTGCCCCGGAGTCAGGCCTAGGGAGCTCGGATCCAGCAGGGTCACATCAATCTGCTGCCCGTCGAGGGCGGCGAGATGGTCAATGTGGAAGGCTTCCTGCGCCTCGCTCAGCTCGCCGAAGACGAGTTCCGCCGTCGTCACGTTCGCAAAGCTGTTGCCGATGGCAACGGAGCCCATCGCGTCCGCCGTGATCGAGCCTTCCGCGGCCGTGCCGCTGCCGGTGAGGATGATCTCCGAAGCGCTCAGCGATGCACCGGAGCCCAGAACCAGTTTGCCCGCCAGCGCCGAGCCCAGCGAGGCGGAGCCCGCCGTCAGCTCCAGCGAAGTGTCCGTCCCCCCGCTCTGCGGGTCGATGTCAACGATGTCAAGGCGCGAGCCGTCGGCGATGGTCAGATGGCCACTGCCGCCCAAGGTGACGGCCGTCGCTTCCGTCTTGCCGGCATTGAGATGGCCCAGAACGAGGAGGGAAGCCTCGCCGCTCACCTGCGTGCTTTGCACCGACGCCGAGGCATCGGCGGCCAAGGTAAGGCTGCCGCTGCGAATGCTGAGACTGTCGGCCTCCAAACTCCCGCCCTTCCACGTGTAGCCCTCAGGCTTGTCGCCAGCGACGTACTCAACCACCACCTCGTGCGCCTGAGCCTGCTGAAGCGTGACAAAAGCCTCGCCCGCACCCTGGAACGAGAGGTCCGTCTCGCTGTCGGGAGCCTGCGTCGACGAAGCGCTGCCGTCGCTCCACGAGCCTCCTGATGCCCAGAGGTCATCACTCTTCCCAACCCACTCCACCATATTGAGGTGCGAGAGGATGTAGACCTGACCATTCTCGTTAACGAGGTTGTAACGGTATTCACCATCGCTGCCGGAGGCGGAGGTGCTGCCGTCAAAGGTGAAACGGCCGTTGTTGTCGCCGCTGACGGTGGCGAGCACGAGCGTCTGGCCCGAGGTGAGCCCGTCGAGGATGCTGCTGCCGCTCAGGCCGCAGAAGTCCACGACACTGCCGGCGCTGACGGAGCCGGCCGAGAGGTAGGGCGCTTCAACACCGTGCGGCTGAGAAATGGTCACGGAACCGCTGCCGCTGAGCTCGCCGGACACGGAAATGACGGCGCCGTTGTTGAGGGTGAGCGCACCGTCAGAACCCAGGTTCAGGCTTTCGACGGCCGAGCTCTCCGTCAGCGCGAGGCTGCCGCCGAGGCTCAGATTACCCCCCTGCACGAAGCTCAGAGAAGAGTCGTTGCCGAGAGTCAGCTGATGGCCGTCGGCCGCGCTGATGCTCAGGTTACCACTCACGGAGCCGATGGAGGAGGAGGCCCCCTCACTCGTCAGGCTCAGTTGCCCCTCGGCCGACAGGCTGCCGCTGACCTGAAGCGAGCCCAAGCTGTTCTCACGGGCGCCGAGGCTGAGGTTGCCATCCTGCACATCCACGGCACCGGGGCCCGAAACAGCCTCTGTGATGCTCAAGTCGCCATGCAACTGAACCAAGCTTCCGTCGTTCTCCAGCACGCGGATGGTTGCGCTGCTCCAGATCTTCAGCGAACTGCCGGAAGCAAGCGTGACGGAGGCCTGAGCCAGGTTGGCGCTCAAGCCGAGATCCACGGAGGCGTTCTCGAGGAGCTCCACGCTGCTGAGCACGTCAAGCGTGCTCCCGCTGATCGAATACAGGCTGTACTGCCCGTCAAAGACAAGGCCCCTCACCTGCTGGGGCTCTCCCACCTCGATGGCTTCCTGAGACGTGGAGCCGGTGAAATACACGAGGGAACGCGGGCGGAAGTCGAGACTCTCCGTACCGTCTTCCGACAGCGCCCAGTTGGTGTCCTCCCAAATGCCGTTGCCGCCTTTCCAGTAGAGCACGCCGCCGTCGTTGATGAGGAGGAGCTCATTGCCCTGCATTTCCAGCGTACCGGTGTAGCCGACAAACAGGCTCTCCCAATTTGAGGGAGCGGTGCCGTTCGTAAAGTCCATGAGGTGATAGACGGCTCCTTCCTCCAACTGATCGCCCAGATCGAGCGTGACACTGCCTCCGAGGTTCAATCGGCCGCTGACGCTCAACAGCGCCGAAGTGGCATCCGCCGCGCCGCTGAGATCCATGGACAGGGTTGCTCCCGGCCCAAGGGTGAGCAAGTCGCCTGTGAAACTGCCACCCGCCGAGGAAACGGAGAGCAGACTGCCGGTGCTGAAATAGGCCGAGTCGCTTCCCAGACTGCCGCCGTCAAGCACGAGGGAGGCTCCGCCGTTGACCCCGAGAGAGCCGCCCGTGAGGGCAGCGCCGCTGCCGATACTCAGTGCCCCCGCGCTGAGAGAGGCCTCGGAGGCATAGAAGTTCACAGCGCTGAGGCTGACGCCTCCCTTGCCCGTGATGCTCAGCGAAGCCGCCGTGACGGTGTTGTTGCCATCACCGCTGAGGCTGTAGCGGTAGGCGTCGCTGTTGAAGCTGACGGCTCCGGCCGCGATGTTGCCCTTCACCGAGATCTCCCCGCCCTGCCCCCTGTCACCGAACTCGAGCGGGCGCGCGGCGTCATACCACGAGTGGTAGTAATCGGTGAAGGCGCCTTCGGAGACGTAGACATCCCAGCCGGTAGCCTCGGTGGGCAACAGATCGGGGTTGGCTGCTGCGGCGTCCCAGCTTCTGCTGCTGCCGTTCCAGACAAGAGGATTTTGCGCATCGGTGTACTGGGCATACATGCGCTTGAGGGAATCCGGCGTGTTGATGTAGCCGATCATGTCGACATACCAGTCGTCTGCGGCGGCGTAATCCCAGCGGCGAGTGCAGGCCTCATCGGTGTAGAGGTAGACGCGGCCGTTCTCGCTCTTCAGATACAGGCGCTCGGTGCCGTAGACCATATCGTCAGAGTTGGCGATCAACACGGATGTCACGTTCCCTGCGGCATCGAACTCCGCCCCGTAGCAGGTAATGGCGTGACCACCCACATTGCTGCTGATGCCGAAGTCGATGATCTGACCAACCGTGCTCTGGGTGAAGGTGCCGTCGGCATTCGCTGTCAACCCGAGCCCGTCAGTGAGGATCCGGCGAATGGCACTCATGCTGAGGCCACCATCTTCAAACTCTATCACGCAGGGCTCCGTGTTGGCAAAATAGTCACGGAAGAAACCGGCTTTTGCTGGATTGTTGCGGAGGTCGTCAAATGAGGTATAACCGGTCAGATACCAGTACATGCTCATCTCCGTATTGCCGCCGACGTTCTCCCAGTTGTCGTAAAAGAGCATATCCACCTGCAGCGACTGCGTACCCGCTAACGCTGCGAGGTGGCTCTCATCGTAGGTGTAGCCGTGAGGTAGGGCGCTGTCCGTCCCGTTGTCGCCGACACCGCGATAAAAGACGCCGTAATAGGTCTGCCAGTACTGGATGACATTGCTGCCGGCATTGTACCAGCAGGTGTTCGCATCATCCGTCAGGTTGGCATAAAACTCACCGGTCTGGTTGGCTGTTGCCGGAACACGCGAGGACAGATCACCGAGAAAGCTCCAGTTGCCGGTTTTCTCGTACAGATCCAAGGCCGCGCTTTGAAGGGTCCAAGTCTGCCAGTAAAAACCCTTGCCGTTGTCGTAAAAGCGGTCGGAAGATGAGATGTTGCCGGTATTGACACCCGAAGCGACGAACTGCACCGAGCCGTCCGCCCCGGGGCGGATCACGGCGTTGAGGGAGCTATCGGTCGATGCAGCGAAGATGAGACTCGGCAGAGCCTGAAGGAGGAGGATAACGGAGAGAGAACGTAGTTTCATGACGGGAACCGATATACCTTTTATCAGTTTTATAACCGTCTGTCAAGCTGTTTTGCTCCTTTTTCCGTCTGCATAGAGCCTGAAAAGGCGATCGAAAAAGAGCTTCTCCAACAAGAGTTCTCACCAACATTCGCCCACTCCGTCGGCGGTGTGTAGACGCCCTCAGCAGTCGGCAGGCACCCGACGGAGGAGCCGAGCCGAACCACCTGAGCAGGATCAGCCGGGAAAGGCGGCGGGGCTCGCAGAAACGAAGAGCCCGCCGAGCTCAGGACTTCTCGGCCTTGGGGTAGCGGATACGGCTGTGGTGTGAGGCGCAGACGCCCTTCACAAAGGCCTCTTTCATCTGCTCAATCTCGCGCAGTGTCAGCCCGCTATCGGTGAGATGACCATCCAGAATGCGGCTGCGGAAGATGTTCTCGATCATGCTGCGGTAATCCTCCTCCGAGGCATGGTTGAGCGAGCGCGTCGCGCTCTCAACGGCATCCGCCATGCTGACGATAGCCGATTCGCGGGACTGGGGAATCGGCCCCTTGTAGGTGTACACCGAGGCGTCCACCGGCTGGGGGCGCGTATCCGTCAGCCCCTCATCAAACTTGCGCATCGCCTCATCATACAGATCGCAGGCCTTGCGATAAAAGAAGTAGACGAGGGACTTGCCGTGGTGCTCGCGGATCACGTTGACGATGCTGGACTCAAGCCCGTTTTCCTCGGCCAGCTTGATGCCGTCATCCACATGGCCGAGAATGATGCGGGCACTGGCCTCGGGCGTCAGGCGGCTGTGCGGTGTCACCTCCTGATTGGCGATATTCTCGGAGAAATACTCGGGGCGCTGCAACTTGCCGATATCGTGAAAGAGAGCGCAGGCCTCCACCATATCCGCATCCACCTGCAGAGCAACGGCGGCGGACTTGGCCAGCAGACTCACCTCCTGGCAGTGGGAGTAGGTGCCGGGAGCCTTCTCCTTGAGCTGAACGAGCAGGGGGTGATTGGTGTCGGCGCGCTCCTTCCACGTCATCGGCGTGAAGAGGCTGGAGAGGGACTCCAACACGGGGAGCGCACCGGCGAAAATGATCACGGTGAGCAGGTTGACCCCCATCGTCACGCCGAAGGCCGTGCCGAGACGCCCGACCGTCAGCGAGGAGCTGCCGAACGAAAAGAGGTTGAGCAGCACGACGGCCACAAAGATGATCAGGCCCGTCATCATACCGCCGATGAGGGGCTCGGAGCGCTTCTCATAGCGGGCAAAGCGCGTGCTGACCACACCGGCCAGCAGGCTGATGATGAGATAGTTGACCGCGACCTCAGAGGAGTCCTCCGGGAACATCGCCACGCCGAAGAGCGCGCAGGCCAGGGCCGAATAAACACCGAGCTGGCGCCCCGCGAGCACCGTCACCGTCACCGGGGCGAGCATGTAGGGGATGACGAGCAGCAACTGCCGGTAGCTGATGCCGAGTTGAATGTGGCTGGCGAGGAAGTCGTAACAGGAAAAAATCATCCAGAGGATGAGCATCTGCACGACCACCATGAAGAAGGCCATGCCGAGCTTGCGGCAGGTCTGCTGCTGAAAAACTCGGGAAACGGCACTGAGGGAACCGAGCACGAAGGTACCGAAAATGATCCAAGTGACCCGATAGGCGGCACTGGGGAGATCCGGAGCAGCCGCAGCCGCGGCAGCGCAGACGCAGAGCGTTCCGAGAACGGCTACGCAGAGCATAGCGCTCGGCTTTGTGTCCAGCTGTGCGGTCCGTCGGTCGCCCTCCGGGACACCCAGCAATCTGGCAAGGAATGGGCCCATGGCAGAGGTGTGTCGCGCCATTATAGCAGCTGCGGCGACACTTGTCAAGCAGCCTGAACTTCGGCGAAATAGCCCAAGATGCCGCATCAACTCGCCTTTCTCAGGAGAGGAATGCGCCGGATATGACAGACTGAAACCCCGACGCTGCTGCGGCAGGCCTCGAGCCGTTCCACGAAGAACCGACTTCAGCGACCGAGCGCCGTGCAGAGCTCGGAACGCCACCGAGTCGTTTACATCTCCGACCACTGTGACAGGTTATTACCGTCCGGGCTTGTGAGAGCGTCAAATTGGGCTTGAGTCCTGCGGAATCCGTGTTAAAATACGGGAGTTTTCCCCCACAGACTTTTTATGAAAGCTCATCGCTCATCCCCCCTGCTCTACGGCACCGTTTTTGTCGGTGTCTGCGGCGCTGCGGCCGTCTGCACAGCCCTGTCCATCCTGCTGACCTCGCCCTCCTCCGAGGACCTGCGCCGCAGTTCTCTCACGCCGGAAGAGGCGAAACCGATGGCCGACGCCATCCTGCAGGACAAGTGCGCCAGCTGCCACGGCCCGAACGCGGGCTATAACAGCGATCTCAACCACCTCACCTTCGGCCTGATGGAGCGCCACGTCAACGGCGCCCAGCGCGCCTGGCTCATGGAGAATGACGGCAGCATCCGCAAGGACAGCGTCAACCTCCTCAAGCTCAACAACACGCTGACGAAGCGCAACATGCCGCCGACCTCCTACAGCGCCATCCATTGGGGCAGCCGCCTCACGCCGTCGGACGTCGCCATCGTGCGCCGCGCGCTCAATCTGCCGGCGGACGGCAACGTCGACGCCATCACCCCCATCATGCCGGCTCCCGAGCCCACGGCCGAACAGGCAGCCAAGATCGAGCTCGGCCAGATGCTCTTCTATGACGGCCGCCTCTCGACGAACAACAAGATTTCCTGCTCCTCCTGCCACGACCTCACGAAGGGCGGCACGGACAACAAGGCCAAGTCCGAGGGCGTGCCCGGCCCCGACGGCAAGCCGCAGCTCGGCGGCGTCAATGCCCCGACCGTCTACAACGCCGCCAACCACATCTGCCAGTTCTGGGACGGCCGCGCACGCGACCTTCAGGGGCAGGCCGGCGGCCCTCCCCTCAACCCCGTGGAGATGGGTTACGCCAAGCCTGAGGACTGGAATCAGATCGTCGCCAAGCTTCAGCAGGATCCGGACATCGTCGCGCGCTTTGCCGCCGTCTTCGGCGAGCGCGGTATGACGGCGGAGACCATCACTGAGGCCATCGCCGCCTTCGAGCAGACGCTGGTGACGCCCTTCTCTCCCTTCGACGATTACCTCATGGGTGACGAAGGCGCGCTGAGCGAAGATCAGAAGGCCGGCTGGAAGACCTTCCTCGCGCACGGCTGCGCCACCTGCCACAGCGGCTCGGCCATGGGCGGCAACAGCTTCGAGTACATCAACACCTTTGCCGATCTGCGCAGCGCCGCGGCTCCCGAGGACTACAAGGAGGGGGCCTTCGGCCGCTACGACTTCACGAAGAATGAGAAGCACCGCGATATGTTCCGCGTGCCGAGCCTGCGCAATGTCGCACTGACGGCTCCCTACTTCCACACCGGCAGCGTGAACAAGCTGGAGGACGCCGTGCGCATCATGTTCCGCACGCAGTCTGAGAGCAAGTTCAGCGAGAAGGACGTCGAGCAGGTCAGCGCCTTCCTGCGCTCCACGACGGGTCGCTACAAGGGCAAGAGCCTCAACGAGCTCAAGCCGGAGGACGTCACGCCTGCGAAATACCTCGGCGCGGCGGCTGAGCAGCAGTAAAGAGCCACGCGCGCATGATTCGATTCTCCGTTCTCGCTTCCAGCAGCAAGGGAAATGCCACCGTCATCAGCGGTGGCGACACCTCGCTGCTGGTCGATGCGGGCATCAGCGCGCTGCGCATTCGCCGCGGGCTTGAGGAGTGCGGGCTGCGCGTCGCGCAGCTGGCCGGGCTCTGCCTCACGCACGAGCACCGGGACCACGTCAACGGGCTCGGCGTGCTGGCGAAAAAGGATCCGCTGCCGATCTATTGCAGCCGTTACGTGCTCAAGGATCTGCGCGACATCGCCCCGCGCTCGCCGCTGACGGGCATCGAGCCCGGGCAGCCCGTGCGCATCGGCAGCATCAGCGTCACGGCCTTCTGCGCCAGCCACGACGCCATTGACCCCATCGGCTTCCTCTTTGAATGCGACGGCGCACGCCTCGGCTACATCACCGACACCGGCCGCATCATGCGCGAGATGCGCGACATCATGAAGGGAGTCGACGCGCTCTACCTGGAGTCCAACTACGACCCCGACATGCTCCGGCAGTCGGGGCGCCCGTACCCGCTCATCGAGCGCATCGCCGGCCAGTGGGGCCACCTCTCGAACGAGCAGGCCAGCGACTTCGTGCGCGACATCGCCCACCCCGGCCTGAAGCAGATCGTCCTCGGTCACCTGAGCGAGGACTGCAACACCCCGGCCCTTGCCCTCGACAACATGCAGCGAACCATCGACGATCTGGGTCTTCCCACAGAGGTGCAATGCGCCCCGGCCTCGCACCGCCTCCCCTGGGTCGAGGTCGCCCACTGAGCAAAGGGAGAGAGAGCAAAAAGGCACGGCCGGGGACGAGCCAGGCGGCGGATTTCCCCTTGGCCCGGGCGACGGCAAGACCGACGCCCGGGTCTTTTGTGCACCGAAAACGGCTTGGAGGAGCAAAGGGCCGTCGATGAAAGCCTGAGTGCCGTCATAGCTCCCGGCGAGCTCTCAGTCATGACAGCGGATGGCGTACACGTTGCGGGGAAATCCCTCGCAGAAGCCGAAGGATGCCGCGCACCAATCAATGGCGTCCCGGTTCCGCTGGTGGTGTTTTCCGCGGCCGGTATGATGAGCTCCATTTCCCCGAGCCTGCCCAAACCCGTCCTCGGCGAACGAACGGAACACGCAAAGGCTCGCGCCCCGGAGAGCCCGCTCGGCGCTGATTCCTTCGCATGTCAAGCTCTCCGGCCCGAAATCAGATTTTTCGTCAAAGCCGGCACCGTCTCTTGTTCCCTCTCTGAAAAGGGGTATCCGACCGCTTTGGAGGGGTAATTTTGGCGGGCTGGGGGGCTCAGCGCAGCAGGGCGTAGGCGAGGATGTTTGCGTTGATTTGCAGGGCGTTGCCGAGCTCACTGCCGCCGCAGCAGCAGCAGTTGCGCGCGTTGGCGCTGTCGTTGAGCCCGTCGGCCGAGTAAACGAGCACAAGCTTACCCCGCAGGCTGATGCCCTCGAGGTAACCGCAGGTCGGCTTTTTGCCGGCCTGAAGGGCCTTGATGGGAAAGACGGTGGAGAAGATGGGGTGCGTCATGGGGATGGGCTTGAGCGCTTCGGGGCCGAAGAGGGAGGCCATCTCGCGGCGAAAGGCTTTGTCCCAGTCCTCGTTGGAGCACCCCGCCGAGGCGAGCAGGAAGCCGCCGTCCTCGACGTAGCGCTTGAGGTTCTCGCGCTCGCGGGGGGTGAAGCTGAAGTTGCCCTCGCCGGTGAGCACGACGAAGGGGAAGCGGAAGAGCTCGTCGCTGTCGAGGCGCAGCGAGCGGAAGCGGCGCGCGGTGTTGATGCTGGTGCGCTGCTGCACGGCGCTCAGAAAGGCGTCGGAGAAGCAGCGCGAGGTCTTGGTGCCGGCGTAGATGAGGTTGCCGCATTGCACGACGCCCTCCTTGGCGTCAGCGGGGGCGGACAGACAGAGGAGGGCCGGCAGCACGCCGGCGATGAGGGACCATGTGCGAAGTTTCATGTCGTTGGGTTTGGGGACGGAAGGTGGGCGCGGATATTCGGAAAGGTCTGAGAGGCGGGAAAGGGATGAGGCGGGGAGGGGCTGAGACGGAGAGATCGGGATGAAGGGATCAGGGGAAAAAATCGAGACGAAAGGACGAGACGGGCCGGTGAGGCCTCCGCCGGCGGAATCGGCCTTCTGCCGACAAGAGGCGACTTCATCAGGAAAAGGGGGCTTCAATCGGCAAAATAGGCTTTGACGGCCTCGCGGTAGTTGGGCGGCACCTGCTCGAGATCGGCCTCGCGCGGGCGCCCGTCCGACGACTCCGCGTCAGGTCTGCCGGCGGCGCTTCCCGGGGATCGCTGGCCGTCCGAAGGCTTGTCGCCTCCCTCGCCGCCCTGCTTGCCTTCACCGCGGCCCTCGCTGCGCTTGCGGGCGGGGCGGCGGGCATCGCCCTTCTGCCGGGGCAGAGCCTGCTCGGGGCGAAAGCGAGGGGGTGCAGAGGCCATTTTGGAGGATCCGCTCCCCTGCCCCTGTTGCTGCTGCTTGCCCTGCTGCTGTTGCTGCTGAGGCTTGCCCTGTTGCTGCTGTTGCTGCTCCTGCTGACGGCGGCGCTCGCGCTGCGCGTTCATCATGCGCCGCAGCGTATCGGCTGCCTGGCGGCTCATCTGCTGCATGCTCTGCTCCGCAGCCTGCTCAGCCGCCTCCTGAGAGGCTTCGCTGCGGGCCAGCTGTTCCATGCGCTGCTGCGCCGTCTCCGCCGCTCGATGCGTTTCGGCCGGCTCGTGGTTGGCCGCGCAGCGCGCCGCCTCGCTCATCAGTTCGCCGATGCCGGCCTCGCGGCAGGCCTCCTGCATGCGCTGCACCATGGCGACCGAGGCCTCGAGCTCCGGCTGCGCGGCGAGGCGCTCCCGCAGACCGCTGAGGCCCTCCAGCCAGTCCGTGTAATCGCGCGCAATAAGGTTCTGATCCTCCCCGAGGCCCTCCAAGCGCTCCGGCTGGGTCGTGCTTGAGGCTCCGTATTCATCCATGAAGCGCCGCAGGCGGTCAACGAGGTCGCGCTGATCCTCCGTCAGTTCGGCAAAGCGGGCCGTCGCCTCCTGCACCTCTGCGGCTAGGGCGACGCGCTCGGCCTCCTGCATCTGGGCGTCCATCTCATTCTCCAGCGCTTCGAGGCGCTCGTACATCGCGCGCAGGCGCTCGCGGTACTCCTCCGCGGGCAGGTAGACGGGCAGAGAAGCCGCCTCCTTTTCATTTTGAGCGAAGACGGCCGCCAGCTCCGCGGCCACCTCCGAGAGGCTGCCGTCCATGTCAAAGACGGGAAAGTCGCCGGCGAGGGCCTCCGCGATCCGCCTCGCCTCGCGGCTGTGCTGCACGACGTCGGTGAGCGCACCCGTCCGCTCGGCGAGCTTCGCCTCAAGCGCGCTCTCGATGGCGCGCAGGCTGCGCTCCCGAGCCTCGGCCAGCACGCGGTAGCGGGCCATGAATTCCTCAAAGCCCGTCTCCATCGCCAGCAGGAGGCGATACTGCTCCTCACTGATGACGTTGAGGCGCACAGTGGGCGAGGAGATGATGTTGTAGCGCCTCGGGTTCGCATCGCTCGCTTCGGCGCGCAGCTCGATGGCGTCGCCGTCGCGCAGCCCGAGCGCAGCCGTGTCGATGGTGCAGCTGTAGCGCTGCTCGGCCTTGGAGCCGTCGAGCACAGGCACGCCATGCTGGCGGTAGGGGCACAGAGCCTTGTAGAGCTCAAAGCGCGACAGCCCGTAATCGTCCGCCGCCTCAGCCTCGATCGTCAGCGGCGAGCCCGCGACGAGGAAGGCGCCGTCCTCCGGGGCCGTGATGCGCACCTCGGGGGGGAGATCCGGCTGCACGCCGATGCGTGTTTTGATCGGCATGGGGGCCTCGCGTCCCTCGGCGTCGCGCACCTGAAGCGTCACGATGCCCGGGCGGTGGACCGGCAGGCTGACGCTGAGGCTGCGCCCGCTCGCCTTCCCCTCCAAACGGAGGGGCTCGCTGCGACCGGCCTCCAGAAACTCGGCATAGCCGGAGGCTATCTCCATGCTGCAGGAGAGCTCAAAGTCCAGCGTCGCGCCGTCGGGCGCCGTAATCTCGCTGCCGCCGAGGCTGACGTGCTGCTCGGGCAGGCCGGTGTACGCCGGGGGCCGCACGGTGGCGCCGGCGGCGATGATGCGCGGATAGTGCACGACGCGCAGGTCGGCGAAGCGGCTGCGCGCCCGGCCGTCGGGCAGGGCGAAGGCGAAGCGGCAGGGCGCCGTGACTTTCTCCAGCTCCAGCACCCAGCGGCCGCGCTGGTCGCGGAAGGCCGGCAATTTCTGCACCGGCAGCCCGGGCGTGTCGAGCAGCAGGACGATTTCCTCGGGCTCGGGCCCGCCGCTGACGGAAGCGGACAGGGTGATGTCATCGCCGTAGAGCACGGCCGCATCGGTCGGCGAGACGCTGAACGAGTAGGGGGAGTAGGGGGGCGTATCCTGCGCCGGGCAGAAGAGGCGCAGGCCCAAGGTCTCCGTCGCTCGCGGCGCTGCCGCATGCAGCACCGCCAGAGCGCCCGCGGCCGCCGCCGCGTAGCCGAGGGCCCAGGCAAGGCGCCTCCATGCAGGGTGGCCGCGGCGCCGCGCACGCCGCAGGGAGTCGGAGGCTTCCCCCCTGCTCTGCTCGGTCAGCCAGCGGCCCAGCGGCGTGTCGGGCGCGCTGAGGTGTCGGGCACAGGCGATGCTGTGGCGCGGGTCTCGGTTGATGAGGTCGAGCTCTTCGGGCAGATGTCGTGCCGAGCGGATGGCCCAGCCGACCTCGGCCAGCAGCCAGAGGACGACGGCCCCGACCCAGATGCCGAGCAGTTGCTCGCGCAGCGCGGCCTCGTTGGTGAAGGCCCAGTCCAGCAGGGCAAAGGCCACGGCCAGCAACAGAGCCACCACGCAGGCGCGCCCCGCGCCGGCCACCCAGGTGCAGAGGCCGCAGATCAGGCGCGCGCGAAACAGCTGCGACCGAAAATCAGGCGCAGAGCTCCGAGAAGGGGGGGAATCAGGGGCAGGCATGGCGGAAGGTGAGGCGAACGGGGAACGTCAAGGGGCGAGTGAAAGAGGCGAATGAGCGGGGTGAGTATGGGGGAAAGAGGGGGACGAAGAGGAATGCGGGGAACAGGCTCAAAACATCAAGGGAGAGGAACTTCAGGGGAGCCCCTTGCGGCGGCGGATGAACCAGAGCAGGCCGAGGCAGATCACGATGAAGGCCAGCAGCGGCCAGCGAGGCCAGAGGGGCGTGAACAGCTCCTCGTCCGTGCGCACGCCGGGGGGCGTCGCCAGAAAGGCCGCGAGCTGCTCGGCATTCGGGGGAGCGGCCATCTGCACCCCGCCAGTGGCCTCGGCCACGCGCGCGAGCAGCTCGGGATCGGCATCCAGACAATCGCGCTCGCCCGGGGAGGGTCGCACCGTCAGGCGGCAGGAGGGGGACGGAGTGTCAAGCCCGGGGGTTCGGGCTCTCAGAAGGTATTCGCCGGCGGGCAGGGCGGGCAGGGCCGCCTCCCAGCGCGGCAGTCCGGCAGAGGCCTGAGGCACGGCGGTGACGAGGGTCGGCAGTGCGGACTGGCGCAGCGACACCGCCTCCACCTGCACCGTTTCCGGGCGCCCCGTGCCGCGCCAGCCGAGGCGGCAGACGACACCCTCGCCCTCCGGCACCGAGGCGCGCTCCGGATGCAGGGAGAGATCAAAGCCCGGCGAGAACTCCGCGGCCGTCTGCACCCAGGGCAGGAAACGGCGCCAGAACTCGCGGTACAGATTGCCACGCTCGCGCGCATCGGGGTAAAAATCCCACTTCCACAGGCCCTCGCCGTTGATGCAGGCCACGGCACCCATGCCGCAGCGCATCAGCCCCAGCAGGGGCGTTTCGCCGTCCTCCGAGGCCGCCAGCACGCGCGTCTGCGCGCGCAGCTCCGCGACCTCGCGCACCTCGGCAAGAGGCGGCTGATCCTTCCAGATCGGGTCAGAGGCGGCGGGCAGCGCCTGGCCGAAGAGCCCCGACTGCTCGCCTTCGAGCGTCGGCACGAAGCGGGCTTCGCCGCGCGAAGCGCTGCTCCACACGAAGGGCTCCAGCTCCTCCATCCCCTTCAGGCGCCCGGCGTAGCAGCGGCCGCGGGCCATCACCACGATGCCGCCCTGGTCGCGCAGGTAGGATTGCAGGGCCTTGACGGCCTCGGCATCCAGCAATGTCTCCATGCCCTTGCCGAGCACGACGATATCGTAGCCCATGAGGCCCTCGGGCGTCGTCGGCATCTCGGGGGAGTCCGAGGGCTCGGCGTCGTCATCGCCGGAGTTGATGTGGTAAAAGCGGTGATCGCTGAGGCGGTGCACGGAGCGCACGTCGAAGACGGGCTGGGCGCGCAGGTACTGCGCGAGGAACTTGCTGTCCCAATACGGCGCACCCTCGGCCAGAAAGACGCGGATGCGGGAATCAGCCGCGCTGACGGTGATGCGGCACTCGTTGTTGTCCGCGCGGGACTCGCCGGGCTGAACGGCCACGCGCACGAGGTACTCGCCCGCAGCGGCGGAATCGAGGCGGAAGGAGACATCACTCGTCCCGTCGCTCCGGCTCTCGACCGGGCGCGTCTCGAGAGAACGCCCGCTCGGATCGAGCAGCTCGACGAGCAGCTGGCGGTCACCCATGCGCGTGTTGCCGAGGCGGGCGCTGAGGGTCACCGGCACGCCGGGGTACGCGACAACAAGGGGGCGGAGGGGATCCAGCGCGATATCGGGCTCACGCCACGAGGCACCGAGCGGCAGCACGTGCACCGGGCAGCCCGCGGCCCCGGCGCGGCCGACCAGCGACTGCCAGCCCTGGGGGTGTGAGTCGCGGCCGTCGGAAATGAGAAGGGCCCCGGCCACCACGCGACCGCGGCGGCGCAGCGATTCGATCGCCCCGGTCAGAGAATCGAGCACGCGCGAGCTGGGGGCATCGGCCTCCTGCTCCATCAGCTCCGCAGCCGACCCGGTGCTGCGAGCCGCATCGGAGAGGGCCAGCCAGCGCACCTCGCGCCCCGAATGGCGCACGGAAGCGTCGAGGGCTCGCAGAGCCTCGCGAGCGACCTCGAGGCGCGACGGCGCCGCGGCATCATCGCGCACGGGGGCCTGCATGGACGCCGACACATCGAGCCCGACGATCCAGACCGGCACCTGCGCCAGCGGGCGGCGGCTGACGCTGCACGGGTTGAGCAGCAAGAGCGCCATCCCCAGCGCCGCCAGGGCGCCCAGCAACACGCAGCAGCGGCGAGACCAGCGCGGCAGCGCGAGGCACGCGCCGAGGCAGAGCCAGGCTGCGCCCAGCGGCAGCAGCAGCGCCAGCAGAACGGCCAGCGGCAGGGGGAGAAGGGGGTGGAGGCTCATGACAGTCGGGGCGATTTCGGGGAACGGCACAACAACAACTCGGTCAGCCAGCAGAGCAGAGCGAGCACCAGCAGCCAAGGCCAGAGCTCCACGCGGTTCGGCAGGTCGGAGGCCAACGCACCGGCCTCGGCCTCTTCATCGGCCGAGACAGGCTGCTGCGGCAGGCGCCGCAGATCCATGAGGCGAAGCTCCGACTCCTCGGACGGGAAGTTGACGGCGGTCTGCGCGAGCGTCGTCTCCCCGCGCATCCAACGGTACAGACCCGGCAGCGCCGGCTGCGTCGAGCGCAGCACGCGAGGCCGACCGGGTCGCAACGGCGCCTCCTGCACCTCGAGCTCCTCGCCGGCCTCGTTGCGCAGGCTCAGGTCGGCGACCTCCTCGCGGCCCGGCACCTCGAACTCCAGCACATCGAGCCCGGCCACGGGCTCGGGCGGCGCCTGATCCTCGCGCGAGCGCAGCAGCGACTCCGCCAGCAGGGGCAGAAAGAGCGGCGAGTAGCCCATGCGGTTGTCGCGCCCCGTCACCGCCATGTTCCAGATCAGCAAACAGCCGCGCCCGCGCGCGGCGCGGGCCAGAGCCGGCACCCCGTCCTCATAGCGCAGCAGCACCGTGGACCCCGGCGGCAGCAGATCCTCCCACGAGCCCTCGAGGCGCGCGTAGTGCTCACAGTCCCAGAGCGCCTCCATCGGGATGCCGCGGAAGAGCTCAAACACGCGATCCCCCGGGGCAGACAGGCGGAGCCGCCAGCCTTTGCCGCCCGAGCGCGTCTCCCCCCGGAAACGCCCGCCGTGCCCCGCCAGCACGGCCGACAAAGCCCCGTCCTCTCGCAGGTCCGGCGCCAGAAGCACCGTTGCGCCTTCATCCAGACAGCGGCGAATCTCCTCGGCGTCACCCGCCTCCGGCGCCGTCCACACAATCACGTCAGCCCGCTGCTGCGAGAGCGCCGGCAGTTGCAGCGTGCGCAGGAAGGGCACCTTCTCGAGCGCCCTGAGCAGGAAACCGCCCTGCGAGCGCTCGGGCGCAATCACGAGGCAGTCGAGGTGATCCGCCAGCGGCACCGCGAGGCGGCGCACATTGTCTTCCGGGAAGGCATCCCCCTCCGTGCGCGCCTGCAAGACCCACTGCGAGCCGGCAGACGGCGCTTCCAGACGAAACTGAACCTCTCCCGAGCCATCCGCTCGCAGCGCGCAGGGCTGCGTGAGGCGCAGATCGCCGGCAGCCAGCGTCACGCTCATCGACCCGCCGCCCTGCGCCGCCTCGGATCTTGGTGCATTCTGCGCGCCCTGAACCCCATCAGAGCCCTTCGCAACCTGCGAGCCATGGGACACCTCCGCCCCCCGAGACTCCGCCGAGGGGGGCACGCTGGACTGCACGAGCACGGTAGCCGTCACCTCCTGCCCCGGCAAGGGGTGAGCCGGGTGCAAACTCAAGCCGGCGATGAAGGAATTCTCGACCTGCTGCGCCTGCGCCACATTGACAAACCTCACCGGGATATCGCGCGGCAACACCGCGTCAAAATCGACCGACTCCCAGCCGCGTCGCTGAAAATCCGAGATGACCATCAACTCCCCCTTCACCCCCTCGGGCAGGTGGCGAATCTGCTCGACGGCGGCGCGCAGGGCCTCCTGCACTCCCGAAGAAGCCGCCGGAACGCTGCGCGTGCGCGCCAGCTCGCGCAGCACCATCTCGCGCGCGGCCTCGGGGCGGTCGAAGAGGAAGCGCGGATAGCCCGCCAGCGTCACAAGATTCACGGCATCATCAGCGCCGAGCTCCCGCACGGCGCCCTCCGCCGCCGCCAGCGCTCGCGCCATGCGCAGCTGCTGCCCGTCCGCCGCACCCATCGACGCCGTGTTATCGAGCACGAGCACCAGAGCGCGCCCGCCCTGCCCGCCGACCTCGCGCGTGAGCACGGGGAGCAGGAAGGCCGCCGCCAGAGCCGCACACAGCAGCGTGCGCAGGAGCAGGAGCAACCAGTCCTTCGGCTGTCTCCGGCGCGCATAGCGCCGCATCAGCTCTCGGAGAAACAGCAGTGAACTGAACGCCGTCTCCCGCGGACGCGAGCGCGCCAACAGGTGCACCAGCAGGGGCACCGCCGCAGCCGCCAACAGCCACCCGTTCGGGTTCTCAAACACCAGCGTCATGACGAGAGAGCATCCAGAAGGGGAAACACCGATTGATCCGTCTGCGCGGAGAGAAAGAGCATTCCGCGGGACTCGGCCATGGCGTGCAGCGCCGCCCGGTGCTCGCGGACGCGCTCCGCGTAGGCCTTGCGCAGCAACTCCGGGCGAAAGGTCAGGCGCTCACCCGTCTCCATGTCCACATAGCGCGACAAGCCCTGCCCAGGCAGCTCCAGCTCAGCCGGATCCGACACCTGCACCAGCACCACGCGGCAGCCTCGGTGAAGGTAGGGATTGAGCGCCTCACGCAGCGCCTCGGGCTCACAGTAAAAATCGGAAATCAGCACCAGCACGCCCGGGCGCACCAGCAAGTGGCGCGAGCGCTCCAGAGCCCGCGGCACATCCGTTTTGCCGCCCGGTCGGTTGCCCTCTAAGCGGCGCAGACACTCATTGAGGTGAGCCGCCGTCGAGCCCGGCGGCAGCGAGAAGCGCACCTGCTCATCAAACAGGTGCAGCGACACGCGATCCGCCCCGCGCACCACCAGCCAAGCCAGACAGGCAGCAAAGTGCGACGCAAAGGCCAGCTTGCTCACCGGGCCGAGCCCGCGAAAGCCCATCGACGCCGACGAATCCACCATGAGGTGGCACTCCGCGTGCGTCTCATTCTCAAAGGTGCGCAGCTGAAGCCGATCCGTGCGGGCAAACACCCGCCAATCCACAAGGCGCGGGTCATCGCCCGGCGCATAGGCGCGGTACTCCAAAAAGTCGCTGCCGCTGCCGCGCCCCTTCGCCCGGTGCCGACCGCTCAGCCACCCCTCAACCATCAGGCGCACGGCAAAGCGGTAGCGACCCAGCTTCGCCATGTCCTCAGGCCCGAGAATGGTAGGGGCATCCGCCATGCCGTCACATCAGGCTGTCAATCACCGACTCCATCGTCACCCCCTCACCCGTCGCGCGATAATTGGGCAGCAGGCGATGGCGCAGCACCGGGTGCAGCACCGCCTTCACCTCGTCGGGGCTCACCGAATAGCGACCGCGCAGCAGGGCCATCGCGCGCGCCGCCGCCAGCAGGCACTGCCCGGCACGAGGCCCGGCACCGCAGGACACATAGCGGCGCACCTCCTCCGTCGCAAACGGAGACTCCGGGCGCGTGCTCTGCACCGTGCGCACCACCAGACCATACACATCCTCGGGCACCGGCACCGACACCACCGCCCGCTGCAGCTCCAGCACGCGAGCCGCATCGAGCAGCACCTCGGGCTTCGGCATCTCGAGGCCCGAGGTGCGGCGCAGCACCAGCTCCTCCTCCTCCGGGGAGGGATAGCCGATATTGATCTGGAAGAAGAAGCGATCAAGCTGCGCCTCCGGCAGCGGATACGTCCCCTCGTGCTCCACGGGGTTCTGCGTCGCGAACACAACGAAGGGATCCGGCAGGCGGCGCGTCGTGCCGGCCACCGTCACCTGCTTCTCCTGCATCGCCTCCAGCAGCGCCGCCTGCGTCTTGGGCGGCGTGCGGTTGATCTCATCAGCCAGCAGCAGATTCGTGAACACCGGCCCCTGAACAAACTCGAAGCGGCGCGAACCGTCCTCGCGCGTCTGCAAAATCTCACTGCCGACAATATCCGTCGGCATCAAATCGGGCGTAAACTGAATGCGGCGCACATCCAGCCCCAGAATGCGGCCGAGCGTCGAAACCAGCAGCGTCTTGGCCAGCCCCGGCACGCCCACCAGCAGGCAGTGCCCGCGACAAATCAGAGCGGCGAGCATCTGCTCAACCACCTCCTGCTGACCAACAACCACGCGCGCCGTCTCACGGCGCACATCCTCAACCGTCTTGCGGAGCCAACTCCAAGCCTCCCGGGGGTCTTCATCCATATTCGCTGAGGCGCCTGTACAACAACGCCACCATGAGACTACCACGCCCGCCGGCGGAGTCAAGAACAAAGCGCGCCCTCTCCCGTGCTCAACACCCCTCCAAGGCGGCGCTCAGGCCAACCGGCCCCGGCAAAACACGCATGAAGCAATCGAACCGCACCTCTCCCGAGCCCTGTTTCTTCCCTCCTGCAAATCGCACCTTACCTCAGCCGACTCGCCGATCCGCCAGCGCCTTGCTTCCCCATTACGATACCTCCCTCCTCCGCTCTGATGACTCCAGTCTCCGCCCATGGCGACGAGGAACTCGGGTCAACGCGGAACTCATGGCGGCATGGAACTCATGGCGACATGGAACGGAGCGAGTCCTTCGCCCGGCGAAGCGGAACCGCCCGCGACGAAGATGCGAGGGGGCGCGTTCGAAAGCGGTTTTCGCAGAAAAGGGGAGGGCGCGTAAAAAAAGGACATTGCCCTCTTGACAAACTGTTTCGGTATGATAACTTAACCATCATGAAGACCACGATAACACTTCTGATACTCGGTCTGGGCGCCCTTGCCCTGAGCTCCTGCAGCGAGCGTGCCCTGCGCAACGCCGGTGCCGCAGCGGCCGGCACGGCCATTCGCGGCGGCACATCCGAGCAGGCAACGGACAACGCCGTCCGCGCCGCCATCCGGACGGACATGGCCCCCAACCGACGCTACTGACCGCCTCAACGGTCGAACAGATACGCCCCCTTCACGCAGGCTCCGCCCGGAGCAACCGCGGTCTTGAGGGGTGCAACCCGGCCCCCGGCTCTCCCCTCGCGAAGGAATGCCGGGGGTTTTTGCGTGTCACAGCGCCGCATTCGTGCTCCGGCCTACTCCCACCTTCCCTCTTCTCCTTTCCTCTTCTCCCCGCCATCTCCCGGTTTCCCCGCCGCTCTGGGTCTCCGCACAGCTCCCCGAGCCTCCGGTCCTCCACCCACCCCCCCCCTCCCCCCCCCCCCCCCCCC
>ERZ772860.1023-NODE-1023-length-21025-cov-4.628946_pt1 | contig 21025 bp, 14 predicted proteins | sample MGYA00511342_ERZ772860 | MGnify/ENA primary metagenome ERZ772860 (study PRJEB29015, sample SAMEA2737665) | human gut metagenome | biome: human gut; feature: human-associated habitat; material: faeces | place: China | collected 2012 ... | reverse complement strand
AGTGGTGGAAAGTTTCACAACTCCCCACCACTATTGTCCCATGTGTGTCCAGCCGTCTTTAGTTTTGACGGTTACGTACAAGCGAAACTCCACGATCTTCTGTTCCCAGTTTGACATTCCGGGTTGGCCAGAAAAGCTGTCTGACCCACTGCTGGCTGATGCCATTTGCGACCGAATTGTTCACGACGCCTTCGCCATAGTCATTGACGGCAAGGAATCCATGCGCAAGCGGAAGGGGCTGCAAGACATCTGACTCCGACCGTATTTATGATACCTTGACACCTTTGTGCTGTCCATATTCAACCTGAGCGGTGGGACTGCTCAATCCGGGCGATCCCATTGCTCAATTCAAGCGGAACCGCTGCTCAATTTCACCGGTCGAGCTGATTTTGCAGAGCGGTGTATGCAACTCCCCACCACTATTGTCCCATGTGTGTCCAGCCGCCCTCAGTTTTGACGGTTACCAAGTAGAACATAAATCGCCCGTTTACGGGCTGTAGGGCAGAAAATACAAGTGAAATAAAATTCAGTGCCCCTTGAGGGGCTTGCCAGTAATAGGCCCTTATAGGGCCAAATCAAACCTCCGGCTTAGCCGGAGGTTATGATTTTTAACCCACAGCATCGCAGCGGACAGTGATGCGGGATTTACCGCCGTAGGTGCAGGTAAACAAGGTCAACGGATAGTCACCGGAGGTCATATCCTCCACCTGACCCGGGCCGAGCACCTGAATCTCAGCCACCGCATAGTGGGTTACGTTGCCGTCCAGATCGGTAAACAGGACGTCATCTCCGGACTTTAGCTCCGTCAGACGACCGAAGTGCCGTGCGTAGTTGTGAGCACAGATCACCAAGTCATTACCGTTCACCGAGCCGTAGTACCGGCATGGCGAGAGCTTCAGCTTTGCCTCGCTCCAATCCGCCATGACGGGCAGCTCAAGCTCCAGCGTGGGCAGACTGAGAAAGCCCACGTACTCATAGCCATCAATCAGAACGGCGGTCATCTGCGGGGAGAAGGGATCGGCGGGAACATCCTTTCGTTCCCGGATTTCATCCACCAGCAACGGCAGTACCTCGTCGGACAGCTCACCGGCCGTGTTGCTCTCCCGCCAGTTCCAAGAGAATAGCGCAGCAGCAGCCAGCATCATGGCAGCGCCCACGCAGATCAGAAGCGTCCCCAGCTTACCGCGCATGCTTCGACTTCCTCTTCAGCGCCGTGCCAGTCACAATCAGTGCCAGTCCCAGTATCAGCAGCACCGGCATAGGCCAATTTACCTGCCCAGTTTGGGGCAGCTTATCACCGGGCTGATCCGGCGTTTCCGGCGTTCCGGGGGTAGGCGGTTCCTTCTTGATCTCGAATTTCTCCGAAACGTTGATCTCGTACAGATAATGATCCTTGTCCCACAGAGGGACGGACACCAGAAACGGTGCGATCTTCTCATAGCCGGAAATGCTCTTCGTCTGAACGATCAGGTACAGTCCCAGCTCCAGATTATCAAAGGTCACAACGCCGCTTTTGAACGACGCGGGCTTAATGGCACTGGAAGCCTTGACCATTCCGGCCAGTTCTTTCGCCAGCTCCGGCGTCAGGTTCTTTTCGGACAAGTCCTTGCCCTGATAGGCGGGCAGCGGCGCAAAGCTGAAGTTGCCGTCGGTATCCTTTAGCGTGCCAACACGATAGGCGCGCAGCGCGCCGTCCGGCAGCGCATCGCCCTGAAATTTCCATTGGATAGTGATTGTTCCCTTTTTCGTGAGATCCGGCGCTTCATGGCCAAGAGCCGTCACGCACAGGCTCAACAGCAACAGAATGCTCAGAAAAAGGGCTGTGATGCGTTTCATCCTACATCACCCTTTCTTTTTTGTTCGATGGGGTATCAGTACCATGACCAGCAGAACCAGCAGCATGGGCACCGCTACCAACGGCGCGATCAGCAGCGGTTCGATCTGCATGGCGTCCGCCGTCACACGGATGGTGGACGCGCTGGCCTGATTCTCTACCCGATGTCCCCGCACCAGCAGGCGATGGCTGTTGATGCCATAGGGCGTGCAGGTGACAAGTGTGCAGTACTCCTTGCCCTCCTCAATGGCAAGGTCGTCCAGTTCGTCGGGCAGCACAGTGCGGATCTGATCCACCTCGTAGGTCAGTGTCTCGTCCAGCACCCGCAGCAGGAATACGTCGCCCTCGGTCAGCTGATCCAGATCGGAGAACAGCTTGGCGCTGGGCAAACCGCGGTGGCCGGACAGGACACAGTGCGTGCTCTCGCCGCCGGCAGGAAGCGAGGAGCCCTGCACATGGCCGATAGCGATCTGCAAAACCGCCTCGTCCGTGCCATGATAGATGGGAAGGTTACACTTTATTTTGGGAATCTCGATGTAGCCCATGACGCCGTTGTCCGCAATATTCAGCAGGGCTTCATAGATCTTCTTCTGCTCCTCGGTCATGACAAAGCGGCTTGTGCTGTTGTCCAGTGTTTCATTGTAAGCGCGTGCATCCGCCCAAATCTGGTCATATGTGTTATCGTCCAGATCGGCCACCTGCTCGGCATAGCTGGCGATGGCGCGGGACTGGTGGAACGAGTTCCAGTAATCGCTGACGGTAGGATACAACAGCAGCAGCGCTCCGGCAAGAAGCGCGGCGATCAGGATGGCAGTCACAAAGCTGCTTTTCTTTTTCATTCAGGAGCCTCCTTGCCGCGGCGGGGAGACGGCGTACCATCTCCCCCACTGCAGCATACGGGTAGGGTAATTGAGAGAATCGGGATAGTGTTACTTGGTGTTGTTCATACGCTTGCGGGTGACCAGCAGCACAGCCGCGCCCACCATCAGCACGCCGCCGATGATGTAGAACAGGGTGGTGCCCACGCCGCCGGTCTCAGGCAGCGTCGCACCGGAGTTATTGGTGACAGTGGTGGAAACGGTACCCTTAGTCACATCGCCCTCTTCCGCTGCACTGTCATCAACCTTGATGGTCAAAGCGGTCAGGGCAGGATTATCTTCGCTCTTATCCAGTGTAGCAGTAATGACGATCTTAATAGGATCCTTCAACTTGTTATAACCACCGGGAGCCTTGGTTTCATACAGCTCATATGTACCGGCATCCAAACCGATAACCTGGGCAAGACCGTTGGCGTTAGTGATCAGAGCAGAACCCTTACCCTGCGTATCTGCCCAACCGGTGACTTTGTTGTTGGCGTCAACAGTGACCCACTTGCCGTTCCAGGTGGCCTCTTTTTCAGCAGCAACGCACTTCAGCTTGAATTCGGCATTCTGCAGCTTCTTGGTGGGAGTTGTACCATCTACCTTGTTGATGTCCAACTGATAGGTAAACACCAGAACTGTATCTTTGGGAGTCTCACTGGTGGGAGGCGTACCAGTGCCGGAGAAGTTGGGATTGCTGGAATATTCCAGATAGACCTCGTTGGGGTTGCCGGGCTGGCCGATCACAGCGGTATTGAGCAGCTTGGCCGTGTACTTCACCACGATCGAGCTGCTAGAGGTAATGCTCGTAATGGTTTTCAGGTTATCAAAGGTAATCGTCAGAGAACCTCCGCCGGCAGTAGCCGCCTTATCGGGCGCCACAGTGAAACCTGTGGTTAATTCCGTATCTTTTTCTCCATTGCGTACATAAACTTTCACATCGCCGTTGTATTGCAGGCCGGCGCCGAGCGTATCGTGGAACACATATTTATAGGTTTCGTAATCCGCGTAGTTGCTGGGCAGCTTACCAATCAGCTGGAAAGGCACATTGGAGCCGATACACCAGTCGGCAGCCTCACCCCATGCGCCGTCGGTGTCTTTTACGCTTTTACCAACGCTAGGTGCATCGTATTTCTTTTCAATGATGATGTTACCTTTTCCCGTCACCTGCAGCAGTGCGGAGTTCATGGCATCACCCTTGCCAGGGGTGGTAACGTCAACCAACAGGTAATAACCGGGATTCAGCACCACGTCGGAGGTTTTCTTTGCGGCGATATCAACAGCAGTATTCTTCAGGTATTGGGCGGCAACATTGGCAAACGCCTTGGCGACAGCACTCTTATCCTGTTCCTTTGCCATAATAGCAGCCACATCTGCGGCAGTGTTGCAAGCGGCAAAAATGTTCTTGTCGCCAGTTCCGAAACGCGTGTCCGCTTTCAGCGCTGGCAGAAATTTAGCACTCTCGATGCCGTTACCCCACTTGACATCCCCCAGAGCTGGTTTACTTTCGGTACTCTGTGTACCGCTAAAGATCTGGTAGGCCTTGTAGGCGTGGTCTGTTCTATTATCCACAGCGTACGCCGAAGCGGGAACCACCAGTGCCAGCGCCATGATGAGCGCCAGCAGTAATGTGACGAGCTTTTTCATGTGTTTCATTTCTTCTCCTTTTAATTTCCTTGTGGTTTTGGTATGTGCCGATTTTTGTGCGGAAAGTTGTCAGAAAGTACGACCACCCGCCTTTCTGCGCTTGTCACGGCAAACCATCAGGCATACCGCGCCTACCAACAGTGCCGCGCCGGTGATGATATAGGGTTTCGCACCGCCGCCGCCCGTTTCGGGAAGTTCATATACAACAGGCTCCTCCTGTGTGTAGGTAAACACTTGATCGGTTGTTTCTTCAAGTGAAAGCGTGAAGGAATAGTCATTCGCAAGGCCAAATCCGGCAGGCGCTTCGATCTCGCGCAGCGTGTAGCTGCCGCGCGGCAGGCCTGTCAGCTGGAATCTGCCGTTCATGTCCGTGATAAGTTCGGTAACTGTGCCGCTGGTGCTGTACTGATACTCCGTACCGGCTTTGGTAAACTTGACCTCCTGACCCTCGCTGTCCAGCAGTTGGTACTTCGCGTTGGGAACGGGCTTGGTCTTGTCGGCTTCGCTGACCTTCAGGAACTGGAATATATACGTGGCGGGCGGGTCGGCCACCGTGACGGTGTAGGCGCCGGTGGCGGCGTCTGTTTTGTTGAGCTTGAACTCCTTGCCCGCCTGCCATTCATCGGCGATCAGGAAGCCGTCCGGGGCTTTCGTCTCCGTCAGCTTGTACTCACCGGCGGGCAGGCCGACGATCTGCAAACTACCATTTTCAGCCGTGACAAAGGTCGTCACCGCGTCGGACGTACCGGAAGCCGCATAGGTGTACACGCCTGACGTACCGCTGGATGTGCCGCTGACGGCAGTGTAAGCCGTTCCGTTTTTGACCTCCAGCTTGAATTCCGCACCAGACAGAGTAGTGGTTTCCTCTTCGCTGTCCACCTTGGTGACGTTCACCGAGTATTCCTCTTTCTTCAGCCGATTGGTAAAGGCCGCGCCGCCGGAAGCAGATTTTTGCAGTATAATGGTCGGTTCATCATGTACTTTTTCTGAACGGAATACCTGCTCGCCGGTTAAATCATTTATGATTGTAACTGTCGTAGGATAGTAATGGACACCCGTTTTTGCGCCAAGGGTATTGATGATTTCTTTTGCTGCATCTAATTTGACGGTCATTGTATAACTGGTAGTATCGTATTGCACAGCAGTTGATGGGGTAACTATTTCCTTGATTTGGTAGGTGTGCGTTCCAACTTCTGAGAACGACAGCCAATCAAATGCAATCGAACCAGTACTGTCAGTCGCAGCAGTAGAGACAACTTTTCCATTGCTGGCATCGACTATCGAAAACTGGAACATATCAGCAGAAACAGGGGTTTCCGCTTGTCCATCCTCCTGAAGAAGGACTTTTGTTGCTGTAATTGCTACTCGCGTTGGCAGATACTTGTCACTCCAAGTATCTGTACCGAAATAAACAATACCGTTACTCATAATACCTGCACCGTGCATGGAAGATGTGTTACCTGTAATATAAACACCGGCTGCATTGCGAGCAGCCGTTTTGGCATTATTACTCGGGTTGGATTTCAATCCCATGACCTTATTTGATGTACACAGGATATCCGCCTGATTCAAGGTTAGTCTATTACCATCGCGACTGCCACGCCAGCGGGGATCTCCACCACCGAGCATAGTGGCATATAATCTTGTCTTACCGCCCGCAAAAACATCCGGAGGATCTCCAACACCTTTAATTGAAGTCTTACTGGCCGAACTAGGATAAACATGAAGTTTGTAGTCAGCAGCGTCACCACCACGATCCTTTCCACCTGCAGTATTGTCAAAAATTGCCGTACCGTCACTAAGATAGAAGAAGCTATCGGCCGTTGTACAACTGCCATAGCCACCGCCCAATCCGTCAGCAGAATTTTTTGTCAACAAACTATTCTTAATATACAGTGTGGCGGTATGACCAATATAAATTCCGCCGCCTCCCCATACCTTAGTAGTTTGCATTCTATTGTTAGAAATATATATAGGGGCATTCTTTTTCTCAATCGTACACTTGCTACCGGAATCACAATTAATTCCGCCTCCCTCGTGTCCGCTAGCACAATTGGATGAAATGAAGCCACCGTTTATTGTGATTTCAGCATATGAGGTAGTTGGAAGTTTATCGTTTTCCAAGTAGTATGTACAAATACCGCCACCACGCATGGTGGACACATTGCAGGTAATGTATCCACCATACATGTTGAATTTGGATCCCTGATCCAGGAATACGCCGCCGCCGCCACATTGAAACTTTACAAGTACATAGCCAGCTTCGACAGTAATTTTATTGTTGGTAATATAGCCACCCTGCATATTAAATCTTGTTCTACAATATACAGCGCCTCCCTGTCTCGCAGCCTGATTACCGCTGATAACACCGCCTGTCAAATTAAAAGTTCCTCCGGCCATTGCGATTGCTCCACCAACATCAAGACTTTTGTTCGCAGCAATTACACCGCCGCTTATATTGAGTTGTGCACTACCTCCTAAAACGTAAATTGCACCGCCGTAAGTTCCTGCGGTATTTCCGGCAATATAGCCGTTGCTCATGTTCATCGTGGCGCTGCCGGTTAATTTAATTGCTCCGCCAGTTCTGTTTGCATTTCCAGCCACTACGCCGCCTGACATTGTAAAAGTACCACCGGCAACAGTAATGGCGCTGACAGGAAGGGGTTCTTGCATTTCTGTTGCATTACTTGCACCAAAATTGCGAATATAGCCATTTTGCATTTTCAGGGTTCCCTGTACGTAGAATGCGCCCTTTCCTGCCCGATTGTCGCCAATAATCGCACCTCCGCCCAATGTTACCCTATAATCTTTACGTACTTCTTTTGTCGTGTGGTCTGTTTGATTATTTTCAGAGCTTTCTGTACGGCTGTAGGTCAGAGTAGATGCAGAATATGTCGCAGATTTTAACGTACCTGTTACTGTGGTAGCTGTAAGTGTTTCTGATGTCCCTACCGTACTGTCTTTAACTGTTAGTGTCGCACCAGGCTGTACTAGGAAAATCGCCTTCATATTTGCCTTGTTGCTATTTTTAAGAGTAATCGAATAGCCATTCAGGTTTAATGTGGGACTCCCCTTCACTTTGACTAAATAGGTCATATTTCTCCAAGCTGCAGAAAATTTGCTGCAATCAATCAGTATATTTTTTGAAAGCGTTGCATTTTTTCCGTTGCTTAATTGCTTATTTAACGACGAAAGATCACTCACATTTCCCGTCGCCCGCGACGTGGCCGCCAGCAGGGATACACTATATAAATTAGTAAGCTGTTCGGTTTCCAGCACTACATTATTTTCCTCGTTTACTGCCACGTCAATTTCTGTGGCCTGCTGGGTGCCCTCGTCGATCTGGTAGACCTTGGGGCCGGTCACATAGCTCTCGCCTGCGTCATCCGCTGTGTCGTCTGTTGTTTCATCGGACATATCCGTATCATCCGCCGCGTTGGCCACTACGGCCTGCGCGGCCATTTTCTGCGCCTGATACGCCACAGGCTCCGCGTCGGTGTCAGCGTTGTCATCAACATCGTCGACCAACGCCACATCAGCGCCGCCATCCAGTGGCAGACCCGCGAACGTCACCGTGATGGGGCCGGTGGGCTGTACTTCCTCTTCGCCGTGCATCAGGCGGATGTCCAGCATGTAGTTCTCCGCCGCCGTCAGTTCCTCGCTTTCCAGCGCTTCGTCCCGCAGTGCGTTGGCGTTCTCGTCCTCCACTTCGACGGCGGTCAGGGTCAACTCCTCCACCGGGAAGGGCAACGACGCCGTCTCGCCGGAAATGGTCACAATAATGCCACTTTCGGTAGCGGGCGCAGTCAGTGTAAAGGTTCCTTCCTTTGCAGGGAGATAGACAAACAGCGCCGTCAGCTTGTCGATATTCAGCTGGGCCTTCTGTTCGTCGGTCAGGGCTTCGTAGGCCGTGTTGGCCTGCTCCACCTGCCGGGCCAGCTCCGCGCAGTAGGCATCGTAAGCCTCGGCGTCCTCCGCTGCCAGCAACTCCTCCAGTCTGGCTTCCACTTCCACCGCACTGGGCAGTGCATCGATCAGCGCCGCCACTTCCTCCACCTGAGCATGCTGAGCCGCGTCGTCGGCATAGCAATCCTCGGTGTGGGTATGCTCCGGCAGCTCGCAGACCAGTTCAAGCTCCGGAGTAGCTTCCGCGTCCTCGGCAGGGTAGCACTCCGCCGTGTGGGTGTGACCCTCGGCCTCCGGCAACTCACAAATCAAAGTGGTTTCCATGGTATAACAACTCTCGTCGTGCTGGTGCCCGTCGCCCTCCGGCTCCGTGCAGGTCAGCACGCTCGCGGCGCTGTAGCATTCCTCACTGTGCGCATGGCCTGCTTCCTTCATGCCGCAGATGGGCTGGGAAGGCTCCGCCGCTATCTCCTGGTAGCAGCCCTGCTCCACGGAGTGCTGGTGCTCCTCCATGCCGCAGATCAACTCACGCTCCAGCGTCTCGGCGGGCCGCATCAGCACATAGGCGGTGACGATCACCACCAGGCAGCCCAATACGCCCGCCAGTCGCTTCCACTTCTGGCCGCGGCGCTTCTTCTCCAGAACGCCGTCCGCGTTGGAACGCATTCCTTTCTTCATATCATTTCCTCCTCTGTCTTGTTAGCTGACGCGTCCCAGCCGTTCCATCGGCCAGACGCAAAACACGATTTTTCCTACGATCTGTTCCTCCGCCACGCAGCCCACCACCGTGTTACGGGAGTCCACGGAGGTGGCCCGATGGTCGCCCATGACGAACAACCGGCCGTCCGGCACCTGATAGGGCAGCTTCAGGTCACAGTCGCCAAAGGCTTTTTCCGTCAGATACGGCTCGTCGATCTTAACGTTGTCTACGTAGACCGTGCCGTCCTCGTCAATATTCACCCACTGTCCGGCAGAAGCGATCACGCGCTTCACCAGCATCTTGTTGTTGTAGTAGAAGGCGATCACATCGCCGGTGCGAAAACGGGAGCCCTTTACCGCCACCACGATCTCGCCCTCTTCCAGCGTAGGGGTCATGGAGCTTCCGTAAATTTGCAGGATGGGCAGCCACAGTGTGGCGATCAGCACCGCCACCGCCGCCACGATGACCAGCGCGTAAATGGTGCTGCGCAGCACCCTGCCGAAACGGGAACGGTAGCTGACGCGGGCAACCTCCGCTTCCAACTGCGCCGTAGTCGGCTGTGTCAAATTCTCTTTCATGCTTCCGTTGCCTCTTTGCTGATGATGTTCAGCAGATCCTTCAGAGCGTCGTGCTGGTCGATGACCTGCTGTATCTTTTCCTGCGCCTGCTGCCATGCCTGTTTGGCTTGTTCCTCCGCCTTCCGGGTCATGGTCTCGCATTTTTCACGGGTCTCAGTCTCCAGAATCCGGCATTTCTCCTGCGTTTCCGCTTCCATCGCCTGACATCTGGCCTGCGTCTCGGCTTCCATGATCTGGCAGCGGGTCTGCGTCTCGTTCAGCAGCGTATCGGCTTTTTGCTGGCTCTCATCTACCAGCTGCTGGCAGACCTCCGTCTGTCGGCCGCTGAGAGTCTGCACGTTTTCCAGATACTGCTCCGCTGCCGCCTGCGCCGCCTCGAATACCCGGTTCAGCTGCAAGGACGCCTCTGCGATAGACCCGGCCTTGTTCAACAGCAGCTGTCGGCTTGCCAGCTGTTCCTGCGCCTGCCGCAGTTGCTCCCGCAGGTCGTCCAACTGGCGGCTCTGATCCAGCATCAGCTCCAACAGCTCTTTTCGATTCAGCTTATGTAACTCTTTATCTGTCAACTGGTTCTTCCTCCTATCGCGCCCAAAAATGCGCAAAAAAAATTTGCAAAAACAACAAAATCTGCATTATGTTGTTTTCACTCAACCACATAATCTGCATTATGTTGTTTTTGCTTCTTGCAAAACGAATAGAAATATATATTGTATGCGGTAAAAAAATGAATGAAAGGTTCGCCTTGGCCTGCATGCCCAATATCATTACCGTAAAATTGCTCAACACAGCGTTGATTAACACAGCTTATTTTAGCTAATATTTCTACTAAGATTATATTTTTATAAAAATTCCGGCTGAAACAACCAAAATTATAAGCAGAGGGGGTTGACAAATGAAGAATCTTTCTGTAAACTTAATGAAAATGTGGGTATTCCAATGTCTTGACATCTGTATATTCATTGTATAAATATTTGCAAAGACCACATAATGCAGATTATGTTGTTTTTGCGAATTTTTTTTGCGCATTTTTGGGCGCGATAGCTGGTGGAAGAGATTGGCGGGAACGAAAGGACGTTCCCGCCAATCACCCCTCCCCACAGATGACCGCCGTTGATGGCCTACAGCGGTAAATCCCGCGTCACCGTTCGCTGCGATGCTGTCGGTTATAGGCCCAATTCGTCGATCTGCCGCATGCACTCGGCGCCGCTGGCGGCTGTATAGATACGGGTAGTATCAATACTGCTGTGTCCCAAAATATCCGCCAGACGGACGATATCTTTTTCTGTATCGTAGAAGGTTCTGGCAAACAGATGGCGCAGGTTATGCGGAAATATCTTGTCTTCCGGAACCCCCGCTTCCCTTCCCAGCCGCTTCATTGCGTGCCAAGCATTGGAGCGATCCACAGGCCGTCCCGATTTCGTCCGAAAAATATATCCCGCAGTAATGTCGTGAGCTTTAGCGTAGTCCGTAAGCTCACGACAAATTTTTTGTGGTAGCAGGATACAACGCTGTTTGTTCTTGCAATAAATCATCGCGTGTCCCCGTTTGGCAGCCTCTAGTGTAATGTAAGGCAGTTCAGATATACGTATTCCTGTCGCACAGATAGTTTTTATCAACAGATACAAGCGGTCATCATGATCCTTCTGTGCGGCGTTCAGCAAACGTATATATTCCTCCTTTGTTAATTCGCGATTGGCTTCCTTAAATATCCGACGCTGACATTTCACCAACCTGACACAGCATTGCTCTAGTCCCAGAAATCGAAGAAAATCATTGACCGGTATCAGCATAGAGTTGACACTACTGATAGCATAACGCGCTTTTAACGCTTCCTTATAGGTAATTACCTGCAGTTTTGAAAGCGGCGGTTCAGAATCTGCCAAAAAAGTGATAAAGGAATGAATATCGCGCATATATTTTTCAATCGTATGGGTACTTTTCTCTTGTTCAATCAGCCGAAGTTTATATCTTTGCAAAGTTTCTTCTGCAATACTCATTTATATAGCCCTCACTTTACAATATTTCAAAAAAAGAAAAGGACGCGCATGGCGCGTCCTTCAGTATATATCACCCATGGGGATCATCCCCCCTTTACGTATCCTCCACCGCCTGTATATGCCGTGCTTTCAGCGCAGCGTAAAGGTCATTATGACCGGATTATGATCCGACCACTGGAAGCCGGTGTCCACCACGGCGGCGTTTTCTACCGTCACATTCTTCGATACCAGAAAGCCATCCACCGTCAGGACGTATTGTCCCTCGTGATAGGCACTGTCCGCGTTGCGGCAGCTGGGGACGGGAGCGGATTCATCCAGCGGAGCCACCAGTGAGATATCATAGTTATCAAATGTGCCCTCCGGGATGGGCTGTGCCCAGGAATACGCCTGATCCGCCTCGCCAAAATAGTAGGCGGAGTCACCCAGAAGATCCTTGTTGAAGTCTCCGCCAGCCACGCACCAGTTGCCCGCCTCGTATTCCGCCTGCATGTCCGCCAGCAGCAGCTTCAGCTGCTGCGTCGCGATCGTGCCATCGGAGGTATAGGCGGAAAGATGCAGATTGTAAAGGATAAGCTCTTTACTGCCATTTGTAGGGATCCGGCTGACGGAATAGCACCGATCCAGATCCAATAGTTTCATCACACCGGTCTCCACCGGCAGCTCTACACGATTTGCAGAGGTGATCGTCACCGGAGAGAACGTCAGCAGGCCGGAACGGGACGCACCGTGGGGCTGCGTCAGCGGATACATCAAAAAAGGCGAATCATAATTCTGTGCAAAAACGTAGCTGTCCCCTTCCCGTGCGTCACACAGCGGTTCCCGCTCATCCACGTGATAGCTGCGGGTAGAGTCAATGTCCACCTCCTGTACGAGACAGAAGTCCGCCTGTCCTTTCAGAAAATCGGCAATGTGATTCAGATTTTCCGTCAGACGTTCCTCGCTCCACGCCCAGGACTCCGTGCCGCCATCCATAAAAAAGCCGTAGTCGTCCTCGTACGCGCCGAAGCCGATATTGTAAGACAGGATGGAATAGGACGCGGCGGTATCAAGCGCGGTCGCTCCGCCCTCCCCCTGTGCCTCAAGCTCCTGATCGCCGATGCGGTGGTAAGCAATAAAAACATAGGCCACATACGTACCGACCAGCAATACCAGCGCCAGCAGGATACAGAATAGTACTTTTACCCAACGCTTCGCTTTTCTCATCGGGCAAACCTCCCGTTTACAAATTTCGATAAATCTATTATAATAGCTTTACCATCGAATGACAAGAGCCCTTGTTATTCGATGGTACTTACTATTATATCCATCATACCACAGCAAGCTACTCTTGAAAAGGGGGATTTCTCATGGCTTCCTACATCCTTGCGCTGGATCAGGGCACCACCAGCTCCCGCGCCATCGTATTCGACAGACAGGGGGATATCGTGGGCCGGGGTCAGTACCCGTTTACCCAGCACTATCCCCGTGCCGGTTGGGTGGAGCACGACCCCATGGAGATCTGGCGTACCCAGGCCCAGGCGGCGGCGGACGCCATTGCCGGACTGCCCGTTGGCTCCATCGCCGGTATCGGCGTCACCAACCAGCGGGAAACCACCATCATCTGGGACAAGGCTACCGGCGAGCCGGTGTACAACGCCATCGTGTGGCAGTGCCGCCGCACGGCGGAGCTGTGCGAGGAGCTGAAGCGCCGGGGACTCAGCGAGCGGATACAGTCCACCACCGGACTGCTGATCGACGCCTATTTCTCCGCCACCAAGATCCGCTGGATACTGGACAACGTGCCCGGCGCACGACAGCGGGCGGAGCAGGGCCAGCTGCTGTTCGGCACGGTGGAGACGTGGCTCATCTGGCGGCTGACCGGCGCCCACGTGACGGATTATTCCAACGCCAGCCGCACCATGCTGTTCGATATCCACACGCTGCAATGGGACGCGGAGCTGTGCGGCATGCTGGGCATTCCCATGTGCGTGCTGCCCCGGTGCGCGGGCAATTCGCAGGTGTACGGCACGGTGAAGGAGGGCATCCCCGGCCTTGAGACCCTGGCGGGGGTGCCGGTATGCGGCGCGGCAGGCGACCAGCAGGCGGCGCTGTTTGGCCAGACCTGCTTCCACGCAGGCGACGCCAAGAACACCTACGGCACCGGCTGCTTTACGCTGATGAACGTAGGCGGCAAGCCTGTCCGCAGCCGTGCGGGACTGGTGACCTCCGTGGCATGGAGCGTGAACGATACCGTTACCTACGCGCTGGAGGGCAGCGTGTTCAATGGCGGCAGCACCATCCAGTGGCTGCGGGACGAGCTGCATCTGATCGACTCCGCGCCGGAGTGCGACACGCTGGCGGAGTCGGTGCCCAGCAGCGGCGGCATTATCGTGGTGCCGGCCTTTACGGGGCTGGGCGCACCCTATTGGGACATGTACGCCCGGGGCGCGATCCTGGGCGTCACACGGGGCACGGGCCGGGCCCACATCGCCCGCGCTGTGCTGGAGGCCATCGCCTTTCAGGTCACCGACCTGATGCTGGCCATGCGGCAGGACGCCGGGTGCGACATTACCTGTCTGCGGGCCGACGGCGGCGCCAGCGTCAGCAATATCCTGCTGCAAATGCAGGCGGATCTGCTGCGCATTCCGGTGGATCGCCCCGCCATGGTGGAGACCACCGCCTTCGGCGCGGCGGCGCTGGCAGGGCTCAACTGCGGGGTGTGGAGCAGTCTCGATGAGCTGGCGGCGCTCCGCCGCAGCGACCGGGTGTTCACGCCCCAGCGGGTGCAGGCGGAGTGCGACGACGCCTACCGCATGTGGAAGCGGGCGGTGCAGCGCAGCGCGGATTGGATCGAGCATTGAAAATACCGGCAAAAAGGCTGCGGCGTCCGCGCCGCGAATTCTGCGAAGCTTTTTTGACAAGCCACAGGGGCGGACAATTTGTCCGCCCCTGTGCTGTATCATCCCTCTAATTCCCGCAATATCTGCCGCAGAATGTCCACGAACTCCCGGCCTGACTCGCTGAGGGGCACGGAGCGCAGCTTGATATAGCCCAGACGCATGTCGTGCTGCCCCGTCAGGGGGACGGTCACCAGCCGGTCGTCGCCGAAGCCCTCCGGCAGCACGCCGCTTCCGGTGGAGACGCAGTTGGTGTGGGCGATGACGCTGTAGATGGTAGCCCGGTCGGAGACGTAGACCACCTGATTGAAGTCGGCGGCGGTGCCCACCACCACCTCCTCGGCGTAGTTGAGGTTGGTGTCGCTCTGGGTGAAGGCGGCGTAGGGGTACTGGTGCAGCTGCTCCGGCGTCACCGACGCTTCACCGGACAAGGGATGGCCCTGCCGCATGAACACATGGGGCCGCAGACGGGCCAGCTGGTGGAACTCCAGATTCCGCCCCTCCAGAATACGGCGGATGAAGTGCTCCGTCATGTCGGAGACGAAGATCACGCCCAAATCGCTCTGCTGCTGGGCCACCTGCTCGATGACGGCGGCCATCTCCACCTCCTTGAAGCTGACCTCGATGCGGGGCTCCTCCCGCAGATGCAGGAACTCCACAAAGGCCTTGGCGCAGAAGGGATAGCGCTGGGCGGCGATGGACAGGGTGACCCGGTTTTCCGCCCTGCGCTCGCTGTAGTAGCGGGTGATCTTGCGGCTGCGCTCCACAATGGGAATGATCTGGTTCAGCAGCTCCCGGCCGTCCTCCGTCAGCGCCACGCCCCGGTTGGAGCGGTGGAACACGGTGATGCCCAGCTCCTTCTCCACCTCGGCGATGGCGCTGGACAGGGCGGACTGGGACACGAACAGGTTCTGGGCCGCCCGGTTGATGGAGCCGCAGCGGTCGATCTCCAGAATGTAGCTCATTTGCAGCAATGTCATGGCGCACACCTCGCTTTTCTCCTTTCAGCATACAGGAAAGCACAGCGGATTGCAAGGACTTTGAAAAACAGGCAAATTTTTGCTTGTGAAAAAGCGCCACATGGTGTACAATCAATCATGCAAAAGCTTTGCAGAAAAGGAGAGAGCGTATGAAAAAGAGCGTGTTGAGCATTGTCCTGACTGTGGTCATGCTGTTCAGCCTGACCGTGGCAGCTTGGGCCTATGACCCGATCATAGCCTACGGCCAGTGCGGCGACCGGAATACCAGTACGCCATCGGAGATCCAGTGGGTACTGTGGGACACCGGAAAACTGACGATTTCCGGCGAGGGGCATATGGAGAATTATACCTATCGCAGGGGCGCTCCGTGGGAAGCGTATAAGGAACAGATCAAAGAGGTCATGGTTTACGGGAAGCAGGATGAATTAAAAAGCTTTGTGCTTTCCATCGGCAACCATGCCTTTAGGGGATGCGTGAATCTGACGAAGGTCACGATCCCAGATACAGTCGTGGTAATCGGCGAAAATGCCTTTAGCGGCTGCAAGAGCCTGAAAGAAATCACGATTCCGGATTCTGTGGAAAAAATCGGCAACCAAGCCTTTGGCGGCTGCAAGAGCCTGAAAGAAGTCGCGCTTCCGGATTCTCTGAAAGAAATCAGCGATAGCCTATTTGCGGGGAGTGGAATTGAAAGTATTGAGTTCCCTGCGGGACTGACCAGTATCGGATCATCTGCCTTTTCTAAATCAAGTTTGATTCGTGTTGACATTCCGGATTCCGTGACAACTATAGGGACGGCTGCTTTTGACGAATGCCCATATTTGACGTACGCCAAATTGCCCTGTGATTTGGAGATCATCAAAATGAGTACATTCTCAAAATGCAGCAAACTGCAGACAGTTATCTTCCCTGAAAATTTGAAAGAAATCGGACGTATGGCATTTATGTGGTGTGATGAGCTGCAGAACTTTTCACTGCCTGAAAGCTTGGAGGTTATTGGCAATCAGGCGTTTATTGACTGCGAGAGCTTGACGGAGGTCACGATCCCGGCAAATGTGACGATAATCGAGCAGAACTCCTTCAGCGGCTGTGGAAAGCTTCGCGCCATTTATGTGGCGGAGGGCAATCCGGCCTATCAGTCGGTGGATGGTGTACTGATGACAAAGGACGGCACAATGGTGCACACCTGCCCCGGCGCGAAGGAGGGAACATTTGTGATTCCCAACGGTGTTACCACCATTGCCTCTCTTGCCTTTTTTGACTGCCAGAACCTCAAGCGGCTGGTGATCCCCGCTACGCTGACCACCATTAACGAGAGAGGCTTTGACTTTTGTGATAATCTGCTGTCCTTCTACTTTTCCGGCGCCGCTCCGGAGGAGGAACTGCTCAAGAAAATGGACATCAGCAGCGATGCCACCCTTTACTACCTGGAAGGACAGTCTGGCTGGACAAGCCCCACCTATCTGGGGTACAAAACGGCGCTGTGGGATGGCAGCAGTCAGCTCCCCGGCACACTTCCCGCCGGTGACGCCAACGGCGACGGCAGGGTCGGCGTAGAGGACGTGCAGCAGCTGTACGGCTATCTTACCGGTCAGAACACGATCACCATCGCGGAAAAAATGGCCGCTGACGTGAACAATGACGGCGAGTTGGATGTATACGACCTCCAACTGCTGTATGAACGTCTGGCACAGGGAACGACCCTGTAGTACGAAAAGCAAAAAAGAGACTGCCTGGGCAGTCTCTTTTTTAATGCATTTTGTAGGCTATTGCTTACTCCTGCGGCTCGGCAGGGATCTCCGGCTCGGCGGGAGCGGCGGGTTCTTCCACGGGAGCCTCCTCGGTCTTGGGCTCGACCTCTGCGCCGCACTCCGGGCAGAAGCGGGAATTGGTGGCGGTGCCGCACAGCGGGCAGACCTTCAGCTCGGGAACCTGACCGTCCTCTTCCACCACGGCCTCCTCGTCTGCTGCGGACTTGGCGGCCAGAGCGGCCTCCATCTCCTCCACCTTGGCCTTGCTGGCCTCGATGGCGGCCACAACGTCCTTCACGGCGTCGGGAACCTCGCCCTCGTACTCGGAGACGAACCACTGGCCGATGGCGCGATAGTTCTTCTCCATCTCACGCTGCTCGGTCTTGATGGCCATGTTCAGCTGGGCGGTCTCCTTCACGTCCTTGGCCTTGTCGGCGGCAGCCTCTGCCAGAGCGGTGGCCTTGTCGGCGGCGATGTTGGCATACTGCTTGGCTTTTTCGGTAATGTTTTCAAAGAATGACATAAGTAGTATCTCCTTTCAAATCAAATACGCTTGCTATTATGGCTGATTATAGCCATTGGGAAGCTGTTTTGCAAGGGTTTTGGCCCGAAATTCATTAAAAGTTAATCATCTGCCGCAAAAACCACCTGATATGGTGGGCAGCTGCCGCGGCCATCACAAGCGGAGCTTTCAGACTGGCGCCGGGTATCGTTAAACGGTTGTAGGGGCGGACGACTCTGTCCGCCCGCAAATATGCTGAGAGCATTTTCAAATGCTGCCCTCTCCAAAAATTTTTTGGAAAAAATTGCAAAAAGGTCTTGCCAAATGAATAGGACTGTGTTATACTGCCTACAGTTCCAGTAGGGAACTGCTTGAAAGAACTGCCCCGCCCGGCAGCTTTTTTAAGACCGATTGGTTAGTCAGCGCTAACTAAAAGAAACGGGTCACTAAAACAAACTGCCATCCCTCCGGCAGCTTTTTTAAGACCCAAAAGTTAGCTAACGCTAACTAATGAATAATCAAAACGATCCCCCTACATACTAGCAGAAGGAAGGAGGCGGCGTATGTCAGAAGAATTGCTGGTCAAACAGTGTGCCCCTACACTGGCAGGCATCAAAACCGGAAGCCTGTTCCCCTGCCCCTGCGACGACCGTGAATCGTTGCTGGCGGACATTCGCCGCCTCAACCATCTGCTGGTGCCCAAGGGATTGTGCCTGCTGCCCATCCGCTACCGGGACGATCACGCGCTGCTGTATCTGTACCGTCCGGCGGAGCTGCGGCGGGATCTGGAAAGCGGCATGGCCCGGGACATTCTGCAAAAAGCAGGCTACCGCTGCGACGGATGCCAGCGGTGCGTGGCCCGGCTGATCCGCCGCTTCCGGGAGGAGGGCGAATTCCCCCACGAGGTGGGCCTGTTCCTCAGCTATCCGCCGGAGGACGTGCAGGGCTTTATCGAGCACCGCTCCCGTGATTTCAAGTGCGCCGGTCTCTGGAAGGTCTACGGCGACGAGGAGAAGGCGCAGCGGATGTTCGCCCGGTTCCGCAAGTGCACGGAGGTCTACTGTGCCATGTGGCGCGCCGGTTCCGATATCGGCCGGCTGACCGTGAAAAGCTGAAAATAATAAAGTAAATAATAATTTAGCAATAAATAGAAAGGACAAAAACCATGAAAAAAACTGCTGTAATTTACTGGAGCGGCACCGGCAACACCGAGGCCATGGCCAACGCTGTGGCGGAGGGCATGAAGGAGGCCGGCGCTGAGGTCACCGTCATGACCGCGGATCAGGTGGACGCCAACGCCCTGAGCTATTCCGCCATCGCCTTCGGCTGCCCCGCCATGGGCAGCGAGGTGCTGGAGGAAGTGGATTTCCAGCCCATGTTTGACGGCTGCAAGAACCGTCTGGGCGGCACCAGTGTCGCGCTGTTCGGTTCCTACGGCTGGGGCGACGGCGAATGGATGCGCAGCTGGGAAAAGGACTGCAACGACGCAGGCGTAAATCTGGTGTGCGAAAGCGTCACCTGCTGCGAAGCCCCCGACGATGCTGCTCTGACTGCCTGCCGTGAGCTGGGCAAGACCTTGGCAAAATAAGCAAAAACTGTTCCTAAACAATCGTTTACTTACCAAATCGGATACTCACTTACTCACACTTACTTAATTTTACCCCCATTGTTCTTCACCTTTTAGTTTTTATTCCCCCTTGTCTTTACCCCCCTTTTGTATTCACCCCTTTGATACATTTTCTTACTCATTAAAACCCCAATCAAATTACTCACCTCTCTTCTCTATCACTCTTACGGAAAAAGCGGCCTGCGTCGGAAACAGGCCGCTTTTTCTATTTCCAAAAGCTGCCATTGCGAACCAGTCCTCAGACTGGTGTGACAATCCGTATTTGGCCCCCTTGTGTAAAGGGGGCTGTCGAGCGTATGCGAGACTGGGGGATTGTCGTCCATCAGACAACCCTTCCGTCAACGCTTCGCGTTGCCACCTCCCCTTACACAGGGGAGGCCTTGGTTACGGATTTCCTGTTGCGGTGCCCAAAATTTTGCAGCGGCATTTAGCTGCTGAAATTTTGACCGCTGTCACTCATTCCTTGTGCTTCCTCTGCCACCGGCGGCGCACAGCTTCGCTCCTCGGAATGACAGGATACGCGGGGGCGGTCACTCCGCCTTGGTGGCCAGCAGCACCCTGGCGAAGCCGTCGGCGAAGATCCGGGCGCTGTTGAGCGCCTCGTCCAGCGAGTTGCCTGCCGCGCCCACCTCCACCAGCATGGAGCCCAGGGACTTGTGCTGGTTATAATTGGAGTTCCGCAGCGTGATGGGCCGCATCACTGTGGGATAGTCCGCCTTTACCGCTTCCGCCACCGCCACTGCCAGCTTCAGGTTCTCCTGCCAGCCGTCGTGGTTGCTGCCCATGATGAAGCTCAGCTGGGCGGCGTTGGGATCCTCCAGCGAGATCAGCTTGTATTGCCGGTGCTGGGCGTCCTCCACCGCGTCCCGGTGAATGTCCAGAATAAAGGTCAGGGAGGGGTACTTCTCCAGATACCCCTCGATGCCCTCCACCGACCGGCCGTAGGCTCCCTCGTATAGCGGATCGTCGTATAGCGTCCGGTCGTGCAGCACGGAAATGCCGTAGTCCGACAGCACCGACGCGATCTCGTCCCCCACCCGCACCACGTTTTTGGTGGTGTCGCTGGTGCGGCAGGTGCCGGTGGAGACGTAGCCCTGCCCCTCCGGCATGGTGTAGGCCTCACTGCCGTGGGTGTGCAGGATCAGCACCTGGGGCGCGTCGCCGGTCAGCTGGGCGGCAAAGCCTTCCACCGCCAGCGTGTTGGCGTCCAGCGTCTTGTTGGAGCCGTTCTTGATGCACACGCCCCGCACCACCGTGTAGCCCGCCGTGTTGGTGATCTTCACCGTCTGGGAGGGCACGCCGTTGTCCTGAAAGGCCAGCGCCGTCCGGGGCGATGCCGGGAGCGGTGTCTGCGGCTTCACGGCAGGCGTGTCCGGCTCCTGCTCCTGCTCCGGTTCCGGTTCCTCCGGCGTGTCCTGCTGTCCCGCCGTGAAGTCGGCCACGTCGCTGCGGGCCGACAGCAGCAGGGGAGACTGTCCCAGCACCAGCGCCGTGGCGGGGGACAGCCCGTCCGACGGCAGCCAGCTGCCCAGCGTCCAGCGCAGCAGCCATTTTGCGGCGCTGCCGCCATCCGGGGTGCTGTCGTCTGCGGCGGCCACCGTCACCAGCGTCACGGCCGCCAGCACCAGCGCCGTACCCCGGCGCAGCCATCGTTTCACCATGTGCATCACCTCGGACAAGTATATGCGGGGCAGGGGAGGGTTTATGACAAGGTGGGGGAGTTTCGTGGCTGCGGCCACGAGGACGGCCTTCGGCGACCCACTTTTCCCA
>ERZ772860.1021-NODE-1021-length-21120-cov-14.745692_pt1 | contig 21120 bp, 12 predicted proteins | sample MGYA00511342_ERZ772860 | MGnify/ENA primary metagenome ERZ772860 (study PRJEB29015, sample SAMEA2737665) | human gut metagenome | biome: human gut; feature: human-associated habitat; material: faeces | place: China | collected 2012 ... | reverse complement strand
CGGTACTCTAGGTGGCTCAACGGGCGGTTTCCACACACTTTGCGCTTGACCCGATAATCAGCTAATTGCATGTAATGTGACTGTGAACGCACGAGTCTAAGCGAGTCCTTTTGGCTGCAAAATGGGGGCAAAATGGATGCAAAATCAGCCCGGGAAGTCCGATTTTCGTTATGAGTTGCGATTTTATAAGTCGCTTAAATCCAGGCACAAAAAAGGAGCGGTCGTTACCATTTTGTCTTGGTTACGACCGCTCCCATAATAGGGCCGGTGGGGTTCGAACCCACGACCAAAGGATTATGAGTCCTCTGCTCTAACCGCTGAGCTACAGCCCCGCGGGGAGTGTATCAGAGTCGGGCGCCTCTGTAAAGCGGAAAGTGTTTTGCGGTGCGGGCTTGGGGTGTGGCGGCGCGGGATGGGCGGGCGGAATCCGGGGAGTGTGTGAGGCCTCGGGGGCGCTGGTGGCCAAGCTCTTGCGCGTTTATCGGCTGTTCGGCTGCCGGAGGCGAAGGACGGTGAGCCGGGGGTGGGCGGGTGTTTCTGCCCGGGTTGTGCCCTGCCCTGCGCGCGGGCTGTGGGGTGGGGGCACAGCGGGGTCGTGGGGGCAGGAGGTTCAGTCGCGGGGGGCTTTGCGGAGTTCTTTGAACAGAGTGATGAAGGAGTAGGTGCTCAGGGAGGCGGTGAGGAGAAGGAAGCCGCCAAAGAGAACGGGGATGAACCAGAGGTCGAAGAAGCGGCTGGAGCTGTTTTCGGCGGGGTTGTCGGGGTTGTAGAGGATGTCGATGCGTTCGCCGACTTCCTCGACGCCGATGGTGGCGCCCTCTTTTCGGCCGGTGTAGCTTTGGCCGTCGAGGGTGAAGCGGTAGAGGACTCGGGCGACGCGTGAGCCGCCGCGCCCGCTCTCCCTCTCGATCCATTCAACGTGGGTGACGGTGGCGGTGGCGGGGAGGTAGTCGCGGACGATGCGGTAGCTGCTGAGGGTGGTGAGGTAGACGGGGATGGAGAGGCCGATGGCGATGAGGAGGGTGATGGTGCCGCCGACGATGCTGCCGATGAGCTTCCGCCGAGGGGTTGGGGCGGTCCGGCCGGGGGCGTCGGAGTCGTCGTCAGGTTCAGGGCTCGGGGCGGCGGCGAGGGCGGCGTTGTCGATGATGTGTTGCACGCGGCGCACGCAGGGGATGTCGGGGAAGCTCTTCGGCCCGATTGTTCCGGGGCGTCGGGTATGGGCGGGGGTGATGAAGATGATGTCGCCGCTGCCGTCGGGCTGTTCGTCGACGGAAGAGTAGCGGAGGGGCCATTCGCCGAGCCCGGGGCTGCGGAACAGGCGGGGGTAGAGGAGCAGGCAGCGGCGGTCGGTGACGGCGGCGATCATGTTGCGCCGGCGCCAGTACTCGATCCAGGGGCGGCTGAGGTAGCTGAGGCACGGCAGGAGGATGAAGGTGAGGACGATGCTGATGAAGATTCCCCCGCTGAGTGTCATGCGGGTCTCTTCTGCGCTGAACAGTCCGGCTTTTCCTGCGCAGGCGAAGGCTAAGGCGAGGCAGAGCAGGCCTGAGAAGAGGTCTGATCCGTGGCGGCGCAGGTGCAGGCGGGGAATGGGGGCGGCGGCCCAGAGGAGGGTTTCGCCCGGGGCGAGGGTTTGTTGCAGGCGCTCGCGGGCGTCGCGGCTGAGATGGTCGTCAATGTCGGGCTGTTCCATGGGGCGGCGAGTTGAGGGCTGAGTGTAGACGTTTTTTGTCTGCTGTCCATGCGAGCGGGCGCAGCGGGCGGCAGGGCTTCGGGGTGTTTTAGTCGCGGGGGGTTGCGGTGTCTTTTCGGCGTTTTTCTCGATAGGTTCCGAACGAGAGGATGCTTATGGTGGCGGCGAGGAGGAAGAAGATGCTCAGGATGATGGGGAGGAACCAGAGGTCGAGGAAGGCGCTGGGGCTGTTTTCGGCGGGGTTGTTGGGGTTGTAGAGGATGTCGATGCTTTCGCCGACTTGCTTGACGCCGACGTTGGAGGCGCTCTGTTCTCGGCCGGTGTAGCTTTGGCCGTCGAGGGTGAAGCGGTAGTGGGCTCGGGCGACGCGAGAGCTGCCGTGTCTGCTGTGGCTCCGGGTCCATTCAACGTGGGTGACGGTGGCGGTGGCGGGGCTGTAGTCGCGGATGATGCGGTAGCTGCTGCGGGTGGTGATGGCGAGGGGGATGGAGAGGCCGACGGCGATGAGGAGGGCGACGATGCCGCCGATGAGCTTCTGCCGAGGGGGTGGGGCGGTCCGGCCGCCGTCTGGGAGGGTGGGCGCAGGGGGGCCTTTGAGGCGTACTTTGCGCACGTTGATGAAGCTGAGGGTGCCGAAGGCGGCGAAAACGAGGAAGAGGATGCCCAGAATGAGGGGGAGGAGCCAGAGGTCGAAGAAGCTGCGGGGGCTGTTTTCGGCGGGGTTGTTGGGGTTGTAGAGGATGTCGATGCGTTCGCCGACTTGCTTGACGCCGACGTTGGAGGCGGTCTGTTCTCGGCCGGTGTAGCTTTGGCCGTCGAGGGTGAAGCGGTAGTGGGCTCGGGCGAGGTCCTCGCTCCATTCAACGTGGGTGACGGTGGCGGTGGCGGGGAGGTAGTCGCGGATGATGCGGTAGCTGCTGCGGGTGGTGATGGCGAGGGGGATGGCAAGGGCGGCGGCGATGAGGAGGGCGATGGTGCCGCCAATGATGCTGCCGATGAGCTTCCGCCGAGGGGTTGGGGCGCTCCGGCCGGGGACGTCGGAGTTCTTATCGTCGCCGGAGTCGTCGCCGGAGTCGTCGTCGGGTTCGGGGCTCGGGGCGGCGGCGCGGGCGGCGTTATCGATGATGTGTTGCACGCGGCGCACGCGGGGGATGTCGGGGAAGCTGTTCGGCCCGCTTGTTCGGGCGCGTCGGGTATGGGCGGGGGTGATGAAGATGATGTCGCCGCTGCCGTCGGGCTGTTCGTCGACGGAAGAGTAGCGGAGGGGCCATTCGCCGAGCCCGGGGCTGCGGAACAGGCGGGGGTAGAGGAGCAGGCAGCGGCGGTCGGTGACGGCGGCGATCATGTTGCGGCGGCGCCGGCGCTCGATCCAGGGGAGGGCGAGGCTGTGGAGTCCGGGCAGGATGAAGGGGATGAGGAAGAGGATGAAGAGGGCTCGCGCGACGGTCGGCAAGTTGCTGTCTGCCGAGCAGAAAGGAATGACGATGTAGAGGGGGACGCCGATGGAGATCAGGCCCGAGATGAAGCCGGGGATGTGGCGGCGCAGGTGCAGGCGGGGGATGGGGGCGGCGGCCCAGAGGAGGGTTTCGCCCGGGGCGAGGGTTTGTTGCAGGCGCTCGCGGGCGTCGCGGCTGAGATGGTCGTCGATGTCGGGCTGTTCCATGGGGGCGGTCTACGGGCTGAGTATAGCAGTTTTTCGCCCGCCGTCAAGGAGGGTGGCCCCGGGGGCGCCGGGCGGTCGGGGGCGGGGGTGCGCTTTGTTTGGGGGCGGGGGTTAATATGCCGCATTTTGCCCCTTGACGCGCGGGCTTTGGCTCGTACAATAGGGGCACGTGAAGGGCCGCGTTGGCGGCCGTGTTTCTGATTGTTCAGACAGACAGACTTATGGAAAATACGACACATCAGTTCCAGACGGAAGTTCGACAGCTGCTTGATATTGTGATTCACGCATTCTACAGTGATCGCGAGGTGTTTGTGCGCGAGCTCGTGTCCAATGCCTCGGACGCGCTGGAGAAGCTGCGTCTCAAGCAGCTGACGCAGGCTGATATTTATCAGCCGGAGCGCGAGCTGCGCATTGCGATTACGACGGATGAGGAGGCTCGCACGCTGACGATTGCAGATTCCGGCATCGGCATGACGCAGGATGAGGTGGTTGAGTATCTCGGCACGATTGCTCACTCGGGCACGAAGAAGTTCCTCGAGGCGATGAAGGAGAGCCAGGCCGGCTCGCAGGATCTCATCGGCCAGTTCGGCGTGGGCTTCTACAGCGTCTTCATGGCGGCGGATAGCGTGGAGGTGACGACGCGCTCGTGGCAGCCGGAGGCGACGCCGGTGAAGTGGTCGAGCGATGGCCGGGACGGCTACACGCTGGAGGAGGCTCCGGCGGAGACGCCGCGCGGCACGTCGATTCTGATTCACCTCAAGGAGGATGCGGCGCTGTTCAGCAAGGCGGATCACACGCGCTACATTGTGGAGAAGTACAGCAATTTCGTCGGTTTCCCGATTGACTTCAACGGCGAGCACCTCAACACGGTGCAGGCGATCTGGATGAAGAACAAGAAGGATGTGACGCCGGAGCAGTACGACGCGTTCTACCAGTTCATCAGCCACACGGATTCGAAGCCGCTGACTTATATGCACTTCAGCGCGGATGCGCCGATTGTGCTCAATTCGGTGCTCTTTGTGCCGGAGGAGAATCCGGAGGCGATGGGCTTCGGGCGCTGCGAGCCGAATGTGGCGCTCTATTGCCACAAGGTGCTCATTGACAGCAAGCCGGAGAAGCTGCTGCCGGACTGGCTGCGCTTCCTGACGGGTGTGGTGGACAGCGAGGATCTGCCGCTGAATATCTCTCGCGAGATGTTGCAGGACAATTCGCTGCTGCGCAAGATCTCGGGCATCATCACCAAGCGCTTCATCAAGCATCTGGAGGGCGTGGCGAAGTCTGAGCCGGAGACCTACGAAAAATTCTGGGCTCAGTTCGGCCGCTACATCAAGGAGGGTGTGGTGACGACGTGGGAGTACAAGAATGAGCTCGGCAAGCTGCTGCGCTTTGAGTCGACCTTCACGGAGCCCGGCAAGCTGACGAGTTTTGCGGACTACATCAGCCGCATGAAGGAGAATCAGAAGGACATCTACGTGCTCTACGGTCTCTCGCGCGCCCAGCTGGAGCATTCGCCGTATCTGGATGCGCTCAAGGCCCGCGGCTTTGAGGTGGCCTTCATGACGGAGAATGGCGACCAGTTTGTGATGGACAGCCTGATGCGGGTGGACGAGAAGGAGATCAAGGCGATTGATCGCGCGAATCTCGACCTGCCGCCGCTGGAGACGCAGGAGCAGGAGCCGGGCCTCGACGAGGCGGCGGCCAAGGGGCTGACGGACTGGGTGAGCGAGGCCTTCAAGGATCAGTTCAGCAAGGTGACGACGACGGACCGCGTGAGCAGCGCGCCGGCGATTGCGCTGCAGGCGGAGCACGATGTGACGCCCGAGGTGCGCGCCTACCTCAAGGCGATGGGCCAGGAGGTGCCGGAGTCTCACCCCGAGATTGCCTTCAACCCGCACCACCCGATCGTGCAGAAGCTCGCGGAGCTGAAGGGCTCTGATGAAGAGCTGGCCCGCCTGCTGGCCGGTCAGGTGATCGACACGGCGCTGCTGCGCGCCGGCCTGCTGGAGGATCCCTCGAAGCTGGCGGACAACAGCTCGGCCCTCATCGAAAAGCTGCTTCAGAAGTAAGCGCCGGGCCGCTCGGCCCCCTGCCCCACCCCTGCCCCGCGAGTCGACCCCCTCGGCCGCGCGGCGGGGTCGGCGAGGGCGGCCGGGCAGCCGAGGCAACAATGAAAAAAAGCCCCCGCAGGCTTCGCGGCCTGCGGGGGCTTTTTTCGTTGCGCCTTTTATGCGCTTCCCTTCGGCACCGAGCGTGCGCTCTGCAAGCGCGCCGCAGCCGGTTGAGGCGGGTTGAAGCGAGGCTCCTCAGTCGAGGCAGCCGGCGGCGTAGTGCGAGGCCATGAGCCCCGCGCCGATGAGGCCGGAATCCGAGCCGAACTTCGCCGGCAAAATCTTCAGGTTATTGAAATGCACATGGAAAAGCTGCGCGCGCAAAAACTCGCGCAGCGGCTCAAAGAGCAAATCGCCCACCTTGGCCACCCCGCCGCCGATGATGAAGGCATCGGGCACCACGGCATACATCATATTCATCATCAGGCAGGCGAGCTTCTCCGCAAAATCCGTGTAAATCTGCTGCGCAATCGGGCAGCCGCCGCGCGCCGCCAGCTCCAGCTTGTAGGGCGTGCACTCCGCCGCGCTGCGGGTGATCCCCGCCGCCGCGTAGCGCTCCACCGCATCCGCCGCCATCTCATTGTTGCCGATGTATTCCTCAATCGCCCCGCGGTTGCCGAAGGGGCCCACGCGGCCGCGGTAATGGATACTCGTCTGCCCCAGCTCGCCGGACGACACATTGCGGCCGCGCAGCAGGCGGTTCTGCAAAATCATCGCCCCGCCGATGCCCGTGCCCAGCGTCAGGCACACCAAACTCTCATGCCCGCGGCCGGCCCCCATCTGCCACTCCGCATAGCCCATGCAATTCGCATCATTGTCCAGCACCACCGGCAGGCCCAGCTGCGCCTGCATCACATCGCGCACCGGCACCTCGCGATCCCACACCGGCACATTCGTCAGCTGATACAGCACCCCCTTGTAAAAATCCACCCAGCCCGGCATCCCCAGCCCCACCGCGCAGACCGACGGGTGGCGGTCGCGCAGGCGGTGCATCACCGCGCACATCGCATCCATAATCTCCTCCGGGCTGTGATAGCTCGGCGTCGGCAGCGGCTCCGCCTTCTCAATAATATCCTGCCCGCAGGTCACGCCAATCTTAATCGTCGTGCCGCCGAAATCCACAGCAATCGCCGGTGAAGGAGTCATCATGCCCGCATTATAGCCGCGACCCGCCCCCCGCGTCAAGCCGCCCGCGCCACAAAGAAGCGCTTTTGCCCCGCCGCCCCGCGCCTTCCTCACACAATGCCTCACTTTGGGCTTGACATTTGTCGCCATCCCCTGCATCTAATAGAGCCCGTAAGGGCACCGCGCCCGAAGCGCTGACGACGCGCCGAAGCCGCGGCGGCCCGCCCGCACACCACCGTCTTTCCCCGCCATCGCAGCCGAACCCATGTCCAAGACCCTCATCATCGCCGAGAAACCGAGTGTAGCAACCGACCTGGCCCGCGTTTTGGGCAAGCGCCTCGGCAAGTTCCAGAAAGACGCCGCCTCGGGCAGCTTCACCAACGACACCCTCATCATCACCTCCGCCGTCGGCCACCTCGTCGAGCAGAAGAAACCGCAGACCGCCGACGGCAAAAGCCTGCCGTGGAAGATGGAGTACCTGCCCGTCATGCCCGCGCACATGGAGCTGGAGCCCATCCCCAAATCCGCCGACCGCCTGCGCAAAGTCCTCAAACTCGCGCGCAGCAAAGACGTCACCGCCCTCGTCAACGCCTGCGATGCCGGGCGCGAAGGCGAACTCATCTTCCGCAACATCGTGCGCTTCGGCAAAATCCGCAAACCCATCTCGCGCCTCTGGATGCAGAGCATGACGGACGACGCCATCCTCGACGCCTGGAGCCACCTCAAGAGCGATGAAGACATGGCCAACCTCGCCGACGCCGCCGTCTGCCGCTCCGAATCCGACTGGCTCGTCGGCCTCAACAGCACCCGCGCCCTCACCGTCCTGCAATCCGCCGCCGGCGGCTTCAACGTCACCCCCACCGGCCGCGTGCAAACCCCCACCCTCGCCCTGCTCGCCGCGCGTCAAAAAGAAATCCTCTCCTTCGTCCCCGAGCCCTACTACGAAGTGCGCGCCACCTTCGCCGCCGCCGCCGGCAACTACGAAGGCAAGTGGATCGACCCCACCTGGCGCAAAAACCCCAAAGAACCGCAGAAAACCCGCGACCGCATCTGGGACGAAGCCACCGCCCGCGCCATCGCCGAGCGCTGCCGGGGGCGCGAAGGCCGCGTCAGCGAAACCAAGAAACCCGTCTCCGTCCCCGCGCCGCAGCTCTTCGACCTCACCTCCCTGCAGCGCGAAGCCAGCAACCGCTTCGGCTTCTCCGCCCGGCGCACCCTGCAACTCGCGCAGGAATGCTACGAAAAGCACAAAGTCCTCACCTACCCGCGCACCGACTCCAAATACCTCCCCGGCGACTACCTCGGCATCGCCGCGCGCACCGTGCAAGCCATCGGCGAAAACATGCCCGAATTCGCCCCGCACGCCCGCTCCATCATCGAGCTGCGCAGCGTGCGCCCCAGCAAACGCGTCTTTGACAGCAGCAAAGTCAGCGACCACTTCGCCATCATCCCCACCGGGCGCTTCGTCCCCCTGAGCGGCGACGCCGCCCGCATCTTCACCCTCGTCGTCCAGCGCTTCCTCGGCGTCTTCATGCCCAACGCCGAATACGAAGACACCGAGCGCACCACCACCGTCGAAAGCCCCGGCGCCACCGACACCTTCTACACCCACGGCCGCGTGCAACTCGCCCCCGGCTGGCGCGCCCTCTACCCCGCCGGCCAGCGAGACCGCAAAGACGAACTCTGCACCGTCACCCCGCACGAAATCGTCCGCACCCTCAACACCGAAGCCCGGCAAGAACAAACGCGGCCCCCGGCACCCTACACAGAAGCCACCCTCCTCACCGCGATGGAAACCGCCGGCAAACTCGTCGACGACGAAGAACTCGCCTACGCCATGAAAGAGCGCGGCCTCGGCACCCCCGCCACCCGCGCCGCCATCATCGAAGGCCTCATCACCCAAGAATACATCGTGCGCGACGGCAAAGAACTCATGGCCACCCGGCGCGGCATGGACCTCATCGACCTGCTGGGCAAAATCGGCCTGAGCACCCTCTCCAGCCCCGAACTCACCGGCGAGTGGGAATACCGGCTCAAGCAAATGGAAAACGGCCGGCTCGACCGCGACAGCTTCATGAAAGACATCCGCCACTACACCACCGAAATCGTGGATGCCGTGCGCGACTACATGAAGAACGGCAAAAACCCCGACCTGCCCATCGCCTGCCCAGCCTGCGGCGCCGTCGGCCTCAGCAGCCGCGTCGACGCCGTCTCCTGCAAAAACTGCAAATTCCGCATCCGGCGCGTCCACGCCGGCCTCAGCCTCACCGACGACCAGATGAGCACCCTCATCACCAAGGGAGAACTGCCCGTCATGGAAGGCTTCCGCTCCAAATTCGGCAAACCCTTCAAAGCCGGCCTGCGCCTCACCGCCCCCCAGAGCGAGCGCGCCTCGTGGAAAGCCGAATTCTACTTCGACAACGACAAAGCCGCCGACAGCACCCCCGGCACCCCCGCGGAAAGCCACGGCCTCGTCCCCGTCCTCGGCCACGGAGAACTCGAACTCCAGAGCAACGACAAGCAGTGGAGCGTCCCCGACTACCCGCAAGAAGGCAGCAACCGCAAAGGCTGGGCCATGTCGCGCACCATCCTCGGCCGCAGCATCGAGCAAGAGCAAGTCCTCAAACTCCTCGCCACCGGCAAGACAGACCTCATCAGCGGCTTCACCTCCCAGCGCACCCACCGCCCCTTCGACGCCTACCTCACCCTCGACGCCAAAAAAGGCAACGTCGCCTTCGAATTCCCCCCCCGCGAACCCAAGCGCAAAGCAGACGGCAGCAGCCCCGCGCGCGCCGACCGCCGCTTCACCGCCTCAGACGCCGCCCACGAAGACCTCAGCCACGCCACCAAGCACGGCCCCATCAAAATCAAAGGCAAAGGCGAGCACGAACTCCTCGAAACCGAAAACGCCTGGCACATCCCCAGCCTCACCTACGGCAAAACCCGCAAACCCCTCGTCATCCCGCACACCATGTGCGGCATCAACCTCACCGCCGAACTCGTCACCCAGCTGCTCACCAAAGGCAAGACCGAACTCATCCGCAACTTCGTCAGCCACAAGAGCGGCCGCCAATTTGACGCCAGCCTCACCTTCACCCCCGGCACCGGCAAAATCGGCTACGACTTCCCCCCGCGCGAATCATGAAACAGCGCCTCCTGAGCATCCTCGCCAAAACGGACCGCTTCACCAACGGCATCATCATCTGCGTCATCCTCGGCCTCCTGCTGCCCTGCCACGGCATCGGCGCCGACATTTTTGATTGGCTCACCAACGCCGCCATCATCCTCCTCTTCTTCCTCTACGGCGTCAAACTCTCGCGCCAATCCGTCATCGACGGCCTCCTCCACTGGCGCCTGCAGGCCCTCGTCGCCTTCTTCACCTTCATCTTCTTCCCCATCTTCTTCAGCCTCGTGCAGCCCGTCGGCGAATGGATCGTCGGCCCCGCCCTCTACATGGGCCTCATCTACGTCGCCTGCCTCCCCTCCACCGTCCAGAGCAGCATCGCCTTCACCTCCGTCGCCGGCGGCAACGTCCCCGCCGCCGTCTGCGCCGCCTCCGCCTCCAGCCTGCTCGGCGTCTTCCTCACCCCCCTGCTCGTCGGCCTCCTCTTCCACTCCGGCAACGCCTCCGGCGCCTCCGTCGGCCTCGACACCATCCTGCAAATCTGCTACCAAATCCTCCTCCCCTTCATCGCCGGGCAAATCGCCCAGCGCTGGCTCAAGCAGTGGGTCGACAGCCACCGCAAACTCATCGGGTGGAACGACCAATGCACCATCTGGCTCGTCGTCTACACCGCCTTCTCCAGCGCCACCCGCGGCGGCTACTGGGCCCAGCTCGACGCCTGGCACCTCGTCGGCCTCATCCTCCTCTGCCTCGTCCTGCTCTGCATCATCCACGCCACCACCTACTTCAGCAGCAAACTCCTCGGCTTCAGCAGAGAAGACCGCATCACCATCGTCTTCTGCGGCTCCAAGAAAAGCCTCGCCGTCGGCGCCCCCATGATGATGGCCATCTTCGGCACCCTCGACAACAACCTCCTCCTCCCCCTCATGATCTTCCACCAAGTCCAACTCGTCACCTGCGCCCACCTCGCCCGCATGTGGCACCGAGACGGCAACGACGACGGCGGCTACTAACACCCCCACGCACACCGAAGCCCCCTCTCTCCGCCCCCCTGCTCCTCACCCCCTTATCGCCTGCCATGACACCCGCCCTCGCCGCCGCCGGCACCGAATTCGTGCGCTGGAGCAGCCCACACCTCATCGCCATCGCCCTCACCATCCTCGCCACCGCCGGCATCCTGTGGCTCGGGCGGCAGTGCAGCGAGCGCGGGCGGCGTATCATCTGCCGCAGCCTCGCCCTCATCATCGCCGTGCAATTCATCGGCGAATACATCTGGCGCGCCTTCAGCGACGCCTACGGCCCGTGGGAATGGAACCTCCCGCTGCACTTCTGCTCCTTCATGAGCATCATCTCCGTCATCGCCCTCTGGTGGCACCCGCGCTGGGCCTGCGCCCTCGTCTACTTCGGCGTGCTCACCGCGAGCATCCAAGCCCTCATCACCCCGGCCATGGCAGACGGCTACCCCAGCGCCGCCTTCTTCATCTTCTTCATCTCGCACGGCCTGCTCATGGTCGTCGCCCTCGCCATCCCCGTGCTCATCGGCTGGCGCGCCCGCGGCTGGGACGACCTGCGCAGCGTCCTGCTCATGGACGCCTACGTGCTGCTCATCATCCCCATCAACCACTGGCTCGGCACCAACTACGGCTACACCGAAGGCGCGCCCGTCCCCGGCACCCTCCTCGACTACCTCGGCCCCGCCCCCTGGTACTACCTCTGGGTCCAACTCCCCGTCCTCGCCGTCTTCCGCCTCATGATGCTCCCCGTCCACGACAAGAGGGAGGAGTGAGGCGCTTTTCTGGCCCCTCCCCCCCAAAACACCCCGAACGGAGCGGCGCCCGCCGCTCCTTTTTTGTGCCCCCCTGCCCCGCGGGCCTTCGCAAAAGAGCGCGCCGCCGCCCTCTCCCCGGGCAGCGCGGCACTTTTAACTTTACCCGCCGGCCGGAATCCGCTAGACTCTCTCGGAGACGGCACCCGCGCCCGCGGGCTCCGGCAGCTCTACAGACCGCGCCACCTCATGAACAAGCAGCAACTCGCGTCCAAGATCTGGGAGTCCGCCAACAGAATGCGCTCCAAAATCGAAGCCAACGAATACAAAGACTACATCCTCGGCTTCATCTTCTACAAGTTCCTCTCCGATCGCCAAGTCAAATACCTCATCGAAAACGGCATGACCGAGGAGGACCTCCCGGGCATCACCGAAGACAACCGCGAGATCACCCAATTCATCCGCGAAAACCTCGGCTACTTCATCGCCTACGAAAACCTCTTCTCCACATGGATCGCCAAGGGCGAAGCCTTCAGCGCCGCCGACGTCACCGACGCCCTCTCCGCCTTCAGCCGCCTGATCAACCCCTCGCACAAAAAAGTCTTTGACAAAATCTTCCTGACCCTCGAGACCGGCCTCAGCAAACTCGGCGAAAGCTCAGGCGCACGCACCAAAGCCATCCGAGGCCTCCTCTACCTCATCAAAAACATCCCCATGGACGGGAAGCAGGACTACGACGTCCTCGGCTTCATCTATGAATACCTCATCAGCAACTTCGCCGCCAACGCCGGCAAAAAAGCCGGCGAATTCTACACCCCGCACGAAGTCGCCCTCCTGATGTCGGAAATCGTCGCCCACCACCTCAAAGACCGCAAGAGCGTCAAAATCTATGACCCGACCAGCGGCTCCGGCTCCCTGCTCATCAACATCGGCAAAAGCATCGCCCGCTACTGCCCCGGCGCGGACAACAGCATCCAATACTACGCCCAGGAGCTCAAGGAAAACACCTACAACCTCACCCGCATGAACCTCGTCATGCGCGGCATCCTCCCGGACAACATCATCACCCGCAACGGCGACACCCTGGAAGAAGACTGGCCCTACTTCGACGAAAACGACCCCGTCAACACCTATAAGCCCCTCTACGTCGACGCCGTCGTCTCCAACCCGCCCTACTCCCAAGCCTGGAACCCCACCGGCAAAGAGAGCGACCCCCGCTATGCGCGCTTCGGCCTCGCCCCCAAGGGAAAAGCCGACTACGCCTTTCTGCTGCACGACCTCTACCACCTGAAGCCCGACGGCATCATGACCATCGTGCTGCCCCACGGCGTCCTCTTCCGCGGCGGAGAAGAAGGCAACATCCGCAAAAACCTCATTGAGAACAACCACATCGACGCCATCATCGGGCTGCCCGCCAACATCTTCTTCGGCACCGGCATCCCGACCATCATCATGGTGCTCAGGCAAAAGCGCGACCGATCAGACGTCCTCATCATCGACGCCTCCAAGGGCTTCGCCAAAGTCGGCAAGAACAACGTCCTGCGCGCCTGCGACATCCGAAAAATCGCCGACACCGTGGCCGCCCGCGCGGAAGAAGAGCGATACGCCCGCCTCGTCAGCCGCGACGAAATCCGCCGCAACGATTACAACCTCAACATCCCGCGCTACGTCGACAGCTCCGAAAAAGCCGAGAGCTGGGATCTCTACGCCTCCCTGTTCGGCGGCATCCCGGAGGGCGAACTCGCCGCCCTGCACGCCTACTGGCAAGCCTTCCCCACGCTCAAGAACACCCTCTTCCGCACGGATAACGGGGCCTACTGGCAGTTGCGAGTCAGCTCCATCAAGGAAGCCGTCCTCGCCCACCCCGACGTGGCGCACTTCATGGAAAACTACCGCGCCGCCTTCGCGGGGTTCGAGAACTTCCTCTGCGCCGAGCTGCTCGATTCCATGCTCACGCTGAACATCTCCGCGGAAGAGAGCCGCATCAGCGATGAAATCTTCAAGCGCCTGTCGAGCATACCACTGGTGGACAAGTATGCCGCCTACCAACTGCTCGATGAAGTCTGGAGGACCATCGCCGTCGATCTGGAAATCATCCAAAGCGAAGGCTTCGCCGCCGTCAATCAGGTCGACCCCAACATGGTGTTGAAGAAGAAAGGCAATACGGAGCAGGAAGTGCAGGACGGCTGGGTGGGGCACGTCATTCCCTTCGAGCTGGCGCAGAAAACGCTGCTGCGCGACAAGCTCGGCGCCCTCGACGCCTTCGACAGCCGCCTGAACGAGATCGCGGCGGAATATGAAAGCCTTCTGGAAGAGCTGAGCGAAGAGGATAAAGAGCAAGTCTTCGTCAATGAAGCGAAGGACGCCTTCGTGCCGAATGAAGTCACCCGCGCGCTGAAAGCGCGGGAGGCAGAGAAGGAGACGCTGGACATTCTCGCCAAGGTCTCAGCCCTGAACAAGGAGGAGAAGGCGATCAAAAAGAAGGCGAAGGAGGGCCGAGAAGCCCTGCACCAAGAGACGAGAAAGCTCATCGAAGGGCTGGACGATGCCACGGCCCGCAAGCTGCTCAAGCTCAAGTGGGTGGCGCCGCTCACGGAGAAGCTGGCCGGCCTGACGGATGCCCTCATCCGCGAGCTGGTCGCGAAACTGACGGCGCTGAGCAAGAAATATGAGACGACCCTGAGCGAAATCGACCGCCAAATCGCCGAGGCGGAGGCGTCGCTCGTCTCGCTCATGGACGAGCTGAGGGGCAATGAGTTTGATATGGCGGGCATCCGCGAACTTCAAAAGCTGCTGGGAGGGGAACATCATGCCGAGTGAGAACAACACGCCCGCGATTCGATTTGCGGGGTTCACGGGGGAGTGGGAGAGGAGGAAGTTGGGAGAAATCTGCGATGAGTTTAAAAGCGGTGATTTCATACCAGCTTCTGAAATTTCCAAGCTCGGAACATATCCCGTGTTTGGGGGGAATGGACTAAGAGGATTCACTCAAAGGCACAATCACAGCGGTGAATATGCGATCATTGGCCGTCAAGGAGCTCTGTGCGGTAATGTGAATTATTCTACAGGACAGGCATATTTTACAGAACACGCAATAGCAGTAAGAGCAAATCGGAATAACGAGACAAGATTTATATTTTACTTGCTAAAGTTGCTAAATTTGGGGCAATATTCCGCCCAATCTGCTCAACCAGGCCTTGCTGTAAATAAGATCATTGCCTTACAAGCTCTTCTGCCCAGCAAGGCAGAACAAACTAAAGTTGCAGCAATACTCTCAATTCTCGACACCCTCATCACGCTTCGCCGCCGCAAGTGCGAGCTGCTCGAGACCCTCAAGAAATCGATGCTCGAAAAGCTGTTCCCGAAAGAGGGCGAGCTCGTTCCCGAGCTGCGCTTCGCCGGGTTTACGGGGGAGTGGGAGAGGCGGAAGCTGGGGGAAATAGCCGAGATTGAGGGTGGAGGGACGCCGAGCACCATTATTCCTGAATATTGGGATGGTCAAATAGATTGGTATACCCCCGCAGAAATGGAAGGTCTTAGATATGCAACAGAAAGTGCCAGAAAGATTACTGAATTAGGGCTTTACCATAGTTCTGCAAAGGTACTGCCTGCAGACAGGACTGTACTCTTCACCAGCAGAGCGGGAATTGGGAAAATGGCCATTTTAAAAAGCCCCGCGGCAACGAACCAAGGATTCCAATCTCTGATATTAAAAGATGGGTATTCCTGCTATTTCATTTATTCGATGAACCGTACAATTAAAGCTAAAGCAGAATCAATAGCTTCAGGATCAACGTTCCTTGAGATTTCTGGCAAAGCGCTGGGCTGCCTGGAAGTGTCGGTGCCATCCGAAGAAGAGCAACATCATATCGCCAAATTCTTTGAATCTCTCGATGACATCATAACCCTTCACCGCCGCAAGCTCGAACACCTGCAAAACATCAAGAAAGCTTGCCTTGAGAAAATGTTCGTGTAACATAGCAGGAAGGAAACACGCGCCATGTCATTCACGCAAGAAGCAGAGTTTGAAGAAGCCGTCATCAAGGTGCTGTCCGAATACGGTTGGGAGAGCAAGGTTCTGAAGAACTGCACGGAGGCCGAACTCCGGCAGAACTGGGCCGACATCCTTTTTGAGAATAACCGCGGTATCGACCGACTCAACGATCAGCCCCTCACCGAGGGCGAGATGCAGCAGATCATTGAGCAGATCACCGAGCTGAGAACCCCGCTGAAGCTCAACGGCTTCATCAACGGCCACCACGTGACGATCAAGCGCGACAACCCCGCCGACACCCTGCACTGCGGCCGCGAGGTGTCGCTCAAGATCTATGACCGCCGCGAAATCGCCGCCGGGCAGAGCCGCTACCAGATCGCCCAGCAGCCGCGCTTCTCCACCGGCTCCGCCATGCTCGGCGAGCGCCGCGGGGATCTCATGCTGCTCATCAACGGCATGCCCGTGATCCACATCGAGCTGAAGCGCTCGGGTGTCCCCGTCAGCCGAGCCTGCCTACAGATTGAGCGATACATGAAGGAGGGCGTGTACACGGGCCTGTTCTCCCTCGTCCAGATCTTTGTGGCGATGACGCCGGAGGATACGCTCTACTTTGCCAACCCCGGGCGCGAGGGGCACTTCAATTCGGATTATTTCTTCCACTGGGCAGATTTCAACAACGAGCCGATTCACGACTGGAAGAACGCCGATCCCAAGCGGGGCATTTGCTCCACCCTGCTCTCCATCCCCATGGCGCACCAGCTCATCGGCTTCTACACCGTGGCGGATGATTCCGACGGGGTGCTGAAGGTCATGCGCAGTTACCAGTATTATGCCGCCAATGCGATCTCGGACCGGGTGACCGAGCACAAGTGGGAGGAGTCCAACCAGCGCGGCGGCTACATCTGGCACACGACCGGCTCGGGCAAGACGATGACGTCCTTCAAGTCCGCGCAGCTCATTTCTGCCTCCAAGGATGCCGACAAGGTGGTCTTTCTGGTGGATCGCATTGAGCTGGGAACGCAGAGTCTGAAGGAGTACCGCGGTTTTGCCGATGATGATCAGGATGTGCAGGCCACGGAGAATACGGGGGCGCTGGTCGCCAAGCTCAAGAGCCGCAATCCGTCTGATACGCTGATTGTCACTTCGATTCAGAAGATGAGCCGCATCCGCGATGAGGCGGAGGGCGGGCTCCGGGAGGCGGATCTCAAGGCTATTGGCAGCCGCCGCATGGTCTTTATTGTGGATGAGTGCCACCGCACGACCTTCGGCGATATGCTGCTGACGATCAAGAAGACCTTTCCGCGGGCGCTCTTCTTCGGCTTCACCGGCACGCCGATTCAGCAGGAGAATGAGAAGTGCGGCAGCACGACGTCTGATATTTTCGGCGACGAGCTGCACCGCTACAGCATTGCGGATGGCATCAGGGATGGGAACGTGCTGGGCTTTGACCCCTACAAGGTGCTGACTTACAGGGATCAGGATGTGAGGCGGGCCGTGGCTCTGCACGAGGCGAAGGCGGAGACGGTGGAGGAGGCGCACGCCGACCCGAAGAAGGAGGCGGTTTTTCAGCGCATCATGAGTCTGCCCATGCACGGGGTGGAGGATGAGGCGGGGAATTACACGAAGGGGGTTGAGGATTATCTGCCGGAGAGTCAGTATGAGTGCGAGGAGCATCGGCGGGCGGTGGTGCGGGATATTATGGAGACTTGGGGGACGCTGAGCCGCAGCGGGAAGTTTCACGCGCTCTTTGCGACGTCGAGTATTCCGGAGGCGATTCTGTATTATCGCTTGCTGAAGGAGGAGGCGCCGGGGCTGAAGGTTACGGCGCTCTTTGATCCGAACATCGACAACAGCGGCCGGGGGGTTGCGAAGGAGGAGGGGCTGTGTGAGATTATTGAGGACTACAATCGCCGCTATGGCCGTGATTTCACGATTCCGACCTTCGCGGAGATGAAGAAGGATATTGCGGCGCGCCTGGCGCACAAGCGTCCGTATGAGCGGCTGGAGCTCGATCGGGAGCAGCAGATTGATCTGCTGATTGTGGTGGATCAGATGCTGACGGGCTTTGACTCGAAGTGGATCAATACGCTTTACATGGACAAGATGCTGCGCTATGAGAATGTGATTCAGGCTTTCTCGCGCACGAATCGCTTGTTCGGCAACGAGAAGCCTTTCGGGGTGATTCGCTATTATCGGCGCCCGCACACGATGGAGCAGAATGTGCAGAAGGCGGTGAAGTTGTATTCCGGCGACAAGCCGCTGGCTCTGTTTGCGGATCGCCTCAACAGGAATCTGGAGGCGATCAATGCGCGCTATGCGGAAATCCGCGAGCTGTTTGAGGAGGCCGGGGTGCCGGATTTCATGACGCTGCCGAAGGAGGCGGGTGAGGCGCGGGAGTTTGCCAAGCTCTTCCGCGAGCTGGACGGCAAGCTGAAGGCGGCACAGCTTCAAGGCTTCCGCTGGGAGCAGCGCGAGTACAGTATCCCGGATCCGGAGACGGGGAAGGAGTTCAGCATTCGGGTGGAGTTGGATCAGGTGACGTACACAATTCTGCTCAAGAGGTACAATGAGCTTTTTGAGAGGGATGAGCAGAAGCCGCCGACTGGGGATGATGGAGAGTCAGAGGCGCCTTTTGATATTCCGGGCTTTCCCTTTGAGGTGAGCACGGGCAAGATTGATCACGATTACTTGAATTCGCGCTTCGAGAAGTACAGGAAGGTTTTGACGCAGAAGGGTGTGGCGGCTGAGGATCTCGCCCGCGCGGAAACGGAGCTACACAAGAGTTTTGCTCTGCTGTCGCAGGAGGAGCAGAAGTACGCGAGTCTCTTCCTGAATGATATTCTGGGCGGCGATGTGATTCCCGAGGAGGGCAAGTCCTTCCGCGATTATCTGACGGAGTATATGGCGAGGGCGCACGATGACCGGATTCACCGCTTCGCGGAGGCGCTGGGCTTGTCCGAGCAACTGCTGCGCGATCTGATGGGAAGCAATGTGACGGCGAGCAATATCAATGAGTTCGGCCGTCTGGACAAGTTGAAGAAGACGGTGGATCTGAAGAAGGCGGCGGCTTTCTTCAGCAAGGGCGGCCCGACGCTTTCTCCGCTGCTGGTGAAGGCTCGTCTGGATGGCGAGCTGCGCCGGTTTATCCTGAGCGGTGGTTTCGATGTAAACAATAAATGCTAAAAGAATTGATAATATACCACATTATTCTTAGCCCTCACCTTTGTGGCTAGCAGAAGGAGTGCTATTCACACTGGAATTTTCCCTTATATCGCGCTTGCCTCAATCGCCTCGTCATTAAAATCAAATATCGTTTTAAGAATTTGTGTAACTGCTATGTTCTGGAGTTTGTGAGCGATTTGCTTCTCCTTGCTCTCATCATCGTTATTGCTGAAATTGAGATGACACAGCTCATTATGAATAGACAAAGCAACATAATAGGCCGACGGTATGTCTATTCCTTCTTGCTCACACAAAGCAAGTTTGTCCTTAGTCGCATGTGCTGTTAAGAATCTTTCCTTTTTTTCTTCGTCATTTAGGCAATCATAGGCCAATTTTTCTGTACGTAATCTCAAAGCAATAGCAACAGCAATGTGGTCATATCCGTCCTCCCCGGAAAAATACTTATTGATCTCGTCTATCAAATAATTCTTATATATTGTCGTGTCTCCCCAAGATATGTTCACTTTACGAACCTGCTCTTCACCTGATTGTTTGAGATCCTCTCTAATATCTTGAGCCTCGGGGTAATAATGCAACATGTAGTTAGATATTTTAGTATACAAATCTTTGTTATTTTCCTTGCATCTATTTCGTAAATCTATAAGTGCCTTCATACCAGGGGCCTCGGAAATCTTCCTGTATCCCCAATATACAACATTAACTCTCTTTTTATTGAAGATATAGTTTCTAAAGCTATTTGGGTCAAGGTGAGTCAATATAACGACATAGACCTTACTTTTCATTCTTAAAATCAGCTCCGACAGATAGTACTGAGCTACCATGATGTTTGCATCATCCAAATAGTCAAACACGTCGTCGATAATAAGTAATTTGGGGCGATCCGATTCACTTAAGAATCTAAACTTAAGCAATTCGGCTGTAAAAGTCATAACGTCCCGCTGACCATTTGACATCCGGCTTGCATCTGGGAACTTTATCACAAGCTCTCCTTTCTCAATTGTCGTTTTAATATCCCTATAGGTTGTATTCAATGATTTTATGCTAGAATCAATCTCATCACGAAGCTTCCGATACTTTGAATATTTGATCATATCTTCAAAATAATCATTTTGTTCTTTATAGATATAAATCAGCACTAAGAAATCGCAGAACAAACTGAAATCGTCCATTCCCGGGAAGTTATATTTATTCTTGAAGTCCAGAAAATATTTACTAAGGTACCGATTCGAGAGTCCAGTCGCATTAGAATTTCGTGATGACACTAGTTGATTTATCTCCATAGGTACTGCTTCAAGCATCTCTTTCCATTTCCTTTTATAATCAATCTTATTGAAAACCAAGCACGCCTCATCTCTTTCCGATAATTTCCCCATTAATTTATCTATATCTACTGCAATAAATAAATTCTGATTAACTTTATAATATCCTGCCATCTCTCTCTTAATGCTAATATTCTTGGGCTTACTAATACTCTTGCATATCGATATTTTCTTGACACCTATATAACTCTTTACATGTGTTTTATATTGTGTCTTTTTGCTCGTATGTTCCGCATATACTCTGTTATGTATTACATGCACATTCAACTTACGGCTTATATCATTCTTCGAATCATCAGCTACGTATTTTTGATCTCCTATAGTTAACTCTAGACTACTGCTCTTAGATTGGGTTTTATCATTTTTATCCTCCTCCTCAATTTTATAACTTCTTTTTCTCAAACCCTCAAATGCTTTCGCTAGTGATGATTTACCAAATCCATTGGGAGCGACGCATATGTTGATCTTTCCACTATACAAATTTCCCCGAAGCTCCTTACCCAGGATTCCAAAACCTTTTACATTCGTAATTTTTATCGATCTTATGATGTTTTGCATATATTTTTGGCTCATATTTCTGTAAAAGAGTATCAGGCAGGATGCCAAAAGTCAAAGAGTTATTTATTGTTATTCTATCAGATTAAAGACTTGTGTAGCACGAGATACCTGCAAGAAGAGCATGGAGTGGTTTCCTTTTCACTCTGCGGGATTGAGCCCGGGGAGGTGGTGGAGTTCTGGTACACGTATCGCAAGCCCTCGGGGATTTGGTGCCCCGTGCTCGATGGTGAGCATGTGGAGTATGAGGGGCGGGCTTTGTCGCTTTCCGGCCTGGCGCGCCGGCTCACGGGGGCGGAGCGCGGCGTGCCGGGGCCTTCTTACTTCAAGTATCGCGGGGAGTGGCTGAATGATCTCCGCGATCGGCTGGGGCGGTGAGGGGAGTTTTTTGCGTTCTGGCGGGCGACGCTTTTTGTGCGTGGGAAGAGCGGAGAGGCCGATCTTTCGCTATGAAGGGAGCAAAAGGAACAGAGGTCTTACGAAGATGAGCTGTCGCTGAATTCTCTGTTCAGAATCGTCGAGCAGGCCATATATATGCTGGCCCCGGGTTTCTGGACACGAGGCTAACCCACGTTTTGCTTGCCCTCA
>ERZ772860.1018-NODE-1018-length-21143-cov-4.620590_pt1 | contig 21143 bp, 16 predicted proteins | sample MGYA00511342_ERZ772860 | MGnify/ENA primary metagenome ERZ772860 (study PRJEB29015, sample SAMEA2737665) | human gut metagenome | biome: human gut; feature: human-associated habitat; material: faeces | place: China | collected 2012 ... | reverse complement strand
CGCAGCACTTTCCCCGCAAACCAGCGTAGCGCTGTTTGCGGGCAACGGCGGCCAACTTGGGGTTTTTCGACAGACTGGGGCCGGACGGCGAAAGCCGTCCGGCCTGTTTTCATGAGCAGACTTTACAAATGGAAGCGCCCGCCGGGACTATACTTTTTTCGTATTTTCCTGTACAATAAAGGTTGATCCACAATGGAAAAACCGGGAGGGTGAACCATGAAGATTGATCTGACGTGTCCGGTGGAGCTGTGGCAGTCCGCCATGCCGGCGGAAGACGTTTCGGAATGTACGTTTGTGCTGAATAATCTGTCCCATAAGGTGGTGGTCAGCCTTCTTCTGACGCTGAGCTGCTACGATCAGGACAACCGGCTGCTGTTCCGCCAGTCCGAGCGGATGCAGGGCCTGAAGGCCGCCCCGGGCGAGCGGTTCAGTGTGATGATGGTGCCCAACGAGTGGAAGAACGTCAAGGAAGCGGAAGTCACCATCGAAAAGGTCTGGTTTGACGACGCGACCATCTGGCGCAGGGGCAACGCGCCGCTGGTGAACTATGAGCCCAATACCCTGCAGCCGGGCCGGGCGCTGGATGAACTGCGTTTCGTGGCTGGTCAGGACGCGATGGGCTACCCGGAGGTGCAGCAGCAGGCGTGGGTCTGCGTCTGCGGACGGGCCAATTCGCTGGATTCAGCCCGGTGCTGCCGCTGCGAACGGGGCCGGGATGCGGTCTTCGCCAGCTTCAGCCGGGAAAACGTGCGGCAGGTGATCGCCGTCCATGAGAAAAAACTGGCGGACGTGGCGACCGAGGCCCGCAAGGAAAACAGCCGCCTTCTGGAAGAAGAAAACAAACAGCGCCGTCAGCAGCGCCGCCGGAAAAACCGGGTCATCCGCTGGAGTGTCGCGGGCGTGCTGGCGCTGGCCGCCGTGCTGTTCGGCGTGCTGTGGGTGCTGCCCACCCTGCGCTATAACGCCGCGGTGGAGAAGCTGACCGCCAAGCAGTACGACGAGGCCAAGACGGCCTTTGCCGCCATGGGCGATTATCGGGACGCGGCGGAACGTCAGCAGGAATGCGATTATCAGAAGGCGCTCAGCCTGCGGGAGATTGGCGGCGCGGACAACCTGACGGAAGCAGAAAAGCTGTTTTCCGGTCTGAACGGTTATCAGGACAGCGAAGATCAGCGAAAAAAAACGGTGTATCTGCTGGGCGAAAGCTATCTGGCGGACAAGCTGTATGATAAGGCCATGGAGTTCTTCCAGAGTTTGGGAGACTACGAGGACAGCCCGGAAAGGTGCCGGCAGTGCGCCTACGAACAGGCGGAGGAACTGCTGAACGGGGGCAACGAAAACGTGGCGCTGGCCCTGTATATGAATCTGAGCGGCTATCAGGACGCGGACGACAAGGTCCGGGAATGCTATTACCGGCTGGCCGCCAAGCAGGCGGACGAGGGCAACGACGAAGAGGCGATCCGCCTGTATCTGCTGTCCTCCGGCTGGGAGGATGCGGAAGAGCAGCGGCAGGCGGCGGTCTACCGGCTGGCGGAAAAGGCGCTGGCGGACGGCGATCTGAAGACCGCCGGGGAGCGCTATCTGGAAATTGCCGATTATCAGGATGCGCTGGCCAAGGGCAATGACTGCCTGTATCAGTATGGCCGGGCGCGGATGGAGCAGGAGGACTACGAAGGCGCGTCCGAGGCGTTCCGGAAGATTCCGGATTATTTGGACAGCCTGGGACAGGCGGAGATCTGCGACTATCACCGGGCCGTGCAGCTGATGGAGCAGCAGGCCTACGACGAGGCTGCGCCCCTTCTGGAAAGCGCTGGGTCATACGCCGACGCGGCGGAGCTGTTGCAGCAGTGCCGATATCAGCAGGCCAAGACCGCCGTTGAAAACAGCGATTATCAGAGCGCCGAGCAGCTGCTGGCCGGCCTGGCAGGCTATCAGGACAGCGACAGCCTGCTTCAGGATGTGCGCTATCAGCTGGTGCAGTCCGCCATCAGCCGGAACGATTACGCGGCTGCGCTGGAAACACTGGAACTGCTGGGCCGGTATCAGGACAGCGAGACCCTGAAAAATCAGTGCCGCTATGAGCTGGCCAAGTCTCAGTTTGCGGCGGGGGATTATACCTCGGCGCTGGAAAACTTTACCCAGCTGGGCGACTATGAGGACTGCGCGCAGTGGGTGAAGGACACCGAGGAAAAGATCGCCCAGAGCTATCAGGAAAGCGGAGACGTGCAGGCCGCGCTGGAAAACGTGGGCAAGCTGGACGACACGCAGGCCGTGGACACCCTGAACGAGATGATCCTCAACGAGGGCGCGCGGCTGGAGAACGAACAGAAATATCAGGAAGCCATCGACCTGTATGAACAGATGGGCGATAATGAGCGGGCACTGGAGCGGATCAACGCCTGTCGTTATCAGCTGGCGCTGGCGCAGAAGAACGCGGGTGAGCTGAAAACCGCAGGCGACGCCTTCGCCGCGCTGGGCGATTACGAGGATGCGTCCCAGCAGGCCTCCGACTGCTACGATCAGCTGTACGGGGCCGCTTCCGCCACGGCGCGGGAAGCCCTTGCGGAGGAAAATTACCCTGCGGCCATCCGGGCCTTGCAGGACGTGGATCGGACGAACCTGCCCAGAGCCTACCGCGATTTGGAGCAGCTTTATCAGGAGGCGTGCTATTCCTACGCTGACCAGCTGTATCGGAATCACGAGCCCTACCGGGCCATGCCTTTCTATCAGGAGGCAATCGGCTACCGGGATGCGGAGAGCAAGCTGAAACGCCGGGCCTATCTGATTCTTGGTTCGTGGGAGTCCGCCAGCGGCACGCAGGCGGAATTCCGCACCGACGGCACCTGCACCCTGCTGGGCGAAGAGCTGTATTTCCGCGTGAGCAATTTCAGCCTGATGGTGGGAAACAGCCCGGACAGTCTGGAATCCGCGTTCCAGATCAGTCAGCTGACCGCTAAGGGCATGAGCCTGCGGGATCTTCGGGACGGCAGAAACCGGGACTATAAGTTCACCAAGACGGCGGAGGCGGAAATGCCCGCCATGGAGCTGGACGCGCCCGCCGCGACGGAAACCCCGGCCGAGACCCCTGCCGCGACCGAAACGTCCCAGCCGGAGGAAACCGTCCAGCCGGAAGCTACGGACGCTCCGGCGGACGAGGCCTGAGCCATGGGGAAAAAAGACAACGCCCGGCGGGAGATCGGCGCACTGTACGGCTTTCGGGTGCTGATGACCCTGCTGGTGGCCAATTTCCACATCTGGCAGCAGAGCTGGCTCCCTCAGACGGTGACGCTGCTGGGAAGTCGGATCAGTTTTGACTATATCACCCGCACAGGATATATTTTCGTGGACGGGCTGATTCTGCTCAGCGGGTTTCTGCTGTTTCTGCCCCATGCCGGATGCCGTCGGGAGGGGACGAAGCCACCAAGCGTGCTGGCTTTCTATCGGAACAGGCTCTGGCGTATTCTGCCCTCCTATCTGCTGGCGGTGCTGGCGGCGTATTTCCTGTTCGCATTGCCGCAGGGCAGCTACGCCAGCGAGGGGGCCAGGCGGCTGGATCTGTGGAGCCACTTGACGCTGACCCAGACCTTCTTTTTACAGCCCTATTATGGGACGCCTCTGAACGGCGTGCTGTGGACGGTCTGCATCGAAATGCAGTTTTATCTGCTGTTTCCGCTGCTGGCCCGCTGGACAAGGAAAAAGCCGGGGCTGACGCTGGGCCTGATGATGGCGGCGGGCTGGCTGTACCGGGCGTTCATCTATTACAAGGTCGAAGATACGGCCATGTATATCAACCAACTGCCCGCCTTTCTGGACGTGTATGCGCTGGGAATGTTGGGAGCCATGGGCTATGAAGCGGGCCGGGCGCTTTTGGAAAAGTGCGCTCTGCGGCTGAAAACAGCGCTGCAATGGGCGGCCGCCGCAGGGCTGGCCCTGTGCATATGGGTAGTGCTGCAAATTCTCCATGCGCAGTGTACGATGGGGCTGCAAAGCACGGCCTTGCTGCGGCTGGGGCAGCTGAAACACCGGCTGCCGCTGGCTCTGGCGCTGCTGGGCTGCATTCTTACATCCGCCTTCTTGCCCCGCCCGCTGGAATGGCTGCTCGGCAATCGGCTGATGCGCTGGCTGTCCGGGCTGACGTTCAATTTCTATATCTGGCACCAATTTCTGGCGGTGCAATATGTGCGGAACTGGTTTCCCAACACGCTCCACAGCGACCCCGGGCTGCAATGGGCCTTTACGGTGCTGTGCTATGCCAGTACGCTGGTGCTGGCTGCCGCGCTGACGGCGGTCACGGATGGGTTCGCCCGATGGGGAAAGTCGTTCTGCTCGAAAAGAACACGAAAGCAGTCGGCCCTCTGACCGATCAGAATTTCAAACGGCTCTTGACAGGAGCCGTTTTTCGTTCCATAATAAGAAACGTAAGTTGCGCAACTTTTGATTCTTTTATAGATCCAGTCGGAAAGGAGAACCCTCATGCCGCCCAAATGCCGGTTTACGCGGGAAGAGATCATTCAGGCCGCGCTGGACTTGACTGCGGAAAAGGGCGTCGGAGCACTGACGGCCCGCAGTTTGGCTCAGCGGCTCGGCTCGTCCGCCAAGCCCATTTTTGGCCTGTTTGCCAATATGGAAGAAGTGCAGCAGGAGGTGGTGAAGGCCGCCAATCTGCGCTATCAGGAGTATCTGCGGCAGGATATGTCCGCCGGACGGTATCCGCCCTATAAAGCCAGCGGCATGGCCTACATCCGCTTCGCCCGGGAGCAGAAGGAACTGTTCAAACTGCTGTTTATGCGGGACCGCACCCACGAAGAAAAGGCCGCCGGGGACGAATTGGAAGCGCTGCTTGGGCTGATCCAGAAAAATATGGGGATGAGCCGGGACGATGCGTACCGTTTCCATCTGGAAATGTGGATCTATGTGCACGGCATCGCCACGATGATCGCCACCGCCTATCTGGAATGGGATATGGACTTTATCAGCGCCGCGCTGACTGATGCTTATCAGGGGCTTCGGCTGAGGTTTCTGCCAAAAGAAACGGAAGGGGAAAAAAATGAACGCGATCCAGATCGTCGATCTGACGAAGCAATATAAAGAGGTAACGGCAGTGGACGGCCTGAACCTGACCGTGGGGGAGGGGGAGCTGTTCTCCCTGCTGGGTGTGAACGGCGCGGGCAAGACCACCACCATCAAAATGCTCTGCTGCCTGACCCGGCCTACGAACGGGGAGGCTTTTCTCTGCGGCGAAAGCATTCTCCAAAGCCCTGAGCGGGTCAAGGAGATCATCGGCGTTTCGCCGCAGGAGACCGCCGTTGCGGCCAATCTGACCGTCCGGGAAAATCTGGAACTGATGGGCGGTGTGCATGGCTTCCCAAAGGAAAAGACCGCCGCCAAAATTCAGGAGCTTTCCCAGCAGCTGAAGCTGGGCGAGGTACTGTCCCGACGGGCGGGCAAGCTGTCCGGCGGCTGGCAGCGGCGGCTCAGCATCGCCATGGCCCTGATCGGCGAACCGAAGATCCTGTTTTTGGACGAACCCACGCTGGGGCTGGATGTGCTGGCCCGCAGCGACCTGTGGGACACCATCCGGGCACTGAAAGGCCGGATGACCATCGTTCTGACCACCCATTACATGGAGGAGGCGGAAGAACTTTCCGACCGGGTAGGTGTGATGCGGGACGGCCACCTGTTGGCGCTGGGAACGACTGCGGAGCTGAAAGCGCAGGCTGGAAAAGAAAAATTTGAGGACGCCTTTGTGGCGATCGTAAGGGGGAAGGCACAATGAAAATGCTGGTGTTTGCCCGGCGTAATGCCCGGGAGATCCTGCGGGACCCGCTGACTGCGATTTTCAGTTTGGGCTTCCCCGTAGTGATTTTGGCGCTGCTCACGGCCATTCAGTCCAATATGCCGGTGGACTTGTTTCGGCTGGAGACTCTGACCCCCGGCGTGACCATCTTCGGGCTGGCGTTTATGACGCTGTTTTCCGCCACGCTCATTGCCCGGGATCGGGAAACGGCGCTGCTGCAGCGGCTGTATACCACGCCCCTGACGGCGGCTGACTTCATTTTCGGGTATCTGCTGCCGGTCGTGCCCATTGCGCTGGCGCAATGCATCGTTTGTTACGGGTTCGCCATGCTGTTAGGGCTCAAACCCACCGTTACGATGATAGGGGCCGTGCTGACGGTGCTGCCTGCCTCTTTTTTCTTCATTGGGCTGGGGCTTTTGTGCGGCAGCATCATGAATACCAAGCAAGTAGGCGGCCTGTGCGGCGCGCTGCTGACCAATCTGACGGCGTGGCTGTCCGGCACGTGGTTCGACCTGAAGTTGGTGGGCGGTGCTTTTGAGAAGGTCGCCTATGCGCTGCCATTTGTTCATGCGGTGGAAATAGAACGGGCCGTTCTGGCCGGAAACTGGGCGGGAGTTTTCCCTCATCTGTGGTGGGTGTTGGGCTATATGGCCTTGACGCTGGCCGCGGCAGTGCTGCTGTTTTTGCGGCAGATGAGAAGGCAATAGGAATTGAAAGGGAAAATAGTGAAACTGACTAATGATATCTGCACAGTAGAAATATCTATAGATGAAGATTTTGATCTTCATTCTGACGATAAGTGTATTTATGATCTTATTTATGTTCCCGACGAATATAAGGAGACTGAACTATATAAAGCAGACAGAGGTTGTCTCTGTTGTTCTGCCGGAGCAGAAATACAATGCGGTTATGGTTGGAAGCATTTATTTTGAAGACGCAAACTGTGCAGTATTAGAAAAACAAAAACTCCTTATCCTACAGGATGACAGAATCATTCAGTTTGATGTGGTTGAAAAGACAGTCGAACTGATTGCGGAATTAGATACACTCGGCAACAATTTTGCCATTTACAGAGTGCCAAAGGGATATATCATTTACGGAGAAATTGAAATCACCATGCTGGACGACTCATTTCATAGAAAATGGGCTTTTTCGGGAAAAGATGTATTTGTTTCTTTAACTAGAGAAAAGTCCTTCGAGATCAAGAACGGCATAATCTATGTTTATGATTTCGAGGATCGCTTGTATCAATTGAATTTTGACGGAAAAGAAATCAATCGCTTGGCTTAGTGGATTGGCAAAAACAGAAACGCAGTATTCACATTTCCATGTGAATACTGCGTTTTCATGCTTAAGATAGCGTTTCGGAGCTTTCTTCCTCCACCGGCTCCCACAGCGCGTACTGCTTGTAGTTGCGAAGCGCGCCCAGCATACTTTCTTCCAGCGTGGGATAGCGGCGGGCCAGCTCGTAGATCAGCTGCTTCATTTCCTCCCGCTTGGTATAGCCGTTGGCGGGGCAGGGGTTTTTCAGAATGGGCAGCTCCAGCTCCCGCTGCATGTGGATCACGTGCCGCTCGGGGACGTAGACCATGGGGCGGATCACCGTCACGCCGGTCTTGCTCATCAGCGTCTTGGGGTGGAAGGTATGGAGCCTCCCCTCGAAGATCAGGCTCATCAGGAAGGTTTCCAGCACGTCCTCCCGGTTGTGGGCCAGCGCCAACTTGTTGCAGCCCAGCTGCTGCGCCCGCTGGCACAGAATGGAACGCCGCATCTTGGCGCACAGGGCGCAGGGATGCTTGTCCTTTCGGATGTCAAAGAGAATTTCGTAGATGTCCGTGTGTTCGATGTGGATGGGCACGCCCACATGGGCGGCATAGGCTTCCAGCGCGGAGGTGTCCGGTTTTTTCTTGCCGGAGGTCAGGGTAATGGCCTGCAGGGAGAAATCTCCGTGGCGCACATAGCGGTACAGGCTCAGGGCCTTGAGCAGCAGCATACTGTCCTTGCCGCCGCTGACGCCGATGGCGACCCGGTCGCCCGGGGCAAACAGATGGTATTCCTCATCGCATCGGCGAATCTTTCCTAAAACGGTCTTCATGCGTTCGTTGCCCTCAAAAAATCAGTATCTCGGCGTAACGCCCACCCAATAGCGGTCGGCCCTGGCGGCGTAGGTATCGCGGCTGACGCGGGTGCGGTCGGTCTCCACTCCGTCAGTGAAAGTGATGAGATACGCCTCCACCACGTAGCCGTCCCGGCCCTTGGAGCGCAGCTTGGTCTCATCCTCGTAGACCACGTTTTCGCCGTCTTCGTCCTTCACCAGCACGGGTTCCTCCGGCTTGGGCAGCACTTCCACGGTTTCGCTGACCAGCTGATAGCTGACGTTTTCCAGCGATTTGCCGTAAATACGCACCTCGCACATCAAGTTTTTTTTGTTGGAGGAAGAGGAAATAACGTGGGCGGAAATGTAAATGGGGCTTCCCGTGTTGTTGGTGAAGGTCAAGTCCACCTCATGGCCGCGGGTGCTGTTGACCGTGGCGTCCATGCCCATTTCCGTGTAGTTGACGGGGTTGGAGTGGGCCTCCCGCTTGTTGATCTTCAGCCCGGCCTGAATGGCCGCCAGATATACGGTGGTGCTGGCCTGACACACGCCGCCGCCGATGCCCATGACCTCGTTGCCATAGGCATATTCGATGGCGGGATAGTAGCCGTTTCCGGCCTCCCGGCGGCCCACGGCAGTGTTGAAGGAGAAGGTCTTGTTATCCTGCAGGATGGTGCCGTTGATCCGTTCAAAGGCCACGCGGATGTTGTTGGTGCGGTCCTCCGTGGAATTTTTGGAGATGGCCGTCGTGGCGCGGAAACGAAGCTCCACGTTCTTTTCCAGCTCCGCCACGGTGACGGAAGGGGCGATGAGCGTGGTTTCCAGCAGAATTTCTCCGCTTTGCAGCGTGGAGACCATTTCCAAAATTTGTTCCTTCACGGCGGTCACGTCCAGCCACTGGCCGTAGACCTCCTGTTGGAAGGTGAAGGGATTGGACGTATCGTCCGGGTTAAAGGACAGCATGGCCGCATCCTGCGGGGCCTTGTAGGCCACATTCTGCAGGGTGGTCAGGATTTCGTCAATGGGGGCGGTATTGGCGCTTTGCTGGGCGCTGGTAAAGGAATAGGTGGTGTTTTTCGCCGCGGCGATGTCCTGCTGCAGCTCGAAAATGTCCTTCTTTCCGCTGGCGTCCGTGGCGTGGCCGATGGCCCACGCTTCTTCCAGCGCCGCAGAGGGGTCGAAGGAAATGCCCAGCATACTGGCCGTAATGTCCTGATATTGGCCGGAGGAATTCTTCAGCCGGACATACCAGCTGTTTTCCTTGGCGTTGGCCTGTTCCCAGACCTTCTGACTGCCCTCCTGCCACGTAAGCCCGGACAGCGCGATACCGTCCACGTAAACGTTGGGCAGGAAAACGCTCATGTAGGGCCTGACCTCGTTCTGGGTCTTCCAGACGTAGCCGCCCGCGCACGCACCTGCGATCAGGACGATCACCACCAGCACCTTCACCAGCTGCCACTTGAGGGAGCGCTTTTTCTTCGGCTTTTGGGGCGGCTGCTTGCCGGAGCTTCCCCCTGAACGGCGGGTCTGCTGCTTGGGCTGGGGCGGGGGAGCATACCAGTTGCCGCTCTGCTGACCCTGATTCTGGGGAACGTAGCCTTGGTTGTACATAAAGCCACCTCGTACTTTGTCAATGGTTGATGAAATCAAAAAGAAGCTGTGCATCCTCCCGGCAGGTGTTCCAGCCGGAGGGCATGTGGCCCAGCGATACCTGCGTGTTGGCGTCTCCGTGGAAATCGCTGCCGCCGGTGACCAGCAGACCGTTTCGGCGGGCAAAGCGATCCAGCTCCATGGCTTGCGTTCGATTAGCGGAGGGATGCCATGCCTCCACCCCGGCCAGCCCCGCTTCTTTCAGGGAAAGAAGGAAGCTGCACATGGCCGCCGTTTCCAGCCCCAGCCGGTAGGGGTGCGCCAGCACCGGAGCCGCGCCCGCGGATTTCAGCAGGGCGACGCCTTCCAGCGCTGTGGGACATTTGCGGGGCACATAGCCGGGTTTCCCTGTGCCCAAATAACGGTCAAACGCTTGCGCAACGGTGGAAACGAGCCCCATCCCCACCAGCTCCCGGGCCAGATGAGCCCGTCCTGTACCGGGAATCAGCAGGCGTGCCCGGCGTTCCTCCGGCAGATGGATACCCAGCGTTTCCAGCCGTTCCAGCATTTCCTCCATGCGGGTCAGACGGCTGCGGCGAATTTCTTCCAGCGTGCGGAGCAGGACGGCGTTTTCCGTATCGGCTCCATAGCCCAGTACATGGGTGTTGCCATCGCCGGTGCTTAGTTCCAGAGAAGGAAAAAAGCGCATCCGTTCTCCGCCGGGCAGCAGGCGGGCGGCAACGGCGCGCTTCATGGGCTGGATTCCTTCCAGCGTATCATGATCGCACAGGGCGATCTGTCCGATGCCGCCGCGGACGGCCCGCGCAGCCAGCTCCTCCGGGCTGAAAAGCCCGTCGGAGTAGCGGCTGTGCACGTGCAGATCCACGGGATAAGCGATCGTCTGGCTCATAGCCGGTTCTGATCCTCCGGCTCGATAAAGGGCTCGCCGTCGTCCGCTTCGGGGGCAGCTTCCGGCTGTTCCGGACTTTCCTCGGCGGTTTCTTCCTCGGCGGGGGCGTTCTTATCCTCCACGCTCAGATTGGGCTTGAGCATTTCCACCTCGCTCATGGGGGGCAGGGGCTGGCCGTTCATGATGGCTTCAAATTCCACCCGGCTCAGAGTATCCCGCTCCAGCAGGGCCTCGGCCACGCCCTTGAGCTGGTCGAAGTGCTCCTTCAGCAGGGAAACGGCCCGCTGATAGCAGCGATCCATCAGCTGCTTCACGGCGGCGTCGATGGCGGCGGCGCTCTGCTCGCTGTATTCGCGGCTCTGGCCGAATTCCATGCCCACGAATACTTCCTGATCGCTGCCCAGATACATGGTGCCCAGTTCCTCACTCATGCCGTACTGGGTGATCATGCGGCGGCACAGGTCGGTGGCCCGCTTCAGGTCGCTGGAGGAGCCGGTGTAGATGTCGTCCAGCGCCACGTCCTCGGCGGCGTGTCCGCCCAGCGCCATGGTGATCATGCCCAGTAGCGCCTTGCGGCTCAGGTTGTCATGCTCCTCCTCCGGCAGGCTGAGGGTATAGCCGCCCGCCTGTCCCCGGGGCACGATGGTGATCAGATGCACGTCGTCGCATTCCGGCAGCAGGTTGGCGATGACCGCATGGCCCGCTTCGTGGTAGGCCGTGACGTGACGGTCCTTGGGATTGACCTTGTGACTCTTCTTTTCCGGGCCCATCTGCACCCGGGCGATGGCGTCCACCATATCTTGCTGGGTGATCTGCTTCTTGTGACGGCGCACCGCCAGAATAGCGGCCTCGTTCATCACGTTTTCCAGATCCGCGCCGGTGGAGTAGGGCATCCGCTTGGCCACGTTGTCCAGATCCACATCGGCGGCAAGAGGCTTGCCCTTGGAGTGCACCTTCAGAATATCCACCCGGCCCTCCTGGTCGGGATAGTTCACCGTCACCTGACGGTCAAAGCGGCCCGGACGCAGCAGCGCAGGGTCGAGGATATCCCGGCGGTTGGTCGCCGCCATGACGATAACGCCTTCATTGATGGAGAAGCCGTCCATTTCCACCAGCAGCTGGTTCAGGGTCTGCTCGCGCTCGTCGTGACCGCCGCCCAGACCCGCGCCGCGGTGACGGCCCACCGCGTCGATCTCATCGATGAAGATAATGGAAGGCGCGGCCTTCTTGGCCTGATCGAACAGGTCACGGACGCGACTGGCGCCTACGCCCACAAACATTTCCACAAAGTCGGAACCGGAAATGGAGAAGAAGGGCGCATTGGCTTCCCCTGCCACGGCCTTGGCCAGCAGGGTCTTACCGGTGCCCGGAGGGCCCACCAGCAGCACGCCCTTGGGAATGCGCGCGCCCATGGCGGTATAGGCCTTGGGGTTCTTCAGGAAATCGACCATCTCCTGAAGTTCTTCCTTTTCTTCCTTGGCTCCGGCCACGTCCTTGAAGGTGACCTTGTTCTTGGCAGGGTCGCTGACCCGGGCGCGGCTGCGGCCGAAGTTCATCACCTTGTTGTTGCCGCCGCCCTGACGCATCATGATGAAATACCACAGACCCACGATCAGAATCAGACTGAGGAAGTAGGGCAGGTATTCCAGATACCACGGCGTGACCACCGGCGCGCGGTATTCCACCGTGAAGGGCAGATCGCTGACGCTGACGTCCTCCAGCGCCTTGCCGGTCTTGGCGGCAGTCATCTGGCGCACGGTCTCGATGAAGTCCGCGCCGATAGTGGTTTCAAAATCATAGCCCCGATCCGGAAAATCCGCGTCGGCCACCTTGCCGTTGCGGTACAGGCCCACCAGCGACGTGCCGCGGATGGCGACGGCCTTCACGTTATCCTCCCGGATGGAGGTCAGCAGCTGGGGGTATTCGATCCGTTTGTTCTCCTGCTGGCCCAACCCGCCGTTGAGCAGGATTGCGATCACGAGAAAGACCGCGATCAGGACCACGTACCCCATCAATCCCCGTTGGTTCTTCTTCAAAGTAAAAGTCCTCCTTGATGCCGCCGGAATGAACTCCGGTCGGGCTGCGAATACGCCAAAACAGCCGTAATGCACGACTTTGACATTATAGCATAGCACCGCCCCAAAACACAAAGGTTTTCGGAAAGTTTTGCATTCCCGGTCAATTTTTACAATCTGGACAGTTTTGCAGGGGGCGGAACCCTTCAAAACCACTGTACGATGTGGTATGATACAGTTGATAAACCGATCCGCCCGGGGGAGCTGCGGCGGGGAAAGGAAGGAAACGATGCAAGGAAAACGCTTTTCCATGTTGAGCGCCCTGCTGACGGCGCTGATCCTGCTGGCGGTCTGGTGCGTTCCGGCGGCTGTGGCCGAAACGGCGTCCGCCGATTCCGCCAATGAGGAGGGAGCGGACGATCCCAGCTCGAGCTATCTTTACGGCGGAATCGCCTGCCTGAAGGATCATTATTATTTCTTTTCCGAGGCAGAGGACAGTGTGCTGTTTGAAAAGCCCGTGTCCGGCGGGGCTTCCGTGGGGCTGGGGACGATTTCGTCCCAGCAGCTCATGGGCGACGACGGCAGCGGCTATCATGTTTCCAGCTGCTTTCTGATCGTCTGGAGGGATCAGCTTTACCTGCTCAATCCCTACACGCAGAAGTGGTATTCCCTGCTGAACGAGCAGGGCGAGCTGGAAATGAAGGAACAGTCCGTACGGCTGGATCTGGACGTGATGATGGAAAAGGACGGGGATTATTCCTATCCCATGAGCACCAACGCCCGGTTCGTGATGGGGGACTGGCTGTACTTTGTGGGCACCACCTACTCCGGCGGCACGAACGAAACCTGCTTTGGCCGCGTTTCGCTGACGGGGGAAGCCAGCCAGATGTTCGAGGTGGAAAATGTAATCAACGCCTGCGTCTATGAGGATGGGAAGCTGGCGCTGTTCCTGTGCGATATGAGCGCCCTGTACACCGGCGAAGCTTCACCGTCCGACATGACGGCTACGCTGGCAATCTTCGACCCGGAGAGCGGCACGCTGGGCACGGAATGGCCGGTCACCAGCGATAATCAGATGGGCGTTTATAATCTGAGGGGCTTCTGCAGCGATGGGGACAAGGTTTATTATCAGGACGGTTCCCGGATCATGGGCATCGATCCGAAGACCGGGGAAAGCAAGATCGCTGCCTACACCGGCGAGGGCATGTACGGCGGAAACTCCTACGGAAACGTGCTGTGCGAGGGCGGATACTACATTACTGCCGGTTCCGGGCTGAATCAGTACCTGCTCAACAGTCCTTCGCTGGAAAAGGGCGCGCTGCGCATCTTCGGCGAAAGCGGTTCCGATACTCATCGGAACTTTGCCAAGGCCCACCCGGAAATTTCTGTGGAGGTGGCGGGGGATTACTCCAACGATCTGGAGACCCTGACCCAGGCCATGGTCAGTGATACCAATCCCTACGACGTGCTGTTCCTGAGCCTGAACTACATGCCGGTGGATCGGCTTTTGCAGAAGGGCTACTGCGCCGACCTGTCCGGCGACGAAGCGCTGATGGACGTGGCCCGGAGCATGTACCCCCAGTTTGGCGAAATTCTGATGAAGGACGGCAAGCTCTACGGTCTGCCGGTGGACGCCAGCGCCTCCACCTACAGCGTCAACATGGACGCATGGGAAGCACTGGGCCTGACGGAGGACGACCTGCCCAAGACCCTGCTGGATCTGATGGAGTTCACCGCCAACTGGGCCTTTGACTACGGCGATGATTATTCCGAGTATTTCCTGTTCGACTGGGTTAATCAGTCCAGCTTCTTCTCCATGATTCTGAGCGAGTATCTCACCTACATCCAGAAGAAGGAAGGAAAGATCATTTTCAACACGCCGGAGTTTGAGGAACTTCTGCGGGCCTTTGAGGACATCAACTTCAAGGAACTGGAAAAGCTTCACGACCAGAACGAATCCATGGACATGGAAAAGGTTATTTTTCAGAGCTATACCTCTGTATTGCCGCTGAGCAACTTCCAGTACATGGATGAAAACTACCGGCCGCTGTACCTGTCCGTGGCCGAGGGGGAGGAGCCGTCCCTGTCCGTTACCACGACGGTGATGATCATCAACCCCAAGACCACTCGAATGGAAGAAGCCAAGACCTATATGGAGTACTACGTGACGCACCTGCCCAAGGACGAAGGCGCGATCACCTTCTTTCAGGGCACGCCGGAGCCGGTGGAAAGCCCCTACTACGCCCGCCAGAAAAAAGAGACGGAAAAGCAAATCGCCAACGCGAAGGAGCGGTTGGAAAAGGCCAGTGAGGAAAACAAAGCATCCATCCGGGATGAGATCAGCAGTCTGGAAGAAGACCTGAAGTATCTGGAACAGAACCGCTACAGCATCAGCGCCGAGCGGATCCAGTATTACCAGCAGACCATGCTGCCCATGCTGTATGTGGAACGGCAGAATGTGCTCTACAGCGGCAACCAGACGGCCATGACCGAGATCAGCACCCTTATCAACCAGTACATTGAGGGCGCGATTCCCCGGGATCGACTGATCCGGGAGCTGGAAGGCCGCATCCGCCTGATGCAGCTGGAGGACGAAATTTGACCCTTCGCTGAAATCCCAAAAGGCAAAGGAAAGGAAAAAACTATGTTTCACCGTAAATCCGTGTGGCTGTATCTGCTGCCGGGAATGATCGGCCTGCTGGCCTTCTATGTGGTGCCCTTCGTGTGGGGCATCTGGTTCAGCCTGACCGACGGAACCATCGACAACCGTTTCGTGGGCTTTGCCAACTACCTTCGGGTGTGGAAGAACCCGGTGTTCCAGCTGGGCCTCAAAAACACGCTGGAACTGTCTCTGCTGTGCGCGCCCGCCATTTTCCTGCTGTCCTTTCTGCTGGCGGGAATGCTGCGTAAGCACGTGGCGGGGGACAGCTTCTTTCGCAACGCGCTGCTGCTGCCCTATCTGATGCCTTCTTCCGCTATTCTGATCATCTGGCTGCTGATCTTCGACTACGGCGGCGTGATCAATCGGCTGGTGGTAGCTCTGGGCGCGGAGCGGGTGTTCTGGCTGGAGGGCGAGATGCTGCGGGTGCCCATCGTGCTGTTGTACATCTGGAAGAATCTGGGCTTCAGCGTGGTCATCTTCACCGCCGCCCTGCAGGCCGTGCCGGAGGCCATGTACGAGTACGCCAGTCTGGAGGGCGCGGGTTGGCTTCGCAGGGAGCTGTCCATCACCCTGCCTCAGATTTTGCCCACTGCCTTTCTGGTGCTGGTGCTGGCCATTGTCAACGCCTTTAAGATCTTCAAGGAAGTGTACTTCATCGGCGGCTCCTATCCTAATGAAAGCATTTACACCCTGCAGCATTACATGAACAACAAGTTCTCCAAGCTGGATTATCAGGATGTGACCACCGCCGCCTATTCCTTCGCATTGATCGTACTGGTCTTTATTTTCCTGCTGTACCGCACCAAGTCCGTCCGGGGCGACAGCGCCGCCTGAAAGGAGAAAAATCCATGCAGATCTCGAAAACCTCGAATCAGCCGGCGGCAGGGCGCAGGAAAAAAACACGCCGCCCGAGCTTCCGCCACTGGTGGAAAAAAGCCCGGCCCCTGACGTTCGTGCTGCTGTGCGTCATCGCCGCGGTGATGCTGATCCCTATCGTGTTCACGTTCCTGTATTCGTTCTTTCCTAAATCGGAGATCAGCGATTATCTGAATCAGCGCAGCAGCTACGACACGTCCAAGTGGCTGCCGGTGCTGTTCTCGCCCTCGCAGGTCAGCCTGCGGCAGTATTACAAAATTCTAATTGAGCAGCCCCAATATCTGAAGCTGTTCCTGAACAGCGTCAAGTACAGCGTGGGTATCCTGCTGGGGCAGGCCGTCATCATTCCCATGACCGCCTATGGCCTGAGCCGCTTCCGCTTCAAGGGGCGGGATGCGCTGTTCTTTCTGGTGCTGGTATTGATGCTTTTGCCCTTTCAGGTGACGATGGCGCCCAGCGTCATGACCCTGCGGGCGCTGGGCATTCTGAACACCCCCTGGGCGGTGATACTGCCCATGTGGTTCTCTCCGTTTTATCTGTTTCTGGTGCGGCAGTTCATGCTGGGGCTGCCCAATGAAATTCTGGAAGCCGGGCAGATGGACGGCGCGGGCACCTTTCGCTGTCTGTGGCAGGTGGTGCTGCCGGTCTGCCGGCCCATCATCGGCGCTTCGGTGGCACTGAGCTTCGCCGACTGCTGGAATCTGGTGGAGCAGCCGCTGATCTATCTGACGGATTCCAGCCAGCAGCCGCTGAGCGTCATGTTCAACCAGATCAACACCGACTCTGCCGACGTGGCCTTCGCCGGAGCGGCGCTGTACATTCTGCCGATGCTGCTGGTGTATCTGTATTTTCAGGATGATATCCTGCTGGGTGTGCAGCTCAGCGAACTAAAATAACAGGAGAGACTCCCATGAGCAAGAAAAGCAAGGTTCTCAAGGCGTTCTTGATTCTGGCGGCGGCCATCGCCGTCTGCATGTACTTCTCCCGCACCATCCAGACCATCACCACCCCCAAGGTGAAGCTGGTGACGGCGGATGTGGGGCGCATCGAGCAGAAGGTGGCCGTGGCGCTGTCGCCCTATTTCCCCGTAAAAACGGAGATCACCCTGACCAAGGCCAAGGATTATCCCATTACGGTGGATAAGGTTTACGTAAAGACCGGTTTGTATGTAGAAAAGGGCGACACCATCCTGACCGCCGTTATTAACGATTACGACAAGAAGGAAAAGGAACTGACGGACAGCTACGCCAAGAAGGCGCAGGAGCTGATCGAGCTGGACATCACCAACCGCAAAAACAGCAAGCAGAGTATGCAGAACGATCTGTACGACGATATGATCGCCAAGCAGGACGCGCTGTCCGAAGCGGAAAGCAAGGCTCGTCTGGCCGCCGCTAAGGAGGGGCTGGAACTGAGCTATGACCAGAGCACGTGGCTGGCGAAAGCCCAGTCCGCCAAGGCCAGCAGCGAAGTGACCTCCCTGATCCGCGCCGCCGTTACGGCCAAGCAGAATTTCGATCAAGCTCGGCAGGATTTCTTCGACAGCTACGAAAACAAGAAGATCAAGGTAGCCGACGACGTATTCAAGTACATTAAGAACCGCAACGCGCTGGTGAAGGAAATGGAGCAGCTTTCCGACAGCATGGTGGCCCTGCAGGAGGCTCAGCAGAGCATGAGCGTTGTGACGGCCTCCAGCGCCGGTTATGTGGTGGGGCTGGACATCAAAAGCGGCGACGTGTATTCGGGGGACAAGATCCTGTATACCATCGCCAAGGAAGAGGATAAGCCCGTGCTTCGGGCAGACGTGACCGACCTGAAAAAGGACGTGAGCGAGGGCGCGAAGGTGGAGGTGCAGGGCGATTACAGCACCTACCGCACCAAGGTCAGCCAGATCGTTAACGACAGCGACGGCCGCAAATACGCGGAGATGGAAATGACCGACGATATTCTTTACGCCGCGGGCGGCATGAGCAAGCTGATGGAGAACGGCAGCATCGACGCGAAGATCGTCTTCCGCTCCCGGAAGAACGCCACCATTATACCCGCATCGGCCCTGCGCTCTGAGGGCGGCACGGAGTACGTTTTCGTGGCTCAGTACAACTATGGCGGCGTGCTGTCTTCTTCCGGCATGACGGCCAAAAAGACCGCCGTCACCGTCATCGACCGCAGTGACACCCAGGTCAGCGTGGAAGAAGACCTGGGCTGGCAGCAGATCATCGACAAGGCCGACCGCACCGTGGAGGACGGCAAGCCTGTGATGGAATATACGGAGTGACCGGGGAGCGGACAGTGATGGCAATCAAAGCATTTTGGAAAGACCGCGGAAAACTGCTGTTTCTGCTGGCGCTGGCCGTGGCGGTGATCGTTTATGCGGCGGTGGAGATGAACGGCCTTCCCGGCGTTTATCAGCATGTGTTTCTTCCGGGAGAGCAGCTGGCGGAAACCGAGGGAGGTCAGCCGGTGAACCGTTACCTGCGGGATTTGGTGGACAAAAAGGAGTCGGCGGATACGGCGTTGGACGGCTCCTGCGAGCCGACAACCCTGTATGCGGTGGCCCAGCCCGCCACAGTGGAAACCGGCGAGGGGGAAAACGCTGCCTCCGCGCGGCTCGTAGGGCTCGACGAGAACTATCTGTCCGTGGAGCCTTTCGCGCTGTACACAGGCCGCTATTTTTACCCGGACGAGTACACTTACGGCGAAAAAGTCGCCCTTCTGGATGAGCAGCTGGCCGTGGCGCTGTTTCAGTACGCCGAGCCCCTGAGCGAGGAGATCGTTCTTTCCGGCGAAAAATACCGCGTGATCGGCATTGTACGGGATCAAAAGCGGGTGGGCGATCAGGAGGAATACAGCCTGTACGTGCCCTATCGGTCACTGGTGTCTTCCAGGCAGCTCATGAGCTGCGTGATCTTTGAGGGCAAACCGGTGAAGGGCGCTGGCGGATGGGCCGCCTTCCAGAGCGCGGCAAAACAGCTGTCGGAAAGCGGCTCCACCCACAGTCTGCCCAAGGAAAGCATGAACGGCAAGATGCCTTTGCGGCTTTTGTTGGTCATTTCCGGCTGGGTGCTGGCGCTGTACCTCATCCGCATATTGAACCGGCTGTTTTCCCGGGTATGCGCCGCGTGGCGGAGCAAGATTCGGGAGGAATATGCCGCCCGGCTGCTGGGCTGGCTGCTGCTTCGGGCAGTGGGGCTGGTGATCGGCTATGCTGCCTGTGTGGCCGCGCTGGCGGGGCTGTTCGTTGTGCTGATCCAGCCGGTATTCACCTTCCCGGAGTGGGTGCCCGCCGTGCTGGTAGAGCCCAAGGACATTGCCGCCGCCTTCTGGAACGTGTGGCAGGACACGGCCACTGTGATGGAGCTCCGCACGCCGGAGCTCTTGCGGGCGCGGTTTTACAGCCGCCTGATGGGCTGGGCCTGCGGCTTTGGGGCGCTGGCGCTGGGCTGCCTGTGGGGCGGTGTTCGGCAGGAGCTGAATCGTTTGCCATTGCTTCAGGAAAAGCCGGTGCGGCCGGACGAGAAGGATTCCTGATTTTCCCGAATCCCCTTTGGTATGCCAAGGGGGATTTTTTTGGACATAAGAGACGAAATGAAAAAATTTTGTGCATTTTTGGAAGGAAGCCTATTGATTGACAACCTCCGAATGGGTATGATAAATTTCGTAACCTGCAATAAAACAGGGAGGGAACACGATGAACGTTAAAATCATTTCCGACAGCACCTGCGACCTCTCGTCGGAACTGGTCAGCCGCTATGACATTGAAATTGTGCCGCTTTCCGTGATCCTGGGCGATTTCACGGGCCGCGACGGTATCGAAGTGACCCCGGCGAAGATCTATCAGCATGTAGCGGAATGCAAGGAGCTGCCCAAGACCAGCGCCGTCAACACCGAAGAATACGTTCGCGTGTTCCGCAGTTGGCGGGAAAAGGGGTACTCGATCGTACATTACTGCATCAGCAGCGAATTTTCCAGCTGCTATCAGAACGCCTGCGCCGCCGCACAGGAGATGGACGAAGTGTACGTCGTGGACAGCCGGAATCTGTCCTCCGGGCAGGGACTGTTGGTGCTGAAGGGCGCGGAAATGGCCAGGGCCGGCGCTTCCGCCAAGGAAATCTACGAGGAATGTACCCGCCAGACCAACAAGGTGGAGGCCAGCTTCATTCTGGATCGGCTGGACTATATGCACAAGGGCGGCCGCTGCAGCGCCATTACCATGATGGGGGCCAACGTGCTGCATCTGAAACCCTGCATTGAGGTCATGGGCGGCAAAATGGCGCCTACCAAGAAATATCGCGGACGTTTCCGTCAGGTGCTTTTGAATTATGTGGAGGATCGTCTGGCTGGCCGGGACGATGTGGATCCCTATCGAATCTTCATTACCCATACCGAGTGCGATCCTGCGGACGTACAGGCGGTGAAGGAGCTGCTGCTGCAGCACGAGCCGCCCTTTGCGGAAATTTTGGAGACGGACGCAGGCTCTACGGTGACGAGCCACTGCGGGCCCAACACGCTGGGGATTCTCTTTATGAGGAAATAAAAAAGCCCCCGTCAGGGGGAAAAACAAGAAGAGCTGCCTGCTGCAAAGGCAGCTCTTCTCTTTTGGGGAAACGCCGCAGAATGCCACCAGGTGATCCGCATCCCGCTGGCGTGCGGCGTTTTAAGAAAGAAGGGTCGGGAGAAACCGACGAAGAGATGCTTCTCACCCAACTCAGCATGTATTATAAATGAAAAGTGTTACAGTAAAATTACAAATGTAAAAAAAAAAAAAAAAACTTGTGTATTACGAAAACATTTCTATTACATTACTGTAAAAAATAAAATAGAAGGAAAAGAGAAAGAAAATAGGAAAGACGGGGGAAGGGGAGAAGGGAAAGGGTTTGCAGCCCGATGGGGCGCTCTATTGCTTCAGTTGGCGATCCGAAGGGGTGCAGGGGGGAACGAAGGGAAGCGGGTATCCAGTGGATACAACCGCCGCAGGCGGTTAGCGCCCGGTCGTTCAGGCAAACAACAAGCGGAGCGCACGGCAGTGCGAACCGCGCCGATTGTTTGCCCCGAGGAAAGCCCTTTGGTGCGCCAGCAGGCGCAGGCCTTCTGCCGATGGAGACTGACGCGCCGACTGCGGCGCGGAAGCAGGACTTGCAGTCCTGTAGGGCGCTCACACTTTTCTTTCGATGGCGAAAGAAAAGTGTGCAAAAGAAAGCCAG
>ERZ772860.1016-NODE-1016-length-21162-cov-4.212252_pt1 | contig 21162 bp, 18 predicted proteins | sample MGYA00511342_ERZ772860 | MGnify/ENA primary metagenome ERZ772860 (study PRJEB29015, sample SAMEA2737665) | human gut metagenome | biome: human gut; feature: human-associated habitat; material: faeces | place: China | collected 2012 ... | reverse complement strand
TCCATTATAGTAACCGATGCCGAGCCGGGAGACAACCCGCGCCCGCGCAGAGTTCAGCGCGGTGCTGACCTTGGTGATGAGGGGCAAGGTGCTGCGCTCCTTGACTGTGTGCAGCAATTCGCGGCCCACTTCGTCAAAGGCGAGCACGCGCGCGTAGAGGGGGCCCGTCTCTGCAGCCTCGCGGGCGGTGCGTTCACCTGTGCCGAGTAGCAGGTGCGGGACGATGCGGCTGATGCGGCTCGCGGGGTAGCGGCTCGTGACCATCCCCGCGATGAGCTCCTGCAGCGTCTGGCTCTGCCGGCTCTTGGCGAGCAGGCGGTTCGCGAGGCCTTCCTGCAGGCCGAAGATGGCTTCAAGCTCGCGGCCCTGCATCGTCAGCAGCCGCGCGAGCAGCGGGCGGAAGAGGCGCTCGGTCGAGGCAATCTCTGCGGGAAAAGCCGCGCGAATGGCAGCGTATGTCGCCTCGGGCAGGGAGTCTCTGAGCGAGGCAAAGTCGGGCTGCGCTTTCGCGAGCTCCCCGCGGATGGCCGAGGCGCTCGCCAAGGGGCCGAGCGAGGCTTCGTGATAGCCCGCACCGCGCCGCTCAATGAGCAGCGACTCGATACCCTGCGCATAGACGCGAATCGCGCGCAGGTACTCGATGGCGAGAATGTTGTTGGGCTGGCGCAGCAGGTCCGCTGCAAGGCCGCTCGCCTCCTGCAGGATGGCGGTCAGGGCCTTGGCATACGAAGCGCCCGCACGCAGCGCCTCGTGAAGCGCCGCCTGAGTCTCTGGCGCGTCGATGGCGCGCGCGGCCTCCATGAGCGGCGCGAGGTCCGGACTCTCCGCGCCGAAAGCGAGCGTGTCGACGCAGCCGAGCCCCTGCAGCAGGCGCACGCCGCCGCGCGCGAAGTCCTGCGCACTGCGGCAGGCAAAGAGGAAGGGCAGCTCTAAGACGAGCTGGCAGCCGCCGCGCACCGCGAGATCCGCGCGCCGCCACTTGTCGAGAACGGCCGCCTCCCCGCGCTGCGTGAAGCTGCCGCTCATCACCGCGACGACGGCCACATCGTCATGAAAGCGCTCGCGGATGGCCCGGAGCTGGTAGGCGTGGCCCTGATGAAACGGATTGTATTCGGCGATGACGCCAACGACATGCATGGAGAGGGCTCCTTTCGAAAAAACTAGATACAATAAATGAGATACAGAGCGAAAGGGCAGGGAGGGGCCCTTCCGGTTTCGTCACTCCGTTAAATGGGCCGCATGCTTTGTTCGCGTCCCTGAAGATCATTCGCCGCCTGCCACGGCGTTTTCTCATCCGTGGCCCAGTGAAGCATGCAGTACGGCCCATCCCTGCGGGCAATCACGCCGTTCCTGCAAGCGGAAGGGCCCCTCCCTGCCTAGATGCGCTGGCAAAACGAGCCATTCAAAGACAATTCGCTCATAGGAAGATTCCTGCGGGCAATCACGCCGTTCCTGCAAGCGGAAAGTCCCCCTCCCTGCCTAGTTACGTTTGCAAAACGAGCGCTTTGAAGCTCGGGGCGTGCGACGCATGGACTCAGGGCGGGGGAATGTGTTTCGCCTGCAGGAGCGGAGCGACCGCCCGCAGGGCTGGCCCCCGCGGAACTTTGGCGAGAGAGGTGGATGTGAGAACGACGCGGCAGGCGGCGAGGGACCTTGGCCCGTTTCTCTGTCATGGGGGCCATTTTAGCGGAGCGACGAAGCCGAAACATGTTCCCCCGGCCTTTGCTGACGTATCGAGTCTTTACGAATCGATACAGGTAATTTCTCGCTTCTTTCAGTCTAGCAGAACCCTCTCTCTGCGTCCAATTGTTTGGGCTTTTCCCGCGGATATGGTATACTAAGAGGTACGGGCAGTCATCGGGCTGTCTTTTTCATAGAACGAAATCAACGAAAATCGGCCTGGCCGATATATAGATACGTGAAACAAGAAAGGATACGATAACGGAATGACAAAAAAGAAAGTAGTCGTCGCGATGAGCGGCGGCGTGGACAGCTCTCTTACGGCGGCGCTGCTCAAGGAGCAGGGCTATGAGGCCATCGGGGTGACGATGCGCCTGTCGGAGGAGAGCCGTGATTTTGACGAGAACGACCGCGGCTGCTGCAGCCTCAGCAGTGTCGACGATGCGCGCCGCGTGGCGGAGATCATCGGCATCCCGCATTACACCATGAACTTCAAGGAGATGTTCCAGGAAAAGGTCATCGATTACTTCCTCGCGGACTACGCGAAGGGCTGGACGCCGAATCCCTGCATCGCCTGCAACCGCTACGTCAAGTTCGAGGGGCTCCTGCAGAAGGCCCTGGAGCTCGGCGCGGATTACGTCGCGACGGGCCACTATGCGCGCATCGCGCAGGACGAGTCGGGCCGCTATGTGCTCAAGAAGGGCATCGACATCCACAAGGACCAGTCGTATGCGCTCTACCACCTCAACCAGCAGTCGCTCGCGCACTTCCTGATGCCGCTCGGCGACTACACGAAGGTGGAGACGCGCGAGATGGCGGAGCGCTACAAGCTGCCCGTCGCCCACAAGCCAGACAGCCAGGAGATCTGCTTCGTGCCGCACGATGACTACAAGGCCTACCTGCGCGCGAAGAATCCCGCCTGCCTGCATCCAGGCGATATCGTCGACACAGCAGGCCATGTGCTCGGCCATCACGAGGGCGTGCCGCTCTACACGATCGGCCAGCGCAAGGGCCTCGGCATCGCGCATCCGGAGCCGCTCTACGTCGTGGACCTCGACATGGCACATAACCGCGTCGTCGTCGGCGGGGCCGGAGACGTCTTCTCGGACGGCCTTATCGCGGGCGACCTCAACTGGATTGCCATCGATGCACTCGAGGCGCCCATCGAGGTCACAGCCAAGGTCCGCTACGGCCGCCGCGAGGGCCGCGCGCATGTCGAGCCGCTCGCGGGCGGCAAGGTCCGCGTGCATTTTGCGGAGCCGCAGCGCGCGGTGACGCCGGGCCAGTCGGTCGTCTTCTACGCGGGCGACACGGTCGTTGGCGGCGGCATCATTGAAAAGGCCCTGCGAAAGGAGGCAGCGGAATGACACTCGAATCCAGCAACACGACAGTCGGCATCCTCTACGACATCGAGAATGCGCCGTTTGAGATGCTCAACTACACGCTCGGCAAGGCGCGGCGCTTCCAGCCGTGCCGCACGATCGTGATCTCGGACTGGGAGGAGCGCCCAGAGCAGAAGCGCTGGGAGAAGCTCCTGCGCCGCCCGGGGTTCACATTCCGCCAGATCAGCAGGACCTTCCTCGGCAAGAACTCCCTGGACTCGGCTCTCTACGATTCGGCGAAACTGCTCTATGAGGAGGGCGTGCGCCGCTACTTCATCATCACGACGGACTCGGACTTCGTGCGCATCGCGCAGATGCTCAACTCGAAGGAGAAGTCCTACATCATCGGCGTCGGCACGAAGCAGGCGAGTGAGACCCTGCGCAATGCCTACGATGAATTCATCGTTTACCCAGCGGAGGAGAAAGAGACCGTGAGAAAGAAACACACGCGCAAGAATGCAGAGACGGCTGAGAAGGCCGAAGAAGCGCTCGAGAAGGCCGAGCCGAAAGCGAATAAGAAAGCCGAGCCGAAGAAAGACGTGAAGTCCAAGAAGGGCAAGGCAAATAAAGCCGAGAAGAACGAGAAAGAGAAGCCGGTGAAGGCTGAGAAGCAGGCAAAGGCGGCCAAAGCCACGAAGGCTGCGAAAGACACGAAGACGGTGAAGGCGGCTAAGGCGGCGAACGACGAGCAGGCTGCGCCAAACACGACGGCGGTCAAGACTGCCAAGAGCAAAGCTGCATCGCAGGCTGCGGCAGAGAAGCCCGAGCAGGCAAATCATGTCAATCATGCAGCTGCTGCACCGTCGGCAGCTGTTGCCGCCAAGCCGGAACACAAAGAAAAGGCGGCCGCGCTGCCAGAGGGCACGTTTGCCGTGCGCCTGCCGAAGACCTTGCGCAAGCAGCTCGAGGCGCGCATGCAGGAAGAAGAAGTCACGATGGATGAGCTGATCACGTATCTCCTGATGCGCGGCCTCTCCCATTGACCGATGATGCTTGACTGATTGGATGATTGATGGAAAGGATATATACAAATGAAACGAGAAGAACTGGTCCTGTTCTACCAATTCCGCGATGACGAGAAGCTCGCCCTGGCGCAGAAGACGCTGCACCGCCTCGGCATCCACACGAAGGTGCTGCCAGAGGAGGCATGGCGCGAGAAGATCGGCTACCTGCTGGGCCTCAAGGGCTTCCGCGCGGCGAATCCCGAGGACTATGAGGACGACCCGTTCGTCTTCCCGCACGAGGTCATGGTCCTGCAGCACATCCGCAACAAGCGCCTCGACGCCGTGCTCAAGGCGCTCAAGGACGCGGGCGTGCCGCCTGTCCACTACAAGTCGGTCGTCACGCCGTTCAACACGCTCTGGACGCTGCGCCGCCTCTGCGAGACGATGCAGAAGGAGCACGCCGCGATGATCGAGATGGAAGAGGCAAAAGAGAAGAAGGATAAGAAGAACGAGGCTTCAGAAGGCAATGAGTGACGAGAAGCGCACAGAAGCAACAGAAGCAATTCCAGCACAGGCAGGTGCCGCGAAAGAGGCACAAGCTGCAGATGCTGCAAGCGATGCGAAGGCGATAAAAGGCAAAACGGGCGCGCAGGCTGCTCTCGATAAGACGTCACGCCTCGACAACACGCAGGAGCTGCCGCCGCTGCCGGACGACCTGCAGGGAAAGCCGGAGGAGGCGCCGATAAAGCAGCCCTTCCCGCAGGCAGGAGATGAGGCGCCCATAAGCGATGTGCGCGAGCTGACGCCGGACAGGGCCCTACAGCAGCGGGCCAAGCAGCAGGCGGAGGCGCGCAAGAAGCAGCAGAGCTGGTTCCTGCGCCACAAGAAGCCGCTCTTGCTGGGCGTCGGGTTCCTTATCGCCGTCTTTATCGGCTTTGCGCTGGCGGGCTACCGCCAGGACCAGGCGGACCTGCAGAACAATGAGCGCCAGCATCAGGAACAGCAGATGCAGGAGCGCGCTCAGAAGCTCGACGCACAGGAGAGCGACCTGCAGAAGCAGCGCCGCGACCTCGAGGCCAAGAAGAAGGCACTCGAGGAGCAGCAGCGCGACCTCGAGCGCCAACAGGGCCGCATCGAGGGGCGCAGCCAGGCCATGCAGGAGAGCGCCGATGGGGAGTCGGGCTTCCAGAAGATCCTCGACAAGGTGACGGGCCAGTCGGAGAAGAAGCAACAGGCCGCCGAGGCGAACCGCCAGCAGGGCGCTGATGCCGCCGCATCGGCCGCCAACGTGCAGCAGTCCATCAACGATGCCCAGTCGATGCTCGACGACGTCCAGCAGAAGCTTGACGATGTGCAGGCCATGAAGAATGAGGCCGGCAAGGTCAAGGACAAGGCGGCGAGCACGTACGAAGAGAACAAAGACACGATCGACACCGTGCTCTCCTATGCCAAGGAGGGCGCCACGATGCTCGGCAACCTGCTGTTCCAATGACAGCTGACAGGCTGACCGACATGCGATGCAGTGCTATAGATATAAGGGGAAAGGTGAAGTAGAAGATGAAGTTCTGGAAACAATTGTGCTGCCTCGGTCTGGCAGCCGTCGCCATGCTCTCGGTCGCGGGCTGCGGAGGCAGCGCCTCGGAGAGCTCGAGCTCGGGCAAGATGCAGAAACTCTCCATCGGCCTGATGCCGGATACCGACTCCCTGCCGTTCCTGATTGCAGAGGAGAAGGGCTATTTCGCGGATGAAGGGCTCGACGTCGACCTCAAGCAGTTCAAGAGCGCGATGGATCGCGACTCGGCGCTGCAGAGCGGCAACCTCGACGGTGCGGTCTCCGACATGCTCGCCGCAGCTTTTGCGAAGGATGGCGGCTTTGATGTCAAGGTCACCTCGGCGACAGACGGCAGTTACAAACTCGTCGCGGGCAAGACGGAAGGTGCTGCGGATGTCAAGGGACTGCAGGGCAAGGACGTCAGCGTCTCGCGCAACACGATCATCGAGTACGTGACGGATGAGATCCTCGTGAAGGACGGCCTCAAGGGTGAGGACATCAACAAGGTCATCATCCCGCAGATCCCGACGCGCCTCGAGATGCTGCAGAACGGCAAGCTCGCCGCAGCGACGCTGCCGGAGCCGATGGCCAGCATCGCCATCCACAACGGTGCGCACCTCATCAAGAGCTCCGATGACCTCGGCATCAATCCGGGCATCATCCTCTTCACGGACAAGGCCGCGAAAGACAAGACAAAAGAGATCCAGGCGATGTACCGCGCCTACAACCGCGCCGTCGACTACCTCAACACGGCCCCGCGCGAGGATTACATCGACTTCGTCATCGAGAAGGCCGGCTTCCCCGCCGCCGCCAAGGAGGCGCTGAAGCTGCCGACTTACCACAAGGCAGCCCTGCCGAAGGAGCAGGATGTGACGGATTGCATCAAGTGGCTCAATGCCAAAGATCTGGTAAAGGAGACGTACGGGTATGATGACCTCGTCATCAATCTGCTCGGCGAATGAATTGAAGATGGATACTGACATGATGGACACGATAGCCTTCCAGCACCTGACGGTCCGCTACCGGACCGCAGGCCGCGCCGATGCAGCTGCCGTCGCCGATGTCAGCCTGACCGTTCCGCGAGGAATGGTTTGTGCTATCATCGGCCCTTCCGGCTGCGGCAAGTCGACGCTCTTAAAAGCGGTGGCAGGCCTCGTGCAGCCGTCCAGCGGCTGCGTGACGATCGCGGGGGAGAAGGCTGACCCGAAGAAATCGTGCATCGGCTTCATGCCGCAGAACTACGGCTTGCTGCCGTGGCAGACGGTGCGCGAGAACATCGTACTCGGCTGCCGCATCCGCCACACCTGGCACAAGGGCAGGGCCGAGGATGAGGCAAGGTTGCTGTACTTCATGGAGGCCCTGCACATCCGAGGCCTCGCAGACCGCTACCCGCATGAATTAAGCGGCGGCCAGCAGCAGCGCGTGAGCCTCGCGCGCGCCTTCCTGCTGCAGCCGGATATCCTGCTGATGGACGAGCCGTTCTCGGCGCTCGACGCCATCACGCGCGAGGAGATGCAGGACGTCTTCCTCGGGCTCTGGCACGAGCAGCACACGACGACGCTGCTCGTCACGCACTACGTCGAGGAGGCGCTCTACCTCGGCCAGAAAATCGTGCTGATGGCCGCTAATCCCGGCCGCATCGCACGCGTCTTCGACAACCCGCTCAGCGGCTCCCGCGAGCGGCGCAGCAGCCAGGCGTTCTTCGAGATGAGCCGCACGTTGCGCGAGGAGATACGGACCCTGCGCGCGCAGGATGAGAATGATGAAAGCGATGAGCAAAGAGAGGAGGAGACGCGATGAAGGGCATCCAGCATACGCTGCTCTCTTACGCAGCCGCCGCCGTCTTCCTGCTCGCGCTCTGGTGGGCCATCGCGATGCTGCTCGCGCTGCCCATCGTGCCGACGCCCGACAAGGTGCTCGTGCGGCTCGCGCACGTCTTCTCGCGCGACATCTTCGCACATGCGGCATGGAGCCTCTGGCGCATCGCGGCGGGCCTCAGCCTGGCCGTCTGCATCGGCTATCCGCTCGGCGTCCTCATGGGCTACTTCCGGCGGGCCGACCGCTATCTCTCTCCCGTCGTCTACCTGACGTACCCTATCCCGAAGATCGCGCTCCTGCCGATCCTCATGCTGCTCGCCGGCGTCGGCGAGCTCTCGAAGATCCTCATGATCTTCCTGATCATCGTCTTCCAGGTCATCGTGGCCGTGCGCGACGCCATCCGCACGCTGCCGGAGGAGCGGTACGCGCCGCTCTACTCACTCGGCGCGTCGTTTGCGCAGGTCTTCCGCTTCGTCATCCTGCCCGCATCCTTGCCGAAGTTCATCACAGCCGTGCGCGTCGCGATGGCGACGGCCGTCTCCGTGCTGTTCTTCACCGAGACGTTCGGCACGCAGTACGGCATGGGCTACTACATCATGGACGCCTGGCTGCGCGTCAACTACCTCGAGATGTACGCGGGCATCCTCGTCCTCAGCGCCATGGGCCTCCTGCTCTTCGGCCTCATCGACGGCTTCGAGCGCGCGGCCTGCCGCTGGCAGCGGAAGTGAGGCGAAGACCGTGAAGAAACTCTTTGCCCTCGTGCTTCTTGCCCTGCTCTTGGGCGCGGGCTGGGCAGGTTACCATGTGCCAGACCTTCTGCCACAGGCCCAGCGGCTCGCCGACGACCTCCTGAGCCGCTTCGAGCACGACGACGGTGCCATCCACGTCGAGGGCAGCGGCGCGGCGCTCGCCGATGTCCAGAAGGCCGCCGCGGCTTTCGATGGCCTGACGCAGGAAAAGCTCGGCGTCACGCGCCGCCACTCCGTCCGTGTCTACGTGGCCGCCTCCGATGCGGACTACCGCCGCATCCTGCGGGAGGAGTTCTCGCTCTCCGATGAGGAGGCCGGGCAGGTGGCCGCCATCTCGGGCGGCTGGTCAGGCGGCAGCCTGCACGTCACGGCCGTCAACGCGAAGGCCGGCGTCATGGACGGCCACAGCGACCGCTATGCGACGACGGCGCACGAGCTCTTCCACCAGCTCCAGTACGAGATGAGCCACGGGCGCGACACCGACAAGACGGCCTTGTTCTGGCTCGAGGAGGGCTCTGCCGACTACGTCGGCGCCATGATGGCCGAGAAGCTCGGCGCCAGCACGCTCGCGCGCTGGCAGCAGGGCGTGCTCGACGACCTCTTGGGCGCGCCGCATCCGGCAAGGCCCGATCAGCTCATCCACCTCGAGTTCGAGGAGCGCAAGGCTGTCATGGCCAAGGAGTACCACGCCTACGCCATGGCCGACATGATGACCGTGCAGTTGCTCACGCGCTTCCCCGAGGCGCAGCGCGGCCAGAAGCTCGCCGCTTACTTTGAGGCGCTCGGAGAAGGCGCGACGGGGGAGGATGCTTTCGCGCAGACCTTCGGCCTGACGCTCGACGACTTCCTGCAGGAGTTCTCTGCGTGGTGGCAGAGGCAGAAGAGCCAGCCCGCTGCCATCCAGATCGATGCGCGCGAGGGCATTACCGAGGGGCAGGCCGACTTCTACGCCGCGCAGGCCAGCGCCGTCCAGCAGCTGCTCGCGCGCCGCTTCGGCCAGACGCTGCACGGCAGTTACACGCTCGTGCTCGCGCATGGCAAGGACGACCTCGCGCAGGCCGTCAGCGACTACTCCGACATGACGCCCGCCGAGGCGAAGAAGACGGTCGGCGAGAGCCTCTGGCTCGAGAATGGCAGCACGCTCTTCCTCGACACGGCGGCACTCGACTCCGAGCGCCAGCAGATCTTCAGCATGGGCGTCATGCTCACGCGCGTCATGGAAGCGCAGGCCATGGGCGGCACCGAGAAGGAAGTCGCCTGGCTCGCGCGCGGCGCAGCCTACCTTATCGGCACCCTGCGCCTCGAAGAAGAGGGGCTCGGCAGCCTCGCCGACTACCGCCGCACCTGGTACAGCGTGCTGCAAGAGAAGGGCAGCTTCCCCGATGCCGCCAGCCTGACCACGCCGCAGGCCTACGAGCAGGCCTGCGCTTCCTTCGGCGATGAATCGTGCTCGATCGTCGCCGAGCTCGCCGCCGACGACCTCTTCGCGCGCCGCGGCTGGGGCAGCTTCACCAAGTGGATGCGCGCCGCAAACCTCGCCGACGGCGATGGCGAGAAGGCCTTCCAGAGCGTCTACGGGACGAGCCCCAACGCCTATGCTTCCTCAGCGTCCGCGCGCCTGCTGCGTGAGATGAACAGCGAAAGCAGCATGTATACACGATGAGCCCCTTTACAAATGAAAAAGACTATGATAACATAAGAGTCGTTCAAGCGAGTGCGCTTGTACGAGACGAATAGTCATATGGCAATGGCGCCATGCAGAGGTGATACTTCCGATTCGTATGATCCGGATGTTTTTTCTGCATGGCTTTTTTGTTGCTCAATTTTTAAAAGGGTGGTATAAACATGGACGAGTTACTTTATGTGATTCCTGCAAACTCCGAAAAAGAAGAAATCCTGAACACGCTCAAAGCACATCCCGAGATCAAGTTCGTTTCGCTGGTCGGCATCGACATGGCCGGCAACGATACGGATGAGAAGATCCCGATGCGCATCTTCCTCAAGGATATCGATGAGTTCTATGCTGGCACGGCTGTCCAGACGGATGGTTCCTCCGTCGTGCTGACGGGCATTGCCACCCTGAACAACGCAAAAGTCGATATGCCGGTCGATCCTTCCGTCAACTGGTTCGTCGACTACAACATGGAGAACTACGATGAGGAGACGGGCAAGCCAATCGGCACGCTGCGCATCCCGTCCTTCCTGATCCACGAGGGCAAGCGCGTCGATTCGCGTGCCGTCCTCGCTGACACGCTCACTTACGTCAAGAAAGAGCTGCTGGCCCTCTTCAAGGCACATCCGCAGATCTCCGGCATCGAGAGCGTCAACGGCAATGACGTCACGGACATCCAGTTCACCTCCGCTACGGAGCTCGAGTTCTGGGTCAAGACGCCGCTCGAAGATGCTGCCATCGAAGAGATGTCCGCTTCGCAGGTCCTGCAGGAGCAGTACTGGGAGCGCACGCACGGCATCGTCCGCACGGCCATGGAGCAGTGCCTGCTCGTGCTCGACAAATACGGCTTCAAGGTCGAGATGGGCCACAAGGAAGTCGGCGGTCTCAAAGCACAGATCGATGAGAGCGGCCGCATGACGCACGTCTGCGAGCAGCTCGAGATCGACTGGCGCTTCGCCGATGCCCTGCAGGCTGCCGACAATGAGCTCTTCGTCCGCACGATCGTCCGTGAAGTCTTCCGCGGCATGGGCCTCGAAGTCAACTTCAAGGCAAAGCCGATGATCGGCCTGGCTGGCAACGGCGAGCACACGCACATCGGCATGGCTGCCATCACGAAAGACGGCAAGCTCCACAACCTCTTCACGGCTGACGACCAGAAGAAAGACTTCATGAGCGCCATCGGCTACGGCTCCCTCATGGGCCTGCTCAAGAACTACGAGGTCATCAACCCGTTCGTCTCCGCTACGAACGACTCCCTCAACCGCCTCAAGCCGGGCTTCGAGGCTCCGGTCTGCGTCGTCACGTCCCTCGGCCATACGCCGGAGATCCCGTCGCGTAACCGCACGATCCTCGCCGGCCTGATCCGCGACCTCAGCAACCCGTACGCAACGCGCTTTGAGCTGCGCGCCTGCAACCCGTACACGAACACGTACCTCGTCCTCGCAGCCATCTACTCGGCTTGCCTCGACGGTGTCAAGGCCTGCGCTACGCACACGACGGCAGAGTGCCTCGCCGAGATCTCCAAGGATGCCGGCGAAGAGGGCTTCTACCTCGAGAAAGACCGCGCCTACCGCAGCGAAGACGATGTCTTCGAAGACTACACGGAAGAAGAGCGCACGCGCCTCTTCGGTGCTCCGCCGGCTACGGTCTGGGAGAACATGCAGAACTTCGAGAATTACCCGGCTAAGCTCGCCGTCATCACGGCTGGCGGCGCTCTGCGCGACCAGATCATCGAGGCCTTCCGCGCCGGTGCCCTGACCCGTTGGAAGACGGAGCTCATCGCCCGCATCATCCCGGAGAACCGCGACATCGTCCGCGCCGCCAAGGAAGCCAAGGCCGACTTCGTCACCGACCTCGATTCCTACAACTGGAACAAGATCAACGGCATCCGCAGCTACCTCGCCAAGGACAGCATCGACGAGAAGTCCCTCTTCACGCTCCTCATCAACGCCCTCAACGAAGGCGACTACGCAACCGCATCCGGCCTGCAGGTCGAGATGTACGATAAAGTCGAAGAGCTCAAGAGCCTCTACGACTCCTATGTCAAGAACATGATCTGATTGCCACCGGCAAGATAAAAAAGCACCGCTTCGGCGGTGCTTTTTTTGTGGGATGAATTCACGAGCTCAGTGGTGCATTTTCTGCGATAACAAGAAATGAAATGTAGGAGTCAAGATTGTTAATCGACGATAGGGACGAATTGACATACAATTAAGTCATCAGATGACAACAAAACAAACAGCTCCCAAAGAGCTGGGAAAGAAGAAAAGGAGAGATTTATTATGTTGAATCACATGAGAGAACTGCTGGATGCCAAGAAAAGCACGGTCAATACGCGTATCTGGAGTATGTGGCCGACAGTGGCAGAGGCTGCCGCTTCGACGGGCAATTTTGATTACCTCGAATTCGTTGGCGAGTACGTTCCGTTCACGCTGCCGCAGCTTGAGAACTTCGTCCGCGCTTGCGAGCTTTACAATGTGGGCTCCATGATCAAGGTGGATTTCCAGAACCGCTTCTACGTTGCGCAACGCGCCATGGGTTGCGGCTTCCAGGCAATCCTCTTCACGGATCACGAGACGCCGGATGAGGTTCGCGAGACGATCCGTATGGTCACGCCGAAGACGCCGCAGGATGGTGGTCGCTTTGGTTTCCCGAATGGTCGTTGGATCAAATATAATCCGGAGCTTTCGCAGATGGGCTACGCAGCCATGAATCGTAGCTGTGTCAAGGCGTTCATGATCGAGAAGAAGGAAGCTCTCGACAATATCGAGGAAATCTGCCAGATCCCGGGCGTCGACATGGTTCAGTTCGGCCCGAACGATTACTGCATGAGCCGTGGTTGGAACGTAGCAGACCACAAGAAAGAAGTTGCAGAAGCACAGGAGCATATGATTGAGGTTGCCCTGAAGAACGGTGTTGCACCGCGTGTTGAGATCTCCTCTCTCGAAGAAGCAGAGCACTATGAGAAGCTCGGTGTCCGCCACTTCTGTATCCTCGACCAGATGGATATCCTGCTCGCAGCTTGGAAAGGTACCTGCGGCGATGTCAAGAAGTTCGCGGAGGGCCTCGACAAATAAGATTCCAGTCGGAATGATACAGATGTGACAGGAGGAAGACAATATGAAGATTGCAGTTCTCGATGGTTACACGCTGAACCCCGGTGATCTTGATTGGAATGACTTTTCATCTCTCGGCGAGGTTACGATTTATGATCGTACCTCGTTGACGGATGAGGAAGAAATCATTTCCCGCATCGATGACGCGGAAGCCGTCATTACGAATAAGACGCCAATTTCCGAAAATGTGCTGAATCATTGCAGGAACATCCAGTACATTGGTGTGCTGGCAACGGGATACAACATCGTGGATGTTGACGCTGCCAAGAAAAGAAATATCCCGGTCTCCAATATCCCAACCTATGGAACGGCATCGGTCGGACAGTTTGCTATCGCCCTGCTATTGGAGATCTGCCATCATATCGGCCATCACAACAAGGTCGTGCATGAGGGTAAATGGGAGACGAATCCGGACTGGTGCTTCTGGGATTATCCGCTGATTGAGCTCGAGGGCAAGACAATGGGTATCATCGGCTTCGGCCGCATCGGCCGCACGACGGGCCGCATCGCTAGGGCACTCGGCATGAAGGTTATCGCTTACGATGCCATGGCAAAGGTCGGCGATGTCCGTGAGGATACGCCGTACGTCGCACTCGACGACCTGTTCCATCGGGCCGATGTCATTGCCTTGCACTGCCCGCTGTTCCCCTCGACACAGGGCATTATCAATAAGGAAAACATCAAGAAGATGAAGGACGGCGTCATCATCCTCAACAACAGCCGCGGTCCGCTGATCGTGGAACAGGATCTCCGCGAGGCGCTCGACTCCGGAAAAGTCTATGCCGCTGGCGTCGATGTCGTTTCCACGGAGCCAATCAAGGGTGATAACCCTCTGCTCGGTGCGAAGAACTGCATCATCACGCCGCACATCTCGTGGGCTCCGAAGGAATCGAGGAAGCGCCTGATGGATATCGCCGTTGAGAACCTCCGGGCATTCCAGGCAGGGAAACCGGTCAATATTGTCAATCCGTGAGGAGGCTTGAGTCATGAATCTTTTAATGGGACTCGACCTCGGCACGACGGCGTTGAAGGCAGCCTTGTTCGATCTGAAAGGACAGCTTCTGGCGGTTTCCACACAGGAATACAGCCTGATCACGCCAAAGGTGAATTTCGTAGAAGAGCGTGAGGATGTTTACTGGACAGCTTTCGCAGATGCCGTAACCGATCTTCTGACACAATATCCGGATGCCCGGCAGTCGGAAATCGCTATGGCAATCTCTGCACAGGGCGAGACGATCTTTGCCATGGGAGAAGATGGCAGGGCCTTGCGCAATGCCATCGTCTGGATGGATAACCGCGCACAGGACGAAGCCGAAGAACTTCGCGAGAAGTTCGGCAACGATGCCTGCTATAAGGTTACGGGACAGGTCAGCTTTGAACCGTGCTGGCCGGCCTCGAAAATCCTCTGGCTCCGTCATCATGAACCAGAGGTGTTCCAGAAGACGAAAAAATTCCTGCTGATCGAGGATTACTTCATCTATCGGCTGACCGGCCGGTATGCAACAGAGGGATCGCTTGTCTGTTCGTCTACGTACTGGGATATCATCAACCGCCGCTATTGGAAAGAAATGCTTGATTACATCGGGATCCGCAAGGATCAGCTGGCTCCAGCCCTCGAATCCGGTGAAGTTGTAGGGCAGATCCTCCCGTCAGTTGCCGATGAGCTGGGGCTCCCGCATCAACTGACGGTGGCGACGGGGGCGCTGGATCAGGCCGCTGGTGCCATCGGTGCCGGCGTGGCGAAGGAAGGCATGTTCTCCGAGAATATCGGAGCCGCTCTTGCCATCTGCGCGCCAGTTTCCCATCCTGTCTATGACCCGAATGGGAAAATGCCACTCTTTGTCTTCCCGCTCAAGGGAATGTACATGATCCATACATTCACGAATGGTGGCATGACCTTGCGCTGGTTCCGCGATCGATTCTGTGACACAGAGCTCGCCGCTGAACGGGCAGGACTTGGCGACGCTTATGACAGCATCAGCCGTGAGGTCGGAAAGGTGCCCGCCGGCAGTGACGGCCTTATCATGTTGCCACATCTGGCAGGTTCGATGCCACCAGATCAGAATGCGAAGGCAAAAGGGGTCTGGTTCGGCTTCACGCTGCAGCACACGCGCCAGCATTTCATGCGCGCCATCATGGAGTCACTCGGCTACATCCTGCGCCGCAATGTCGATTCGCTGCGCGCGATGGGCATCGACGTCCATGAGATCCGTTCTCTGGGCGGTGGCTCCAAGAGCCGGATCTGGAACCAGATCAAGGCCGATATCAATGGCATTACGCTGGAGACCGTGAAGTCTAAGGAAGCGGCTTCCCTCGGCGCAGCCATCCTGGCCGGAAAGGCGACGGGCGTGTTCTCCGATATCGGAGAGGCTGTTCATGAAATGGTCAGCGTCAAGGAAACCATTGAGCCAAACCCGGAAAATCGGTCGGTTTATGATGCTGGCTATGAGATGTATCAGGAATTATTCCACGACCTCACCGGCTGCTTTGCCAAAACAAAATAAAGATCATCTCGTCATGCATGAAACAATTGAATACGAAAGCAATTGAAGAAGGCAATTAAAATTGAAAGGAAGATTTCTATGTCAATGTTAGATAAGATCATCATCATGCTCACACACAACGACAAGACGGTGCCAGACGCCATCGAGTGCTTCGAATCCTCGAAAGACTTGCCGGTCAAGATGTGGGGCTTCAAGGATGTTGGCATGGCCCCAGATCAGATGAAGATCCTCTGTCAGAAGATGCACGATGCAGGTAAGGAGACTTTTCTTGAAGTTGTTACCTACACAGAAGAGGAGTGCATGCGCGGTGCAAAGCTCGCCGTAGAATGCGGCTTTGATTACCTCCTCGGCACGATTTACTATGACAGTGTCGCGGAGTACGTCAAGACGACAGATCTCAAATATTGCCCGTTTGCCGGCAAGGTTTCGGAGAGTCCGAGTATCCTGCAGGGTACGGTCGAGGATATGCTCGCACAGGAAGCCTCGTTCGCTGCAAAGGGCTGCTTCGGTACGGATCTTCTCGGCTATCGCTATGTGGATGGCAATCCGGACAAGCTTTCGGCTGAATACATCAAACATGCAAAGCATCCGGTTGTCTTGGCTGGCAGCATCGCCTCCGAGGAGCGCATGAAGCGCGTCAAGGAAATGAACCCGTGGGCATTCACGATGGGCAGTGCGCTGTTCAACAAGAACTTCGTCAAGGACGGCTCTTTCCGCGACAATCTGGAATATGTCGTAGACTTCCTTCAGACGCTTTGATTTCACAGGATGTTAAGAGGTGTTTCATGATGATGGATCCTCGCGTTACGAAAAATTTAACGCATGGTGTTTATCTGGTTGGCACAAAGGTCGGAGAGAAACGAAACCTGATGACACTTGCCTGGCTCATGCAGTCGTCCTCATCCCCCCTGATGATCTCGCTTGCAGTTTCGGTCAGGCATCTGACGACAGAGCTCCTGCGGAAGAGTAATCTCTTTTCGGTCAGCATCCTGCGCCCGGCTCAGAAGGATATTGCAAAGAAATGCGGCACAATTTCCGGACGCACAGCGGATAAGACCGCAAGTCTTGCGCTTGAAGATGGCCCGGAGGGACTCCCAATCCTCAAGGATGCAGCAGGCTGGCTGGTTTGCCGCAAGACAGCCGAAGTCCCTTGCGGCGATCATATCGTATTCATGGCAGAAGTCATTGACTCGGCCGTGCAGGGTGATGACGCGATGGTCTATCGTTCATGAGGTATCGTCAGGTATCATCAATCCATAAGGATGTGAGAAAATGAAACGGGTAAAAGCAGAGGATACGACTATTTCGATGGACGGGCCAGAGGTCTGCCGGGTCTATTTTGAAACGGATAAGATTCTGTTCGGCTCCTCGACACTCCTTCCCGGTCAGACGGGCGGAATCGATTCAGGACATCCGCATTCGCATGAGGTATTCTTCGTGAACAAGGGTGAAGTCCTGATGCACAATACCAAGACGGATGAATTTTATGAGCTGCATGCAGGCGACGCACTCCTGGTGGAGGAGGGTGAGCCGCATGAACTCACCAATATCGGCATGAATAAGGCGGTCATCACCTGGAGTTGCGCTCCGAATCCGGCTGCAAAGGCATGAACTATAAAACAGAAATAGGAGGGACTTCTTGATATGAAAAAGGCGAAGGTAGGTCTGGTAGGCGTTACCTGCCAGTTTGAAAGTGGCGGTCAGCGCGCGGACGAGCTGCTGCGTGCAGCGAAGGCCGCGATAGAAGCAAAGAGCGTAGAAGTTGCTCTTGCTCCGAAGGTTGTCTGGGATTCTGCAGACGCCGTGGATGTCGCGGATGCCTTGAAGAAGGAGCAGATCGATGCACTCGTCATCATGGATATCACCTGGGTGCTCGATTCGATGAAGTACGTGCTCGTCCATGAACTCGATGTCCCTGTGGTATTCTGGGGCGTTCCCTACACGGAGACGTTCTCTATCGGCTGCATCCAGCATTTCGGCTCGGTCCTCAAGGCGCACGGCCATGAATATGAGTATGTTTATGGACTGCCGGAGGATCCGCAGGTGGTCGACCATGTGGCCGAGGTCGCGCTGGCAGGCCGCGTCATCCATGCCGTATCTGGCATGCGCCTGGCTCTTGCAGGCCCGCGCCAGACCTGGCGCGTCGCCGGTCCACAGGACATGACGAATGAGGAATGGGAGTTTTCCGAGAAATTTGGCCTGACAATCCTTCATGTAGAGATGAGCGAGATCATCGGCCTAGCAGATGCCATCTCGGATGAGAAGGCCGATGAGACACTCGAGGAGCTTGCACCGCGTACCGGAAAAACGCTGGCCGACAAGGAAACCATGCGCCACATGGCGAAAGTATATTTGGCCGTCAAGCAGGTCAAGAAGCGCTATTCTCTCGATGCGATGGCAGCGGAATGCTATCCGGACTTCAGCGGCCTCATGAATCTCCCATCTTCCTGGCTGGCCGACGAAGGCTTCATCGTCGATACGGAGGGTGATATCGGCCATACGGCAATCATGTACATGCTGAATACGGCAGCGGGTGGCGGTGCCTGCGCACTGGGCGAGATCGGCAGCATCGATGCGGAACGCAACATCTTTGCACTGGCTCACGAGGGCAGCACGGCACATTCGCTGGCTGAGGATATCGACCATGTCCAGATCTCGCCGAGCGGCGATCGCGGCGCGTTTGTCGGACTCCCGCTCCGTCCGATGCAGGATACAACCGTCATGAGCATCGTCGGCAGCCGCGGCAAGTATCAGGTCCTCCTGCAGAAGGGCGATGTCTGCCAGGCAACGCATCAGGAATGGGTCGATGGCGGCGAGAAGCTGCTGGCTCTCTTGCATGTTGAGCCGAAGGTCTATGATTTCCTCAATACGGTCATGGCACATGGTCTTGATCACCATATGGTCATCAAAGAAGGCAATTACCGCAAGGTGATGACGCTCGTCATCAAGTACATGCATCTCGCGCAACTCACGGTTGAAGCTTGACTTCAGTCATTGGCATGACTCATTTGGATAACTGGAAGATTTTTTGGGGATTGAGCAACGCTCAGGAGGTAGAACCATGCAAAAGATTTTGATTTCAGAATGGGTACCGAATCAGTGCCTGGAGCCGTACAAGGATGAATTCTCGTTCACCCTGCCGGACAAGGAGAAGCATGCGTTTTCGTATGACGAAGTTCTGGCGCAGATTGCGGATTATGACGGCTATCTGATCCTCGACAATGATGGCGATAAGAAGCTCATCGACGCCGCGAAGAACCTCAAGGTCATCGCGAACTTCGGTGTCGGCTACAACAACATCGACTGGGAGTATGCGACGAAGGTCGGTCTGCCGGTCGTCAATACGCCAACACAGGTCACGGAAGCAACGGCAGAGCATGCCATGACGCTGATCGCAGCGACGATGCGCGGCATTGCACGCTATGACCGCGAAGTGCGCCGCGGCGAGTGGAATTCTCCGAATTTCACGGATATCGATACGGAACTTTACGACCGCACGCTCGGCATCTGCGGCTTCGGACGCATCGGCAAGCGTGTCTGCCGTAAGGCACAGGGGATGGGCATGAAGGTCATCTACTACGATAAGTTCCGCGCAAAGTCAGAAGTTGAGACGGAATTCGGCGTTACATATAAATCCCTCGATGAGGTTATCGCAGAGAGCGACTGCATCACGCTGCACATGCCGTATGTGCCGGAGAACCATCACATCTTCAATGCCGACGTATTCAAGAGAATGAAGAAGTCCGCCTACCTCATCAACTGTGCACGTGGTGCCATCGTCGATGAGAAGGCGCTGGCAGAGGCCCTGAAGAATCATGAGATCAAGGCTGCTGGCCTCGATGTATTCGAGGATGAGCCGCATCCGATCCCGGAGCTCCTGGAGCTCGAGAATGTCACCCTTACGCCACACATCGCCAGCTGCACGCTGAAGGCACGCATCGGTATGGCCAACGAGGCGCTGAAGGGCATCACCGAGGTCCTGAAGGGGAACAAGCCATATAACGTCGTCAACAAAGAGGTTTTGAAATAAAGAAGAAGAACCCCGGTTCCATCGTATTACTATCACATAATGTTCTGGAGAGGGTTCTTCCTTAGAAAGCATATCAAAGATTTTATGCGGGTGCAAGCTATTTTCTGAGTGAAAATCCTTTTGAGAACTTTTCTGTCAAAAAAGGAGCGATTCAAATGTCCCTGATGATCCTTATAGCGGGCATTGCACTTCTGTTGATACTCATTATGGGAGTCAGGATGAGCAGTCTCCTTGCGCTCATCATTGCATCTCTGTTTGTTGGTGTAGCAGAAGGCATCCCGTTCGATAAAATTTTTACCTCGATTGAAAATGGCATGGGAGGAACGCTAGGCGGTCTCTCCATGATCATCGCGTTTGGCACGATGCTCGGCAAGCTCCTACTGGAAAGCGGTGCCGCCCAGCGCATATCCATGACCATGATGAAGAAGTTCGGCAGAAAGAATGTCCGTTGGACGGTCTGCATCTTGAGCTTCATCCTCGGCATTGTCCTCTTTTATGAGGTTGGCTTTGTCATGCTGCTGCCGATCATCGTCTCGTTCGCTGTCTCTGCGGGTATTCCGCTCCTGGAGCTCGGAATTCCGATGTGCGCAGCGCTGTCCGTTGCACATGCATTCTTGCCGCCGCACCCAGGCGCGACAGGCGTTGCAATTCTGCTCAATGCCGACATCGGCCTTACACTGCTGTACGGCATTGTCATCTCGATTCCTTGCGTGATCATCTCAGGACCGTTGTTCTGCAAGCTGGGAATCATTCGCCGCATGAAGGCGTCTGTTCCAGAAGGTTCGTTTACGCCGAGAACGTTCCGGGAAGAGGAGATGCCGTCCTTCGGCGTCAGCATGTTCACGGCAATCTTCCCGGTTGCACTCATTGCCTGCTCGTCCATTGCGAAGATCCTTTTGCCGAAAGACAGCTCGGCGCTTGCTGTAATCGATTTTATCGGTAATGCAGACATGGCCTTGCTGCTTGGCGTTCTCTGGGCCGTTTACATTTTCGGTATTCACCGCGGCCATTCCATGTCGGAAACGATGAAGATGATCGAGGATTCGCTCGGACCGATCTGCCTGATCCTGCTGGTCACGGGTGCCGGTGGTTCCTTCAAACAGGTGCTTGTCGATAGCGGACTTGGTGCTTATATCGGCGAAGTCATGTCTCAAGCATCGCTTTCCCCGTATATATTCGGCTGGGCCGTCGCGTCAATCATTCGGCTGGCCGTCGGCTCCGCTACCGTAGCATCCCTGACGAGTGCCGGTATTGTTTCTCCGGTCCTGGCAGCTACTGGCGTTTCCCCAGAGCTAATGGTTCTAGCCATCGGCTCCGGCAGCACGATGTTCGGTCTCGTCAACGATCCGGGCTTCTGGATGTACAAGGAGTTCTTCAGCCTTTCCGTCAAGGATACGTTGATCTCGTATTCGACTCTGAATACGATCATCGGTGTCGGCGGCCTGGTTGGTGTCCTGATTCTGAGCCCGCTAGTCAACGGATAAGCGAAACATAAAAAGTATAAAAAGGAGGTAGTTCCATGAAATATCATGTCGTTGTGACACGCATTGGTAATTTTGTCTTGCAGCTCCTGCAGACACAGGATCGATTGATTATCTTCAACAAGACCGTCCCCTATCCCGGCATTCCGGAGCTGCTGCAGCGCCTGCAGCAGGCGGGCTTCCGCATGGCCATCGTCTCAAACAAGGCCGATCCGGCCGTGCAGCTCATCCGCA
>ERZ772860.1010-NODE-1010-length-21230-cov-3.290484_pt1 | contig 21230 bp, 18 predicted proteins | sample MGYA00511342_ERZ772860 | MGnify/ENA primary metagenome ERZ772860 (study PRJEB29015, sample SAMEA2737665) | human gut metagenome | biome: human gut; feature: human-associated habitat; material: faeces | place: China | collected 2012 ... | reverse complement strand
AGCCTTACACTCCAGGTGAGCCATCACCACAGCTATTCGAAAATATACACTGAACTTGATGAACCGTGATTCTGTTATTGTAGAATCTAAATTGAAAGAAAGAGCCGGGATCATCGGTGCTTGTATGTTGTCGCGCAGTAAACTGTTTGAATAAATATGTAGGTATTATAAAATAAGGGATGAGTCCATTACATGATTCATCTCTTATATTGTCTTCTTGTTAAGTTTAACTCTGAGCAAGCTTAATAAGTTAAGGAGCTAGTATTATGGTTGATAGAACACATGGTGAAACTAAACTTTGGGAATCTTTCATTAAAGGAGAAACGGCGGCATTTGAAGAAGTTTATCGACGCTATTATTCGTTATTGTATTCCTATGGAATTCGTATGGTAGGTGACAGAGAGCTGGTTGCTGATACCATACAGAATCTGTTCGTCAAGTTGATCTTAAATTGTAGGAATTTGCATTATACTGATAATGTAAAAGCGTATTTGCTTTGTTCTTTTAGAAATAAACTGCTGGATGCGTTTCAGTCTTTACGTCCTATGGAAGTGATTGAAGAATGCCATGAATTTTTTCCGATGGGCGAAGAAATAATAAATTCTTTATTTAAGAAAGATGATGTGGATGTGAAGAATGAAAGAAGGCTGGCTAAGGCAATTTCACGTCTTTCCGGTCGTCAGCGTGAAATTCTGTATTTATATTATGTAAAAGAATTGAGCCATCAGGAAATATCCGCTATCTTAGGTATGAATCCTCAATCAAGCAAGAATCTTTTGTCGCGTACATTGGCACGTTTGCGTGAATTCTTTTTCTCTGTTTCAACCATATGGATTTTCAGTATCTTGGTGCATTGTGTTCATGTGCCTGTGCGTAGTGTTTGGGCTTTTCACTTCTCTTGATTTAGCGAGTAGTCAATCATTGTTGTTTTATCATTTGGGCATGTTTTCATGGAATGAAGTGATATTTGTGTGATGAATAAGTTCTTTTATTTGTCATATAAGGTTTGTCTATTGGTTTTGCGAAGGCTCATGCAAAGAAAAGTGTGATTTCTTTTCTTTTTTATGAGTACCTTTTTTATCGGGCACCGTTTTCTTAATAAAAAGGTTTTTCGATGAAAAATAAAAAAACAATATATAATTCAGATGAATTTCGTAAAACAGTTCAATGCCTGACTGAGAAGATTCGGGAAGCAGATGAACTGGAATCTGTTGATGTAGACAAATCTTTTCAGGACGTGATGAAACGAGTAGGAAGGGAAAAAAAGGTTCCCCACAGACGTCATATTTATAGGTGGTCTTTGTCGATAGCGGCAGCGATTGCTTTGGCTTTAGTTATGAACTGGTGGAGTACCAATGTTGATGAGGGTACGGAGCTTGATATAGCATTGCTGAATGACACGACTTCCATTTGCGGTGATGAGGTGATTCTGATAACAGATAACCAAGCTATGAATCTGAAAAATGATGCTTCTTTAAAATATGATACTTTAGGAAGTTCGAATATTCAGCAGTATGCATTAAATACTAAAATATCCCAGGCTTCATCTGTAAAGAATGAAATGCATCAAATAATGGTTCCTAATGGGAAAAGAGCTGATATTACTTTTTCTGATGGTACTAGAATTTATATAAATTCAGGTAGTAAAGTGATATATCCGGATATTTTTGAAGAACGGAAACGTGAAATCTTGGTAGAGGGGGAGGTTTATCTGGATGTAGCCAAAAGGAAGGATTGCCCATTTGTTGTCAAAACAAGAGAGTTTGATATACGCGTGCTGGGTACTTCGTTTAATGTCTGTGCCTATAGGGAGGATGAGGCTGCATCTGTTGTTTTAGTACGTGGAAGCGTGGAAGTAACTACTGAGAATAAGAGCAAAGTAAGATTAGCACCTAATCAATTGGTGGATATTAAAGGCAATAAAACGCAGGTACGTAAGGTTGATGTGTCCGAATATATCAGTTGGAAGGATAATTTATTGCTGCTTCATCAAAGACCCGTAGGAGATGTTTTAAAGAAGCTTGAGCGGTATTATGGGTGTAAAATACGGTATGATGCAGAGATTACGACCTTGTCATTGTCAGGAAAACTGGATCTTCAAACAGATATTACCAATGTTATGGATAACTTATGTCTTTTATTATCATTGCATTATACAATAAATGATAAAGATGAAATCTATGTGAGCCTTAAATGAGAATTGTTGAACCTTAAAATACTTTAGCCTATGGAATAAAAGAAGGATGTAAAAAAAGAAAACCAGACAGTATTTGCCGTACTATCTGGTCACTGAATCGTTGTTTAATTATTTACCTTGAAATAAATAGAAAAAACAATCAAATATATGAAAAAATACACGAATAGAATAAAACTCATGCCTAAATTCACAAAATGTATGAGTTTAGCCATGATTTTAACATTTACAGGTTATGAAGAGGCTTTTGCGGAAATGAGTTATGCGGAACAAACCAGCTTTACCGTTTCCATGGAGAACCAGACTTTGAAGAGTGTGATTAATTGGGTAGAAAAAAATAGTCAATTTATTTTTATATATCGTACAGATATTGATTTGTCTCGTCGTGTCAATGTGGATGTACGAAATAAAACAATAGAGGAGGTACTGAAACAAATGTTTGCCGGTACTGATTTGGAATATCATATCCGTGACAGACAAGTAATAATTCGCAAGGCCATTTCTAGAGAAGAAACGCGTCCCATTGTTATGCAACAAGATAAAGTGACTGTCAAAGGTATAGTGACCGATGCCAAAGGAGAAGCAATTATTGGGGCTAATATAATAGAGAAAGGTACTACCAATGGTACTATAACTGATATAGACGGCCGGTTTACGTTAGTGGTAAGTGAAAAAACGTCTTTGGTCTTTTCTTATATCGGTTATCTGACTCAAGAAATGTTGGTAGGGAAAAAAACGTTTCTGAATGTTCAGCTGCAGGAAGACAATAAGACTTTGGATGAAGTGGTGATAACAGGTTATGGGGGCACACAACTTCGTTCTAAGATGACTAATTCCATTGCTAAAGTTGACAATTCTACTTTAAGTACGGGGGCCCATACTAATCCGGCGCAAGCACTCTCTGGTGCAGTGGCAGGATTAAGGGTACAGCAAACTAGCGGTAATCCGAATTCCACTCCTACTTTGGTGCTTCGTGGTGGTACCAATCTGGATGGTAGCGGTTCACCTTTGGTTATTATCGATGGTGCTGTACGCGAGTCGTTGAGTGATGTGAATCCGGAGGATATCGAGTCTTTGGAGGTCATGAAAGATGCTGGTGCTACGGCTATTTATGGTGCGCGTGCTTCCAATGGTGTAATTCTTGTTACTACTAAAAGAGGTTCGGAAGGACATACGGAAATAAATTTGAGTGCGAAAGTCGGTTTCAATTTTTTTCATAGCCAGTATGAATTTTTGAATGCTCATGATTATTTGTATTATATGCGTTCGGCATTTTATCGGTCTTCGCATATATGGCAGGATAAATCGGGTGCTTGGCATGGATTTGCCAGTGATGCGACTTTATCCGGAACACAGCCTTACGGAACGGGAAACAGATATTTTGATGAAAAAGGGAATGTACTTAATGGTAATAAGGATAATACAGCTGTATGGGGTGTTATGAATTATACAAATGACCTGGCTTTCCTGTTAAAACAAGGTTGGCAGACAATGGATGACCCAGTGAATCCGGGACAAAAATTGATTTATTGTGATAATCAACTGAAAGATTATAATATCAAATCTCCGGCTATTACTCAGGATTATAACTTGAGTGTATCCGGTGGCAATGATAAAGGACATTATTATGCAAGCCTAGGCTATAATCGCAGCGAAGGAAATGCGATGAACAACTGGTATCACCGTTTGAACTTCACGATCAATGCAGATTATAAAATTAAGCCTTGGCTTACTTCTAATTCTTCTTTGACATTTACCGATGCCAAATGGGACGATGGTGGTGCAGGATATGCCGGTGAAGGTAATTTTTTCAGTACTACCTTGTCCGTTCCTCCTACATTCCGTGTGAAAAGTCCGGACGGTGATTGGTTGGCAGGCCCTGCCGTGGCTTCTTATGCTCGTGGCTGGACTACAGTGAAAGTGTATGAGGATGCATTGAATTATGATAATAATACGGACAAGTTTAATCTGAGCCAGTCTTTTACCTTTAATATAATGAAAGGATTGACATTCAAGACCACAGGAACTTGGTTCTATTTTGATGATAGCAGAGAGTTCTTCAAAGGGGACTATATTGTAGCTACAGGACCGGTGTATGATACTAATCATAGTACTTCCAACAAACATGAACGGCTTTTAGACCAGACTTACAATGGAATCTTGAATTATCAGACTACATTCCGGCAAGATCATTCTATGGATGCGATGGTAGGTGTAGAATATTATGACTCATACAAGAAAGGTTTTTCGGCATCTGGTTATGGATCTCCATTATCTGATTTTCAGGATTTGAATTATACTTCGACTGCTGCCGGAGTGCGGCAAATAGATTCTTGGCATTACAGACAGCGTATTCTTTCATTCTTTGGCAGAGTGAATTATGATTATAAGTCCAAATATTTGCTGAGCCTTGTTTTACGTCGCGACGGATACTCCAAACTGCCAAAAGATAACCGTTGGGGAACCTTTCCCGGTATATCAGCCGGTTGGGTATTGAGTAGAGAGAATTTTATGGAGTCTTGTAGCAATGTACTTTCTTATGCTAAAATTCGTGCTAGTTACGGAGCCAATGGAAATGTGTCTGGTGTACTGGATGCTAATGGTAATGTAGTGACAGGACTTGATTATTATACGGTTCAAGGTTCTTATGGTATTATGAAAGATAAAGATGGTAAAATAGTACCCAACTATAATGGCAAAGTTCCTTTGATGATAAACGATTTGCCTAATCCCACCATGAGATGGGAAAAATCGTACACATTCGAGACAGGTTTCGATATTGGTTTTCTGAATAACAAATATATCTTGAACTTCACCTATTATAATAGACATACACAGGATAAATTTGCAGAAATCACCCTGCCTTCTCATAGCGGAGTTTCTTCTTTCCTTTCTAACAATGGAGAAGTACAAAACCAAGGTATGGAGTTGGAATTGACTGCCAATGTTTTGCGTACCAAAGATTGGAAATTTACAGTTAGTATGAATACCGCTTATAATAAGAATAAGATTATCTCATTACCGTACAATGGATTGCCGAATAATATGCAGGATGCCTATCAGGTTTATACGGGACGCAAGCTGGCAGATGGTACCTATGAAAGACAATGGGTAGGTGGTTATCAGGAAGGACAGGAATATGGTGTGATTTACGCCTTTAAATCTCTTGGTATTTATAAGAGTGAGAGTGAGATTCCAGGCAATCTGATAGACAGATCCACTTATACGGAAAATGGAGCAGATGCCAAAGTGCTTTATGGCCCTGAAGCTTGGGCTAAATTGTCGGATGCCGAAAAGGAGAAAGGACTGCCTATACAGGCTGGTGATGTGAAATGGCAGGATGTGAATGGGGATGGTGTGATTGATGATTATGACCGGGTGAAATTGGGTAATACGATACCTCATTGGACCGGAGGCTTTAACATTAATACTTCATGGAAAGGGTTAACTTTGAACTGCCGTCTGGATTATGCTTTAGGCTATTGGGTACATGATTGGAAAACTCCTTGGATTATGGGTAATATGCAGGGAACATTTAATACCATTTCTTTAGTTAAAGATTCCTGGTCGGAAAGTAATCCGAATGGAAAATATCCGGTGTATGGATGGACTGACTTTTTGGGCAAACGTAATTATGACAGAATATCGGACATTAATTGTTATCGTGGCGATTATTTGGCTTTTCGTGAAATAAGCCTGTCGTATTCCTTGCCTCAGAGTTGGATTCATAAATCCGGTTTGAGCAAGGTGGATGTTTCTGTAACAGCACAGAATTTGGGATATATTACAGCAGCCAAAAATATGGCGACCCCCGAATATGGTGTCAGTCAGAATGGAGGATATCCCCTCCCTAGAACAGTTGTTTTGGGTTTAAATGTTACATTCTAATAAATAGGAAGGATTATGAAGAAAATATTTTATAGCATATTGTTGAGTGGGATGATGGTATTGTCTGCTTGTGATGCGTTGGACCTGTCTCCTGAAGATTATTATGGCTCTAATGATTTTTGGAATCAGAAGTCTCAGGTAGAAATGTTTATGACTGGTATTCATGCCGATTTAAGAGATAAATATCAGATGCCTGTCACATTGGGAGAGTTCAGAAGTGAGATTCTGATAAGTGATGTTACTTCTATGGGTGAGGGGGTATATGGTCCGCCTATGACTAATAATCTGCTTACGAAAGATAATACCGGTGTCGATGATTGGTATGAGGTGTACCCAAATATCATGCATATAAATTTGTTTATCAGAAATGTAGATAAAGAAATTGATTATCTGACTGGAACGGAGAAATCATTTTATTTGGGACAGGCTTATGGCTTGCGTGCATATTACTATTTCTATCTTTATCGAACATTTGGTGGTGTGCCGTTAGAGACGGAACCGAAAGTTACCGAGGGTAGCATTGATATTACGCAATTATATAAGGCTCGTTCTACTCCGGAGGAAACGTTGGAGTTTATCAAAGAAGATATTAATAAATCCGAAGCTTTCTTCAATGAGTCGGATAAGAAGATGTCCAACCAATATGAATGGTCTTATCATGCAACGGAACTTTTGAAGGCCAAGATATATATGTGGTCTGCCAAAGTCACTACAGGATTACCAGATGATGATATTGCAGGAGATCATATAGCTACTCTGACTGCCGTAGATCCTAATAACAGTGACTTGTTGACAGCAAAGAAGGCTTTATTGAATTTGGTGAACCAACAATTCGAACTGCTTCCAAACTTTGCGGATTTATGGACTCCGGAAGGGAAGAAGAATAAAGAGATCATTTTCGCTCTGTGTTTTAATAAGAATGAATTGACCAATTGGGGGGCGAACTGGTTCTATAATGTAGCCTTGTTTACCAATGCTACGGACTTGGATGGAAATAAATATGGTCCGGATCCGTTGAAGCTATTGACAGCCGGACCATTACGTTATGAGTATAAAGTGCCGTTTATTGAGATTTATGATAAGGAAGATACTCGTTTGGATGCTACTTTCTTTCAATATATGTTCGAAGGAAAGACTCGTGGCGCTTGTTGGAAAAAACTGATGGGACATACGGATGGAGGAACTCATTATTATGATTCAGATGTACCGGTATATAGATATGCTGATGTTTTGTTGATGCTGGCCGAGTGTGAAAACGGGTTGGGAGCTCCGGATAAATGTGCTGCATATATAAATGAGGTACGTAAGCGTGCTTATGGTGATAAATTTGAACAACATAAATATATTGCAGGAGATTATGCGGATAATGAGTGGGCTATTTTGCAGGAACGTGATAAAGAGTTTGTAGGTGAGGGAAGCCGCTGGTTTGATTTATTGCGTTTACGTGATTCCAACGGAAAACCTTTTGTCTTTTCTGTTAAAGCGCATTATGGAAGTTCATTGCCTATATTAACAGAGGATAAGGCGTATATGATGTTGTGGCCTGTTAATGTGGAAGTTTTGAATGGAGATCCGGAAATCAAGCAGACTCCGGGGTATGAATAATAGTGAGATAATATGATGATAATGAAAAGATTGCTCTTTTTAGTATCTGTATGCAGCTTATGTATGGTTGGTAATTCTCAGAATTACCAACCTGAGAAGCATGCAGTTGTGAAATCAGATCGTGGGGATGGACGGTTACTAAGTACTTATGCCATTGTTCATGAGATGTTGAAAGATACACATCCCCAATATGCTTACCGTTCCGGTATGTCCGCACAGGAATTTACGCAATGGCAGGATGGAGTGCGTGCTGCGATGGTGGAGATCATGAAGTTTCCCGAGATAAAGGGACAACCGTCTCCTGTCTGTGTGAAAACGGAAAAAAAAGAGGGATATATTTTAGAGAAATGGGAGTTCTATCCTTTTCCAAAGTCAGTTTCCACTTTTCTGGTTTTGAAACCGGAACATTTGAAGGGTGCAGTACCCGGAGTTTTGTGCATTCCGGGGTCCGGAAGGACCAAAGAAGGATTGGCCGGTGAGCCCGGCATCTGTGATAAGTTAACTGAGGATTATAATAATCCCAAAGTAAGTATGGCTTTGAATATGGTTAAAGAAGGTTATGTGGCGGTAGCGGTGGATAATGCCGCTGCTGGAGAAGCCTCCGATTTGGAATGTTATGATAAAGGATGGAATTATGACTATGATGTTGTTTCCCGTTTTTTGCTTGAACTGGGATGGAGTTGGCTAGGGTATACTTCTTATCTGGATATGCAGGTACTGAATTGGATGAAAGCCCAGTCTTATATCCGAAAGGACAGGATTGTGATTAGCGGATTCTCATTAGGTACAGAACCGATGATGGTCTTGGGGGTGTTGGATAAGGATATTTATGCTTTTGTGTACAATGATTTTCTATGCCAGACTCAGGAACGTGCCGTTGTAATGACTAAACCTGACAAGGAAAACAGACGTCCTTTTCCAAATTCTATCCGTCATCTGATACCTGGTTATTGGAGGTATTTTAATTTTCCAGATGTTGTTGCGTCATTAGCTCCTCGTCCTATCATTTTTACAGAGGGAGGGTTGGACCGTGATTTCCGTTTGGTACAATCTGCTTATGCTGCTAGTGGAAAACCGGAAAATGCGGAGTTTCATCATTATCCGAAGTTTGCTGATAAAGCAGTTAGAAAAGATGTGGAGCACCTTGATGAAGGACTGGATTCAAAGACCTATTTCGAAGCGGTCAATGTAGATCCCCCTTCTCATTATTTTAAAAACGAACTGGTTATTCCTTGGTTACGCAAAGTTTTAAAGTAGGTTCAGGTATTTTGATAGGCTGTGATTTTTTATATAATATGAGCTCCTTGTTTTTCATCTAGGTGAAAGCAAGGAGCTCTTTTTTATTGATTGTGAAGAATTCTTGCAAAATTTAATCTTGTTTTAATGCAGATTGTAGTGTTTCCCAATTTTCATTGAAATCAGGCATGGAATGAAAAAGTAAATTCGCTCCTTCATTCAGTAACACATTGTCGTGCAATGGTCCTGTATTCACGGCGATGGTAAAAATACCGGCTGCAACTCCCGCCTGTACACCTAGTGGTGCATTTTCTATTACTAACGCTTCATTGGGTTTAAAGCCGCCTTTCTTTAGGGCCATCAGATATGGTTCCGGATTTGGTTTCCCATATTTCACATCAAAGGCGGTAACCATTAAGTTGGCTTGGAATATGCCCGGAAAATTATGATTCAATCGGTCCAATAACGAAGTTTGTCCCGAACCGGTCACTACCATCGGAGTCAGTCCTTCACTCTTTATTTTAGTCAATACTTCCAGTGCGCCGGGCATCCGTTCTGCTTTGGGGCATTTGTTGAATTCTTCAGTTTTGGCTTGGTAGATAGCTTTTATTTCTTCTTCAGTAGCATCATGCCCACGTTCCCGACGACTTACTATATTGATCGTAGATGCACCGGTACGCCCTTCGTGCATATAAGCTTCTTCTCGGCTGAGGCCGAAACCGAAGCGTTTCATTATTTTATGCCATGACTCAGCATGGTTGGACATGGAGTCGAACAGCACGCCGTCCATATCGAATAATACGGCTTTCAAGTCGATGGATTCGTATCCATGAGTATGAAGATAGTTATTTATCGCTTCTTTAAACATAGAATAAATGTATAGTTATTACTTCCAAAGGTGTGACCGTTGGATTGGAACAAAGTGAAGAATCTGCAAGCATTTGGTGGATGCTTTCAGATTCTTCACTGTTATTCGGAATGACATTGATAAATGGCATTCTGAATAGGTTCTTGATATTATAATCTAGCTTGGATAGCTTTAGACTCTTCTTCGTATCCCGGTTTATTCAACAAAGCAAACATATTTTTCTTGTATGCTTCCACGCCCGGTTGGTTGAACGGATTTACTCCCAGCAAATAACCGCTGATACCACAAGCTTTTTCAAAGAAATAGATGATTTCTCCCAGGTAGTATTCATTCAGTTCGGGTACAATCAGTCGCATATTGGGTACACCACCGTCAACGTGTGCCAGCTGAGTACCTAGTTCTGCCATCTTGTTCACTTCGTCTACACGCTTTCCTGCCAAGAAATTCAAGCCATCCAAATTTTCGCTGTCCGAAGGAACTTGAAGCGTATGTTCCGGGTTTTCGATAGAGATAACTGTTTCGAAGATAGTACGTTCACCTTCCTGAATCCACTGTCCCATAGAATGGAGATCGGTAGAGAAGTCGACGGCAGACGGATAAATACCTTTACCATCCTTACCTTCGGATTCACCGTACAATTGTTTCCACCATTCGTTCATATAGTGCAGTTTGGGATTGAAGTTTACCAAAATCTCAATCTTCTTTCCGTCTTTATACAATTCATTGCGGGTAGCAGCATAAACAGCGGCAGGATTTTCGGCAAACGGAGTAGCCGGACCACATATTGTTTCCATCGTACGTGCGCCTTCCACTAGTTTCTCAATGTCAAATCCTGCCACTGCGATAGGCAGCAAACCTACTGGAGTAAGGACAGAGAAACGACCGCCTACATTATCGGGGATAATGAAAGTCTGATATCCTTCCTTGTCGGCTGTAACACGTGCGGCACCCTTTTTGGCATCTGTAACGGCAACAATCACTTTTTTCGCCATTTCCTTGCCAAGCTGGTCTTCACACTGTTTTTTCAGTAAACGAAAAGCTAAGGCGGTTTCTGTAGTAGTACCAGACTTGGAAATATTAATTACACCGAACTTTTTGTCCTTCAAGTATGCAGTCAACTCGAACAAGTAATCTTCGCTGATATTGTGGCCTGCAAAAACGATGACGGGTCCGTCTTGTTTTGCTTTCAACCATTGGAAACTATTGGATAAAGCTTCTATTACGGCACGTGCTCCCAGATAGCTTCCACCGATACCTGCTACAACTACTACTTCACAGTTGTCGCGCAGAACCTGGGCAGTAGCTTTCAAGTCAGCCAAATGTTCGGCTGTTATAGACGATGGCAAATGCAACCAACCCAAGAAGTCATTACCTTTACCTTTACCGTTTTCCAATGTTTCCATGCAGGCTTTCACCTGAGGTTCGTAAGCAGCGATTGTTTCCTTAGAAACAAAACCGGCTACTTTGTCGATGTTTAAACTAATATTCTTCATTGTATCTGATATTTTATCTGAATGAATCAGTTAATAATTTAATCTCAATCATGGGCGAGATGCGCTCATATAAAATATTATAAACGGCATCTACGATAGGCATGTTCACGTGCAAGTGCTTGTTTAGCTCCTTGATACATTTCGTTCCGTAGTATCCTTCGGCAATCATTTCCATTTCTATCTGTGCGCTTTTTACGGAATAACCTTTACCAATCATGGTTCCGAATACGCGGTTCCGGCTGAAATTGGAGTAGGAGGTAACCAACAAGTCACCCAGATAAGCGGAATCATCAATAGAACGCTCTACGGGATGTACGGTATTCAGGAAGCGGTTCATCTCTTGAATGGCATTTGAAATCAATACAGCCTGAAAATTGTCGCCATATTTCAGACCGCTGCAAATTCCAGCGGCGATAGCATAAATATTCTTCAATACCGAAGCGTATTCTATACCTGCCACATCCGGGCTTACAGAAGTTTTTATGTAATGTCCGGCCAGCTGCCGGGCGAATATCTTCGCCTTGTCAATGTCTTTACATCCGATAGTCAGATAGGAAAGACGCTCCAAGGCTACTTCTTCTGCGTGGCACGGACCTGCAATGACGGCTATATTCTCTTCGGGAACACCGTATACCTGATGAAAATAATCGGAAACAATCAGGTTCTCGTCAGGGACGATACCCTTGATAGCAGTGACAATGAACTTGTCCTTTATTTTGGTTTTCAGCTTTTTCAGGTGGCTTTTCAGATAGGGAGAGGGGGTAACGAATATCAGGGTATCCGATTCCTTTACTATCTTGTTGATATCTGAAGAGAAGTTGATGTTCTTTATTTCAAAGCGCACACTTGTCAGATAAGCCGGATTATGTCCCAAACGTTTGAATTCTTCAATTCGGTCGTCGCGGCGCATATACCAGTTGATTGATTCAGCCTGAGCCAAGACTATTTTTGCAATAGCCGTGGCCCAGCTGCCACCACCCATTATCGCTATTTTACCGGGCAATTTCATGCTTATTATTTATGATGGATAATTGACAATTGGAATAATTCTCAATCTTTAAATTCTCAATTCTCAATTTTCGCAATCCATCCGGCAACTTCGTCCACCGTAGGATTGGTTAGTTCCAATTTATATTTTTTGTTGATTCCGCAAATGTCCATATGCAGCTTCTGCGGATTCACTTCTTTCATATCGCTCACCAGGTTATAGCCTGCTTTCTGAATGACAGGAACCCAGTCTTCTGAAATTCCCAGTTCCATAAATTTAGCAGGAGTGTCTTTCGGAGTAATCTTTTCGGGACGCATCTGGGGGAAGAACAACACTTCCTGAATGGTAGACTGTCCGGTCATCAGCATCGTCAGACGGTCCATACCGATTCCCATACCCGAAGTGGGGGGCATACCGTATTCCAACGCACGGACGAAGTCTTTGTCAATAATCATAGCTTCATCATCTCCTTTTTCGCTCAGTCTCATTTGTTCTTCGAAACGTTCCAACTGGTCAATCGGGTCGTTCAATTCGGAGTATGCATTACACAGTTCCTTACCGTTCACCATCAGCTCGAAACGCTCGGTCAAATCCGGATTGCTGCGGTGTATCTTTGTCAGCGGAGACATTTCTTTCGGATAGTCGGTGATGAAAGTCGGCTGGATGTAAGTACCTTCGCAGAATTCTCCGAAGATTTCATCGATCAGTTTGCCTTTGCCCATTGTGTCGTCAATCTCCATATTGAGTTTCTGGCAAACTTCTCGTATCTGTTCTTCGTTCATGCCTGTCAGATCATAGCCGGTGTGTTCCTTGATAGAGTCCAGCATGGTGACACGTTTGTACGGGGCTTTGAAGTCAATGATGTTGTCGCCTACTTTTACTTGAGTGGTGCCGTTTACATCCAGACAGATTTTTTCAATCATTTTTTCTGTAAATTCCATCATCCAGTTATAGTCCTTGTAGGCAACATATATTTCCATGCAGGTAAATTCAGGATTGTGTGTGCGGTCCATTCCTTCGTTACGGAAGTTCTTACCTATTTCATACACTCCTTCGAAACCACCTACAATTAGTCTTTTCAGGTACAACTCACTGGCAATACGCATATACAGCGGCATATCCAGTGCGTTGTGGTGAGTTATGAATGGACGTGCGGCTGCTCCGCCGGCAATGGATTGCAGAATCGGGGTTTCCACTTCCATATAACCTTTTGAGTTGAAATATTCGCGCATAGAGCTATATACTTTACTGCGCTTGATGAAGATATCTTTTATCTCTTCATTCACAGCAAGGTCAACATAACGTTGGCGATAACGCAGTTCAGGGTCTTCAAACTTGTCGTAAGCGACTCCGTCTTTGTATTTTACAATAGGAAGCGGTTTGATAGACTTGGACAGTACGGTCAGTTTTTTAGCGTGGATACTGATTTCACCCATTTGGGTTCTGAATACGAATCCTTCTATACCGATAAAGTCACCAAGGTCCAGCAGACGTTTGAACACAGTGTTGTACATTTCTTTGTTTTCATCCGGGCAGATGTCATCACGGGTGATATACACCTGGATACGGCCTTTTGAATCCTGTAATTCGATAAATGAAGCTTTACCCATCACACGGCGGCTCATCATACGTCCGGCTACCGATACTTTGCGAGGTTCCTCATCATCCTTGAACTCAGCTTTTATATCTGTAGAAAATGCATTGGTTACATACTCAGCTGCGGGGTATGGCTCGATGCCCATAGCGCGCAATTCATTCAGACTGTTTCGTCTGATAATCTCCTGTTCACTTAGTTCTAATACGTTCATCCTGTTAAAACATTAACTCAATTTGTTGGCAAAAATACGAAAGATTTTGCAAAGTACCTCATTAAGACGTGTTTTTATTTCGATAAAGCCTGTTCTTGAGCCAGTTCGCACACCATAGATATCATGAACAGCACTCCGATTGCACCGCAGGCAATAATCAGGGCGAGATTAATCATACGGGCACGGAAAAGGGTGGAAGTATGCAGATGGGAAGCTGTGTATTCTTTAAAGAACAGATAAAGGCCCGGTACAGCCGAACTTGCCAGCAGAAAATCTTCGGGAATATGGAAAAAGTAAGTTTTGGTGAAACCGATCAGTGCCCAGTGGCAAAGAAACATGACGAGAAAGATATTGACTCGTTTGGAAAATGCCAGCAGCAGTCCGATGGTGAAAACCGCTACCGAACAAGGCATTACAGGTGAGGTCATCATGGGAAAGCTCATCCCCCTTATAATGGAGAAGAGTGGATAGGCCAATGGCAACATACAAAGCAGGACGGCTAGTGCGGTATGTTTGTGAGTCCGGTCAAAAGGGGTGTAGTTTACTTTCAGGTCATAAATCCAGAAGATGGCCATGATTCCCCAAAATCCTGCCAAAACACTGTTGTAACTTCTTGGTTCACAATAAATCATGTAATACACGGAAGCTATCCATACATTCAAGAATATAAGATATAACTTCATCGCTACTTTTATTTTTTTTGTGGGGCTTTTGAATAGAGAATAGGTTAAAATAATGCCGATAAGGGTGATAATAACTTGATAAATCCAGGTACCCGCATTGTAATGAGTGATTGTATCCCAAAAAATATTCATCTTCTTGATAAGTTGGTAGTTATTTTGGGTGCCAAAATTACGAAAAAATGATGGAATAGCCTATCTTTGTAGCGAATATATAAAAATAAGAGAAGAACGATGAAGAAGTTTATGAGTCTGATGTTGCTGGTTTGCGCATGTTTGCTGAGTCAGCCGGTGAAGGCACAACAGGTTACTCCTGATAATGCCGGTTATATAGTAAAGGTAGGGGATATGGCTCCCGATTTTGAAATGGAACTGACAGACGGACAGAAAGTGAAACTCTCTGATTTGCGTGGCAAGGTGGTGATGCTTCAGTTCACTGCCAGTTGGTGTGGAGTTTGCCGAAAGGAGATGCCTTTTATTGAAAAAGATATCTGGTTGAAACATAAGGATAATAAAGCGTTTGCTCTCTTTGGAGTGGATCGGGACGAACCTTTGGAAACCGTAGTGGCTTTTGCCAAACGTACCGGCGTGACCTATCCGTTGGCTCTTGATCCGGGAGCTGATATTTTTGCCAGATATGCAGACCGTAAAGCGGGCATCACCCGTAATGTATTGATTGACAAAACGGGCAAGATTGTAATGCTGACCCGTTTGTACAATGAAGAAGAATTCTCTTCTTTGTGCAAGAAGATAGATGAAATGTTGGGAGAAAAATAACAGGTAATGAGAGGATCGGTACTATTTGTCACGTTTTTATTTTTTGTTCTATCACCGCTTCTGGCGAAGAAAAAGCCTCGTACCGGCAAAGAGGCATTATTTGGAAAGGAGTATGCTACCTATCAGATTACATCCAATGAATTAAGCGGAGCTTGTTTTTATTTGGTGAGTGGTCACGGAGGTCCCGATCCTGGGGCCATCGGTATCTATCAGGGGCGTCAGTTGCATGAGGATGAGTATGCATACGATATTATTCTGCGGTTGGCACGTGAGTTGTTGTCACGAGGTGCGAAGGTGCATATTATCATTCAAGATAAGAAAGATGGTATTCGTGACGGTCATGTCCTGGCAAACAGTAAACGTGAAACTTGCATGGGAGATCCTATTCCCTTGAATCAGGTGGCTCGTTTGAAGCAACGTTGTGACTGGGTGAATAAACTGTATCGGAAAGATAAGAGCAGTTACAAACGAGCTGTATTTATTCATGTGGACAGTCGCAGTAAGGGACAGCAGACAGATGTGTTTTTTTATAACGCTCCTAAAAGTACGAAGGGTAGGCGGTTGGCCAATAACTTGCACCGTACCTTTGATAGGAAATATGACAAGCATCAGCCAAACCGTGGCTTTCGCGGAACGGTGAGTGAACGTAATTTGTATGTATTGCGTAATACGACTCCCGTAGCGGTGTTTTTGGAATTGGGAAATATTCGGAACAAGCGTGACCAACAACGGCTGGTTCTGAAGAATAACCGTCAGGCATTGGCAAATTGGATTGCGGAGGGAATAGTGAAAGACTATAAGCAAGGTAAATAAAATAGGGGCAACGGATGTGCTTTTGTTTTGCCAGCTTTGTGATGGTTGGGTGAGTTGTAATCGGCAGAATGTGACTGGTATTTGAGCTTGTGAAACGTCGAAATCAAGCCTTGCATATTAGAGTCGTGAAATAAAGAAAGGGAGTGATAAAAAATGTCACTCCCTTTTCTTTTACTTGATTTCGATTTCCTCTTTCATGTCTATCTCCTCACCGTGAACATCGGTGAACCGATATTGCAGGAAGGCCAGACTTTGGTCTGGGATAATCTTTATTCCGAATCCGTATTTCATTTGCCATTTGCGCTTCAGGGAAACCAGACCCTGATTCACATATGCTGCGATGTACGGATGGATGTACAGCGTAAATCTCTTTATCTTCAATTTGTTGACCAGGTAATCAATCTTACTCTCCAAAGTATCCGTGAAAAGGATGGATGGCTTTATGCTACCTTTCCCGAAGCAGGTGGGACAGGTTTCATTCGTGTTGACATCCATGGCAGGACGCACGCGTTGGCGGGTAATTTGCATCAATCCAAATTTACTGAGGGGCAGAATGTTATGTTTTGCTCTGTCTTTCTGCATGTTTTGGCACATACGTTCGTACAGTTTCTGCCGGTTCTCTGCTAGATTCATATCAATGAAGTCAACCACGATAATACCACCCATATCACGCAATCTTAACTGGCGTGCCAGTTCGTCGGCGGCACCCAGGTTTACATCCAGTGCGTTAGCCTCCTGCCCGTTGGCAGATTTGGAGCGGTTTCCACTATTGACATCCACTACATGAAGTGCTTCTGTGTGTTCAATAATCAGGTAAGCTCCACTTTTATACGAAATGGTTTTCCCGAAAGAGGATTTGATTTGTTTGGTAATACCGAAATTGTCGAATATGGGAAGCTGACCCTTGTACAGTTTTACGATTTCGGCTCGTTCAGGGGCGATAAGTGATACATAATCCTTAATCTCATGGAACACTGTTTCATCGTTCACATAGATGTTCTCATAAGACGGATTGAAAAGATCGCGCAACATGGCCACTGTACGGCTGGTCTCTTCGTATACCAATGCCGGCAGTTTGGGAGCCTTCTGTACTTTAGTGATTGTTTCTTCCCAATGTTTCAGCAAGACTTTAAGCTCTGCATCAAGCTCGGCCACCCTTTTGCCTTCCGCTACGGTGCGTACAATCACTCCGAAGTTTTTCGGTTTGATGCTTTGCAATAACTGTTTCAGACGGGCGCGTTCTTCGCTCGATTTAATTTTTTGTGATACCGAAACCTTATCGTTGAAAGGGATTAATACCAAATAACGTCCGGCGAATGACAATTCGCAGGTTAGTCTGGGGCCCTTGGTCGAGATAGGTTCCTTTACAATCTGCACAATAACTTCCTGACCTTGTTGGAGGGTGGTTGAAACCGTCCCTTCCTTTTCAATATCAGGCAGCATAGTAGCTTTTGTGATGGGAAAAAGTTTTTTACGGTCGCTTAAAACTTGCTTCAGATACTTCTGATAAGAATGAAATTGAGGACCTAGGTCTAGATAATGAAGAAAAGCATCTTTTTCAAAGCCGACATCCACGAAACAGGCATTAAGGCCGGGCATTAGTTTCTTTACCCGTCCCAAATACATATTTCCCACATTGAAGGAAGCACTTCTCCCTTCTTTCTGAAATTCCACCAACGCTTTATCTTCAAGGAGTGCGATGGAAATCTCTTTGGGTTGTACGTCTACTACTAGTTCGCTTGTCACTTTTGTATTTTTAAATTGTTCACTTTTCTCATTAAACAAAGAACAAACCTGAAAGACTTTTGTTGCTTTGCAAGGTTTGTTCTTTATTTGTCGTCACAGACAGACTACAAATTATTTTTTGCTTTTATGTCTGTTCTTTCTTAGTCTTTTTTTACGCTTGTGAGTAGACATTTTGTGTCTTTTTTTCTTCTTTCCGCTTGGCATAGCTTCAAATTTTATGGGTTAATACTCTTGTTTATTATTTCTTTACTGATAATGTAAATGTCTTAGCTGGTTTAAATGCCGGAATATTGTGCTCCGGAATAATGATTGTAGTGTTCTTTGAAATGTTGCGAGCAGTCTTCTGAGCTCTTTTCTTCACTACAAAACTTCCAAAACCACGCAGGTACACATTTTCTTCTTTAGATAATGAATCTATTTTATCTTTAACATGATGTGTAAAACCGTCTGTTGCAACATTATGTAATAGTTCAATATCAAATTTATTCATTATTGACTTGAATTCAGAAATATAGAATGGTGCAAAAACACCTTGTGGATATCTAGTTAGTTTAAAATTATTATCAAAGTCATTTAAATAACCATCTAGTAAGTGATCTCCCATAAGTGCCCAATCAATCATTATAGAATCACTTGTCAAATATGCAATTGCAATTATTCCATCTTTTATTTTTGATTTAAGTATATCAAGATTATTCTTAACATATTCAATAGACGTTACATCATAGCCTTTATTGGCATAATAAAGTGAATATCTCCCAGTTCCAGCCCCGACTTCAAGTATTTTTAAATCAGATTTTAAATATTTTTCTATATACTTTGTAGTTGTTAAAAACTCAACTTGTCCATGTTGACTTTCAAGCCTAGCATCTTCGTTACAATCTTCATTATATCATAAGATATTTTTTATTAAAATACTTCTTCAAAAACAAAAAAATCAACCATGTTACTGATTGATTTTTGTTTTATCTATTCTATTAGTTCGAATAGATTCGTTATTGGTTGGGCTGGTCAAAACAATACTTTTTATATCTTCCTTTAGTTTTATTTCTATTCTCTTAAAAGCCCATTTCAAGTACTTTTCATACAATACCATATTTTTCAATTTTATCTGTTTCCCCTTCGTTTTTTACAACTTTTTCTTGGCGTTGCATTAAAAATTGCATTAAATTTACATTTAATAATTCTTCCATACTAACATACTTTTTACCCTCAAAATATTTCTTCCATTCTTCTATAGAATAAATTCTAATTATATCATTTCCTTTTATTTCGATTTCTTCTAAGATTTCTTTTTCCATATGTACCTCCCTATTCTTGACAATTGTCGAAAACGGAAGTATACTTAAACTGTATATAAGTTTTTGAATGTATACTTCCCGAGATAGTTTCAGTTGCAGCTGAACTATCTCTTTTTTTATATTTTATATCATTGTCGAAAAATGTCAATCAAAATCGTTCGACAAAATAGTATGCTGACAGCGACATATAGTATTTTGTTGAATATTCTAATAGAATAATAAGATACTAATAAAAAAAGGAGTGTTTTATGTTTGTTTTTAGAATTAAAGAAATAAGAGAAAAAAAGAAAATGACAATATATAAATTAAGTAAGCTTTCTAATGTATCTAGAAGCTATATAATTGATTTAGAAAACAACAGAAAGTTAAATCCTAGTTTGACTAAATTATATTCTTTAGCTACTGCTTTAAATGTTAATATAAAAGATTTATTCTACACTAAATTTGATGTAGATATTCTAAAGCAAGAAATGTACAAAAGAATAGACAAATATGGTATAAAATCACAAGAAACTTTAGAAGTAAGTCAGCTAATTGATTTATTAATTAACATTGATAACAAAGAAAAATCAAAGGGAGAACTAACTGACTAACCTTTAAAGTTTTTAAAAAAATTGAAATATTTTTAATTTTATATTGACATACGTATTAATACGTAGTATAATATTAATTAGAAAGGAGGTTAATAAATGTATTCAAGAGATCTAATCAGATTGTTAAAGCAAAATGGTTGGAAAAAAGTATCTCAAAACGGTTCCCATCTCAAAATGAGAAAACGGTAACCAAACGGAAATTATTCCAGTACATACAAGAGATATTCCAGTTGGAACAGCTGAGGCAATACTTAAAAGGACAGGGTTAAAATAGTTAGCCCTTCCTAATATAATTTTAGATTAAATGAGGAGAAGTCTACTATTATATTATAAATACAAAAATCTCTTTTTATACATTTATTCTCTTTTCTAACATATATTAAATGGAGGTATAGTAATGAAAAATCAATTAACTGTTTTTCCAGCAATATTTACTTATGATGGTAAATGTTATAATGTTGACTTTATTGATTTGAAAGGATGTTCAACTTTTGGACGCAGTATACAAGAAGCTTATACAATGGCTCAAGATGCCATGGGCTTATATTTGGATAATTTAGTTGATGTCCCAAAACCTACTTTAGATTTTTCAAATATTGATATACAAAAGAATCAATTTGTTTCATTTGTAAGCATTGATATGGAAGAATATAGAAAAAAATTTAATAATAAAGCAGTTAAAAAAACTTTAACTATTCCAGCCTGGTTAAACAATTTGTCAGAAAAAAATAATATCAATTTTTCTCAAGTACTTCAAGAAGCCTTAAAAGAAAAATTAGGTATTGACTAATTTTTAAAATTCTTTTATAATATATTTAATGAATACATTTATTGACCTCAAGTCAATGAGATAAAAAAAGTAGATTTTTTATATCTACTTTTTTGCTTTTTTTATAATTGAGAGAACTAACTGACTAGCTCTCTCATCTTTATATTTATGTATTTATCTAAAAGTCTACTCTGCTTTAGTATTCTTTCTTTACTGTAATTCTCTCTTATCATTCGTTCTAATTTTGCTTTGTTCTTTATGATTAACAGTTCTACTCTGTAGCTCATTAAATCACCTCATATGTATTATAACATATTATGTTTACTTTGTCTGTCGAAACTTGTCGAAGATGCAAAAAATGTTTTTTGTAAATAAAAAAGACTATTGCTAGTCTTTTAATGTGCTTTTCTCTTCTTTTTCTTCTTTATTATCTTTATTTCTTTTATCAGTCAGTTTCTCTATTTCAATCTT
>ERZ772860.1005-NODE-1005-length-21307-cov-24.765434_pt1 | contig 21307 bp, 15 predicted proteins | sample MGYA00511342_ERZ772860 | MGnify/ENA primary metagenome ERZ772860 (study PRJEB29015, sample SAMEA2737665) | human gut metagenome | biome: human gut; feature: human-associated habitat; material: faeces | place: China | collected 2012 ... | reverse complement strand
AAAAATGAAATAAAGAACTTTTTTATGTGTTTTTCCACTATTTTTTTATTTTTATCCAATAAAATTGTTCATTCTACAGGTATTATTTGTTATATAAGTGCGTTTTCAGTGTCGTTTTTATAAATTTAATCAAATATTACCCCATAAAATATCAAATATTACCCCCTATATTATAATGAAAAATAGTATCTTTGCAACAGAAAAATTCAAAATGCGTTGTGAAACGCTTATCATCATCTTTTACTTATACAAAAAATAAAACATTGGAACTCAATAGGGATATTGGGATTCCAATGTTTTTTTATACACCAAACTGAAACATATCATCATGTAACGTTGTCTGATTTATAATCTTTCAGTACAAATCAGCAGTCTATTTCATTGTCTACTTTCACAATTGATACAGGATTTTTACCCATAGACTGTAGACACAGATTATTTCTTTTCATTACCTAAATCTATCTGCGATATCTGATTCAACAGATTTACAGCCTGCCCTACAGTCTTCACATCATTGATGCGAAGCATTCGCTTGTTGAATTTTTCCTTCAGAACACAATCTTGAATATGACTGGTAACGTAAGCGAGTATGCGATTAAACATCTGACTTCTGTAGAACGGACTGTTTACATTGCTCACAAACTGCATCTGCATATAGCCCTGCTTGAGAATAATCTTCTCGCAACCTAGCTTCTTGCCTACCCTACGCAGACCTACCACATGCATCAGTTCATCTGCTTCATGAGGCACAGGACCAAAACGGTCTATCATACGCTTGCGGTAAGCCTCTACTTCCTCATCGCTCTCCAGACGGTCCAGTTCACGATAAAGGAGCATGCGCTCACTGTCACCCGGCACATAAGTCTGAGGAAAATACATCTCCAGATCGCTCTCTATGCCACAATCGTCAACGAAATCATCACCCGTAAGCTGGGCACCTTCATCCATCTTCTCCTGATAAAGATCACAGAACTCCTCGTTCTTCAACTCTGTGACAGCCTGAGAGAGAATCTTCTGGTAGGTTTCATAACCCAGATCTTCCATAAAACCGCTCTGCTCAGAGCCCAGCAGATTACCCGCACCGCGGATATCCAGGTCCTGCATGGCGAGATTGAAGCCGCTACCCAGTTCGCTGAACGTCTCCAGCGCCTCCAGACGGCGACGCGCCTCAGGAGTAAGTGCACTCTTAGGTGGCGCCATCAGATAGCAGAAAGCCTTCTTGTTGCTTCTTCCTACGCGTCCACGCATCTGATGCAGGTCACTCAATCCGAAGTGATGAGCATCGCTCACGATAATCGTATTGGCATTGGAAATGTCGATACCGTTCTCTACAATAGTGGTAGAAAGCAGTACATCATAATCGTAATTGATAAAGCCCATGATGATTTTCTCCAAATCCTCAGGCTTCATCTGTCCGTGACCGATTGCTACTCTACAGTCTGGAATATGCTTCTCGATGAGCATCTTAAGTTCCGGAAGCTTGGATATTCTGTCGCATACGAAATAAACCTGTCCGTTTCGGCTCATCTCGAAATTGATGGCATCGCAGATAACTTCACTACTAAACGTTACCAGTTCGGTATGAATCGGATAACGGTTAGGTGGCGGAGTGCGCATGATACTCATATCCCGGGCGCCCATCAGAGAGAACTGGAGGGTTCGCGGAATCGGAGTGGCACTCATCGTGAGTGTATCGACATTTACCTTGAGCTGACGGAGTTTCTCTTTGGTAGACACACCGAACTTCTGCTCTTCATCGATGACGAGCAGTCCCAGGTCATGCCATTTCACGGTCTTTGATATCAGCTTATGTGTACCTATGATGATATCAATCTTACCCTCTTTCAGGGCGTCAAGCACCTCTCTGGTTTCCTTCGTTGTACGGGCTCTACTGAGATAGTCTACCCTTACAGGCATGCCTTCCAGACGCTTTTTGAAAGTCTGATAGTGCTGGAAAGCCAGAACGGTAGTAGGCACCAGCACCGCAACCTGCTTGCTGTCGCACGCTGCCTTGAAGGCTGCACGGATGGCGACCTCAGTCTTGCCGAAGCCCACATCGCCACAAACCAGACGGTCCATCGGTCTGCCGCTCTCCATATCCTTCTTCACCTCCTGAGTAGCCTTATTCTGGTCTGGCGTATCTTCATACAGGAAGGAAGCCTCCAGCGTATGCTGCAGATAATTGTCGGCACTGAAGGCGAATCCCTTCTCGCGTCGGCGCTGGGCATAGAGTTTGATCAGGTCGCGCGCAATGTCCTTGATTCGCTTCTTAGCTTTGTCCTTGAGTTTGTCCCAGGCACCTGTACCCAGTGTAGACAGGCGAGGCGGAGTACCGGTATCGCTGCGGCGATATTTGCTGATTTTATAAAGCGAGTGGATAGAAACATCCACCTTGTCATTGTTCGTATAGACGATGCGGATCATTTCCTGATAGCTGTTGCCCGTAGGAACCCTAACCAGACCGCCGAACTTGCCGATACCGAAGTCTACATGCACGATAAAATCTCCCACTTCCATCTCCTGCAGTTCCTTCATGGTGAGTGCCATCTTGCCGGCTCTCGCTTTATCTGAGCGCAGGTTATATTTATGAAAACGGTCAAAAATCTGATGATCGGTAAAGAAACAGCACTTCTTGTCATGGTCAGTAAAGCCTTCATGAAGCGTCTTGTCTACCGGTGTAAAACGGATGGCGTAGCGCTTCAGCTCTTCGCTTTCAAAGATATCCTTCAGGCGCTGTTGCTGCTTCTGGCTATCTGCCAATATATATAAGGTGTAACCCTGGAGCAGGAAATCCTCCAGAGTCTGGCAAAGCAAATTGAAATTCTTATGGAAAAGAGGCTGTGGAGCGATATTGAAAGGTATCACAGCCGAACTCTCTGGCGGAGCGACCTTGCCGAACTCGATACGGAGATGAGCCGCTACTGCCTTCTTGAAATCGAGCGGAGAAACGAGGTTGAGCTCGGTCTTCATGTCATGTCTAATGCGCTCAGCCTCTACCTCAGTAGCTCCCTCCAGCTGCTCGGTAAGGCTCTGCGATGAGAAGCCTTCGGTATAGATCTGACCGATGCGGTCGCAAACGAAAGAAAGATCTTTCGCAACGACTGGCGTACTTTCGGAGAGGAAATTGAGGAAACACAGCTTGTTGCTCTCGATATGGGCGAGTTCGGGCACGATTTCTATCTCTGTGCGCTTTGCCTGCGAGAGCTGAGTCTCAACATCAAAGGTACGGATGGTATCAATCTCATCGCCGAAGAAGTCGATACGGAACGGATATTCGCAGCTGTAGGAATAGACATCGAGGATGCTTCCACGCACGGCAAACTGGCCCGGTTCATAAACATAATCGGTTTCTTTGAGTTCGAAATCGCGCAGAGTATGAACCACATCGGTCTGAGCAATCTGCTGACCTACAGTCAGTTTCAGAATCCGTTCATCCAGATTCTGCTTAGCCACAACGAGTTCTGCCAGTGCATCGGGATAAGTGACTACCGGGAAATGTCCTCCCGAAGAGAGACGCGCCAGCACCTCTGTACGTAGGATTTCGTTCGCTGCATCACGCTGCCCGTATTTCACGGCACGCCGATAGCTGGAAGGAAAGAAGAAGACCTTCTCCTGCCCCATCATCTGAGTGAGATCGTGATAAAAATAGCCTGCTTCATCGGCATCATCCAGTACGAAGAGTACCGAACGCCTCATCTTCCCCTGCAGAGAAGCAAAGAACATCGGAGCTGAAGAGCACAGCAAACCCTGGAGAAAAATGGAATGAACCGACTTCTTCCCCATCAAATCAAAGAGGGCATCCGCCTGTGGCGAACGCCCGTATGTTTTTTCTATCTTTTGGATTTCCATCCAAGTACTGATTAGTGATTACTGATTACTGAGTAGTGATTACTGAGTATTAATCCTTCTTCGGATATTTCTTGAACCAGCCATCCAGGCGCAGTCGCATCACGCCAAAGAAAGCCTCACCAAAGATGCCACCACTCATCTTGCTCACACCTTCACGACGGTTAACAAAGATGACCGGCACCTCCTTGATCTTGAAACCTATTCGATGAGCCGTATATTTCATCTCTATCTGGAAAGCATAGCCCTTGAAGCGGATAGCATCCAAATCTATGGTTTCCAACACCTTACGTCGGTAGCAGACGAATCCAGCTGTGGTATCATTCACCTTAAATCCGGTTACGATACGTACGTATTTAGAAGCGAAATAGCTCATCAAAACGCGTCCGATAGGCCAGTTGACCACGTTCACACCCGAAATATATCTTGAGCCTACAGCCACATCATACCCCTCATCGTGAGTTGCCGCATAGAGACGAGGCAAATCATTAGGATCATGACTGAAGTCGGCATCCATCTCGAAGATGAAGTCATAGCCCTGCTTCAATGACCATTTGAAGCCCATGATATAGGCAGTACCCAAACCGAGTTTACCCGAACGCTCCAGGATATGCAGACGACCGGCAAACTCATTAGCCATCAAGCCCTTAACAATGGCAGCAGTACCGTCAGGACTTCCGTCATCGATAACGAGGATATCAAACTGCTTTTCGAGACCGAAGACAGCACGGATGATTTTCTCGATATTTTCCTTCTCATTATATGTAGGAATGATTACTATGCTATCACTCATAACTTCTTCTAATTTTAATGATTCTGATACTAAATAATGTAATACAGATGCAAAATTACAACTTATTTTTGAAATAACAAGCGAAAAACCGAAATTATTGGTCCGGATTCTCTACAAAACCCTGATATTTCTTGTCAAGTCCGTTCATGATCGCCTCATAGCTCTTGTTCATCTGGTTCTTGATATTGTCAGCTCCCTTGCCTATCGGCTCGATAGGCTCATGAATGGTGAGCTTCAGAGGATGCCAGAAAGCCCAGTAGATATCCTTCATGCGAGGCTTCACATCAAAACTGCCATTGATGGTAAGCGGACATACCGGCAACTGCAGTTCATCGGCAAGCATGAAAGCACCGCGGCGGAACACACCCATGTGCCCAGTAAACGAACGGGCACCCTCTGGGAATACCACCAGCGACATGCCCTCTTTAAGCACCTCGCGAGCACGGTCATAAGAAGCACGGATCTTAGAAGGTCCGCTTTTGTCTACAAAGATGTGGTGCGCATACTCACAGGCGATACCGATGAGAGGCACTTTGCGCAAGCCCTTCTTCATCATCCACTTGAAGTTTCTGCCCAGAAAACCGTATATCAGGAAGATATCGAAAGCGCCCTGATGATTGGCCACGAAAACATAACTCTGGTTCTTCTTGAGATGCTCACGTCCCTCCACCTTTACAGGCAGGAGGAGGATGCGGACCCAAAGCCAGGACCAATACTTGCCGGGATAATAGCCCCAGAAATGGCCATTGCCCAGCATACATCCCAAAACGGTAGACAAACTGGTTAAAACGCTAGCTACCAATAGGATAGGTAAGCATATCACAAGTTGATACAGACGATATAAGTACTTCATTTTTTATTTAAGAATGAATAATTTAACACTCAACATTTAACATTCAACACTCAACACTCCTCATTTTCTTTTGAGTGTGATGACCACGATTTCTGCCGTAGCCCCTATGCGGATTGGAACGGTACCGCCCAGACCCGATGTGGTATAGAGCTGGCAACCCTCCTCCTCGAAGAGGCCGTAATCATAAGGAGTAAACATCGACGGACGCAAGCCCAGGATACTGATCTGCCCCGCATGCGTATGACCGCTCAGCGTAAGCTGCGGTGCTACGACCAGCGAATCCTTCCTGTCAGGTCCTATCACATCGCCATCCTCATCCTTCTCCTTATTAATAGTAGAAGGCCAGGTCTCGCGCCATTGCTTCGGCATATGCTGCAGCATCAGCACGAAAGAGCCCGGTCTGATGCCATACAGCGCCTTCCTTACGTTGGTTCGCTTGGGTTTGTCATAGTTCTCTGTACCAGCTACATAGATGCTGTCAGCGCCTCTATGCACCGCCACATGCTCATTCATCAGCAGGCGCCATCCGCAACTCTGCTGGAAGTCCTGCATCCGCTTCTCGAGCGCAGCTATCTCCTGCTCGTCATCTACATCCATATAATAGGTGTAATCGTGATTGCCCAGCACACTCATCACGCCGTCTCTGGCTTTCAGACTGCTGAGCAGCGCCTGATACTCAGGCAGTTCATCGGGCGTAACATTCTGTAAATCACCCGTAAAGCAAATCAGATCAGGCTTCTCGGCATTGATGCTGTCGATATCGCGCTGAGGCAGATGACCACGCCAGCCATAGTATGACCCGAGATGGATGTCGCTGAACTGAACGATGCGATAGCCCTCGAAAGACTTCGGCAGATTGGGTACATAGATGGTGATACGCTTGACTTGCATCTTAGGAAAACCTTCGGTAAATCCGTAGATGAAGCAGAAGAACGCCACCGCTCCCACTACCAGTCCGAGGAGCTTGCCCCAGTTGCGATGGCCGTGAAGGAGCCGCATACAGCACCAACCGAAGACACTGAACAGGCTGAAGACAAACTGCGGAACCGCACATACTGCCATCATCACAAACCAGATGTCGATGAGCACCGGATTGCGTGGCAGGAAGTTGGGCAGTATCGTGATATACGCGCTGTAGGCGATAACCACGAAAGCCGGCAACCAGAAGAGCACCCGCTGCCAGAGACTCTTCAGCCATAACTTGCCATACCTTTCATATATCCACAGATACGGCAACAGGGTGAATACCACTACGGGTATCAATATTCTTGCTATCATTTCTTGATCAAACTTGATTGAAGATACGTTTTCATTGCCTGCACGGGCACTCCTCTGCGCTGTGCATAGTCGCGAAGCTGGTCGTCTCCTATCCGTCCCAGTTCGAAATACCGCGACTTGGGATGTGCAAACATCAGCCCCGAGACACTGGCATGAGGCGTCATCATTCCGCTTGTGGTGAGCCGGATGCCCACCTGACTCATATCGATGAGCTGGTCGATGATGAAGTTGGCACTGGTATCGGGCAGCGAAGGATACCCTATAGCCGGACGGATGCCCTGATAGCGCTCCAGATGCTGGTCTTCGATGCTCAGCTGCTCGTCGGGAGCATAGCCCCAGATGCTGCGTCTCACCTCTTCGTGCAACTTCTCTGCCGTGGCTTCAGCCAACCGGTCGCAGAGTGTCTGTGCCATCATATTGAGGTAGTCGTCCGAGCGATATTTCTTTTCCAGACCGCCATCTACCGTCGTGCAGAAGATACCCAGCCGGTCTGTTATTCCACTGCCCAGAGGACGGATGAAATCTGCCAGACAGAGATTGGGTTCTCCCTGAGCCGCCGGATGCTGCTGTCGGAGCATCGGGAAGCGGACTTTCTGCCCTTCCAGCCAGATATCATCCCCCTCGCTGTTCGCCTCGAAGAGTCCGAAGACGGCATAGGTATGATATTCGCCTTCCCATAAATGGAGCATATCGAGCGCCTCAGCCTTCAGTTTTTCCTTTTCCTCTCGAGGTTTGCCGCTCAATCCCCAGGCATGATAAAAGTATAGCCAGTTGATATATGGCTCAATTTCGCTTATATTGTATACTATTCTTCGCATCCGATACGATATTTTATTTTACAATCCCCGTAAGATTTCCATTTTCAGGAATTGTTTCTGAACTCCAGTTCCTCTCCTCTGCTGGCGGCATCAAACACGCCTTTGTTATAGATCAGACTACCGTTACAGAAAGTCTGTTCCACTTTCCATGCAAACTCATCACCCGCTACAGGGCTCCATTTACACTTGCTCTGAATCACCTCTGCGGTCACCTTCCAAGGCTCTCCCTTGCGCACCACAACGACATCTGCCTTATAACCCGGACGCAGGAAGCCGCGCTGACTGATATGGAACAGACGGGCTGGATTATGGCACATCAGTTCAACCAGGCGCTCGATACTGATTACCTTTTCGTCAACAAGTTTCAGCATGCTTACCAGCGAGAACTGTACCATTGGCATACCTGATGCAGCCTTGGCACAACCGCCCTGTTTATCCTTCAACTGATGAGGAGCATGATCGGTACCTACTACAGTTATCTTACCATTACTCAGCGCCTTACGCAAAGCTTCTCGATCAGCAGCGGTCTTTACTGCAGGGTTGCATTTGATGCGTGCGCCCTTCACAGCGTAATCTTTGTCCGAGAACATGAGATGAGCCACAACAGCCTCGCCTGTAATATTTTCATCCTTACCAAAGAACTCCAGTTCCTTAGCCGTAGTAACGTGAGCGATATGGAGATGCGCCCCGCTTTCCTTAGCCAGCAGCACCGCCAGACGGCTGCTTTCATAGCAAGCCTCCTCGCTGCGTATTTCCGGATGATGTTCTACGGCAGGGTCTTCACCCCATTTCTGCTTAGCCAGCTGCATGTTGCGGTTAATGATTTCGGTATCCTCACAGTGGGTCATCACCGGCAAATCCAGCTCTTTCGCCTTCTTGAAGATAGCCTGCAGCGCCTCATATTTATCCACCAGCATATTGCCCGTACTAGAGCCCATAAAGAGCTTGATTCCCGGAACACGATGCGTATCGAGCTGTTCAAAATCATTTACATTATCATTGGTAGCACCAAAGAAGAAACTGTAGTTCACATGACTCTTCTCAGCACCCAGCTGCCGCTTTGCCTGCCAGGCCTCCAGAGTGGTAGTCTGAGGTATCGTGTTAGGCATATCAAAAAAACTGGTCACACCACCAAAGGCAGCAGCGCGGCTTTCGCTCTCGATGTCAGCCTTCTGCGTAAGTCCCGGCTCACGGAAGTGAACATGATCATCAATCACACCCGGCAAAACAAAACACCCCGAGGCATCGATGACTTCATCGTAATTGCCACGGGGTGCCTCGCCTTCATATATCTCCTTGATAAATTCACCATCCAACAAGAGGTCGCCCACAAAAGAGCGACCCTCATTTATAATGGTTCCATTCTTGATTAATTTCATATTACTAAACTTATAAAATGAAGAGTTTTACAAGATGTTAATGCCCAAGACCTTGAAAGAGCCCTGTTTCTACTCCTTACCTTCCTGTTTTTCAGGAATCGTAGGCGCAGCCAGTTCGTTGGCTGTAGGTGCCGGAGCCGCATCAGGATTTACCTGTGGAGCCGCTTCCATCTCTGGCTGCATGCCGCTCTGCGCATCTCGTGTACCGTTCATAATCTCCTGATTCTCTTGAGCTTTCTTATAATAGTCCTTTACATAAGGATCATTCTTGAAATAGTCGGTAGCCTTGCTCATGATATCCTCAATCCAAGGAGAGAGCATCGGATACTGGTTGCCCATTGTAACGAGGAAGAAGACGCCCGGTCCCAGCACATTGTTGAAGTTGTCGGTAACAAACGAAGTGATGAGCTTGTCTTCCTGCTCAGAAAGGCGGATGGATTCCTCGTTCAGCTGCTTGTTGACAGCCACCATATCGCTACCGTTCATGATAGCCTGGTCGTGCTTGTGTACCAGTTCGCGCAACTGATTCTGAATCTGCTGGTATTTCTTGAAGAATCCGAAGAGTTTATCGTTCATAGGAGTACCGCTTACCACCTGCTGTGTATCATCGAGCTTCACCGTAATGCTTCCACTCTCCAGCACCAGCGGCAGCACAGGGTCATCATCCATGAAGATATTTGCCATCTTCATAGAGTCGACAGAACCCTGAAAATGGAACTGTCCATGCACTACATCGCAAGAATCCACGTTCTTGAAATCGTTGTTTTCCAGTATCTTAAGGTACAGCATGCGTCCGTCCAGAGTACTTACGTTAGAAGTACCCGAGATATCGTAACTGTTGGCACAAGATGCAAGTGCCATCAAGGCAATGAATGCGTAAAATATTCTATTCATAAGCTATCTATATCACTTTCGGTGAACAAAAATACAATCTTAATTTGAACTGACGAAATAAATTGCTGCAATTTAATTCATTCTTACAAGATTTATGTTTTGTTTGCACTCCTATTGACCACCGAAAGCTTTTTTCTCGTCCTTCTATATTACTGATTGTTTTCCTTCTTCAGTTCATGAGAGATGCGATGCGTGGTATACAGTTCCAGCAGGGCTGCGATGAGGAGGAAGACTACCCACTTATTATAGAAATAGGTGATATAGGTCTCATAATTCTCAAACCAGCGGCGCAGGAAAGCATACACCGTATCTACCATCGAGATGCCTGAGAGCACGAAGAAGATGACTGCTACATACTGCATGCGCTTCAGGCGGTGGATAACCAGCGAAGGTCCCTCATAGAACTGCATCGCCTGCATTACACTGAACAGTATGGTGCCCAGCAGGAACCCCCAGCTCGTTACCTGCACCAGCTGCGGATGTGAAAAACCAAATGCGAAGCAAGCCGCACCGACAACCATCAGCACGCCGCCCAGCAAGAAAATAGCACTTTCCAGTTTACTCAATTGTTTCATTTTCGTCTTGTTCGTTAGTTTTTTCCGGAATATCCGAACTCAATACAAAGATGTCTTCATCATCAGCCTTCATGAAATAACGCTGGCGGGCTATCTTCTCAAATGCCCGCGCACCATGCTGCATATCGCGCAAGGTATGCTTGTCGTTTTCATACTGCTCACGATACTTTTCTATCTCCGAACGGAGCGTAGCTATCTCTATCTGGTACTTAATGTGCTGCCTTACACTGTTGTCGTCAACTACACCAACTACCAGAACACCCGTTACAATCACTATAAGATACTTATAATGAGCGAGATAATTCCATATAATACCAAGTTTTTTACTCATTTCTTCCGAATTTGTTTGCAAAGATAATATTTTTTTGTTATCTTTGCATCATCAATTAAGAAAAAATAATGGAAGAGTATATAGTTTCTGCAAGAAAGTACCGTCCGATGACCTTCGATTCGGTTGTCGGACAGAGTGCATTGATCACCACTTTGAAGAATGCAGTGAAGAGCGGCAAGCTGGCGCACGCCTATCTTTTCTGCGGTCCGAGAGGTGTGGGAAAAACCACTTGTGCCCGCATTTTTGCGAAGGCAATCAACTGCGAGCATCCTCGTGAAGACGGCGAGGCGTGCAACGAATGTGAGAGCTGCCGTGCCTTCAATGAGCAGCGTTCCTACAACATCTTCGAGCTGGATGCCGCCAGCAACAACGGTGTTGACCAGATTAAGGTTCTGATGGAGCAGACCCGCATTCCGCCTCAGGTGGGCAAGTATAAAGTGTTTATCATCGATGAGGTCCACATGCTCTCTACAGCAGCCTTCAACGCCTTTCTCAAGACGCTGGAAGAGCCACCTCAGCATGTCATCTTCATCCTCGCCACTACCGAGAAGCATAAGATTCTGCCTACCATCCTGAGCCGATGCCAGATTTACGACTTCGAGCGAATGACGGTAGCCAATACCATCAACCACCTGAAGATGGTGGCTGAGAAGGAAGGCATACAATATGAAGAGCAGGCGCTCGCCGTGATAGCCGAAAAGGCTGACGGAGGTATGCGCGATGCCCTCTCTATCTTCGACCAGGCTGCCAGTTTCTGCATGGGCAACATCACTTACCAGAAGGTGATCGAGGACCTGAACGTGCTCGACAGCGACAACTATTTCCGTCTGGTAGACCTGGCTTTGGAGAATAAGGTGGCCGAGATGATGGTAACACTCGACGGCATTCTGAGCCGCGGTTTCGATGGCGGCAACATGATACAGGGGCTTGCCCAGCATGTGCGCAATGTGATGATGGCGAAGGACCCTCAGACCCTGCCTCTGCTCGAGACCAGCGACGACCAGAAAGCCAAGTTCCAGGCTCAGGCCCAGAAGGCACCTACACCTTTCTTATATAAGGCGCTGGAACTGATGAACCAGTGCGATATCCATTACCGCGCCAGCAGCAACAAGCGATTACTGGTAGAGCTCACCCTGATACAGATAGGCCAGATTACGCAGCCCGAGGATCAGGATGTGCCTAGTGCGGGGCGTACGCCCAATAGATTAAAATCCCTGTTTCAGAAACTCCTGGCTCAGTCTAAGCTTGCCTCTCAGGGTGCAGGTTCTGAGCCTTCTGGCAGCAGCGAAAACCGGTCATCACAGCCGGGAACGTCTGCTGCTACAGCTACTGCTGTGCCTTCGTCAGGGGCACCGGCAGCCGCTTCTGCAGCCTCCAATGCTGCATCTTATTCTGCATATTATCCTGCATCTGCCACCGCAGCCGCATCTGCCTCTCCAGAAGGCTCAGCCGCTGCCGGAGCTGTTACTGATGCTGCATCGCCTCACAAGCTACGACTCAAGAATATCAAGCTGGGCGGCATAGGCATGACTTTCTCTAACCTGAAGAAGAGGGAGGAGAACCAGCGCCGCCTGCACAGTCCGTATGATGATACCAATGAGGAAAAAGCGACCATCACGGGCGACCAGAACGAGTTCACCCAGGAGCAGGTGGAAGCAACATGGTTCAGTATGTGCATGAGAATGCAGAACAAGCTGGATTTCATAGGCTTAGCCAACCGCATGAAGAGTATTGTACCGAAGATAACCAACTATCCGCAGATAGAGGTTATCATCAACAACCAGCTCTTACTAGACGACGTTTTGAACATCAAGAACCGCATTCTCAAGACTTTCGTCTTAGGTCTTCACAACAGCGAACTGAGCATCAGCTACCGCCTTGCCGACCAGGAAGAGGTAGGCAAGGTTCTGACCAAGAATGAAGTTCTGGAACTTCTTATGGAGAAGAATCCTGCGATGAAAAAACTCACAAAGGACCTGGATCTGGTCATGACATAGAAGATACTCCACACGATACGAAATTCTCCACTCCATGTAGGACAACCTATACGGAGTGGAGAAAATTGTTTTTACAAATATCGAAACTTGGTGCTATAAGAGATACATAAGAGTGAAAGAGCAAAGGGCATTACAGCGTGACAGTTGTGACAGTTGTGACAGTTTTCAGCGGAGGGGGTATATTGCGAGTTTGCAGCTATCAAATTATAAGTATATATATTTAAATTATTATATATATAATAATTTACCTCTAAAGAAAGGGAAGGAGGGGTAGGCGCTGAAAACTGTCACAACTGTCACAACTGTCACACTGTAACGCTTTCTGGGCAAAAAGGAAGTAGTCAGAAGAAATGGCTTTTTTCATAGCATCTCATTGTTTTCTTGCTCAAAACGCACAGAGAAACATTTTACAAAATATAGTTTTCTCCCCCGCAACTCTACGACTTTTTTTGTTTAACTACGGAAGCCGGAATGTTAAAATCGGTTTAACATAACTCTGCAGGGTGAAATTTGGCGGTTCAGAAGATTTGTTGTACTTTTGCACCATCGTTAAAAGATTCCCATGAAGCGCAGACCTTGATATCGCGAAACGCGATACCAAGGTTTTACACCAAATGAAATGCAAGGTTTGACGTCGTGAAACGCGACACCAAACTTTTACGACCCGCAAAATGCAAGGGTTGACGCTGTAAAACACAGCCTCAAGGTATAAAACAAAAAAGCCCCCGATGCAGAAAAGCACCGGGAGCCTTCGTAAGCAAATTATTATTATCTTAAAAAGATCAACTGAATATGCAGCACATCACAGTATACACCATGACGCACCGACAGAAAGGCTTAGATGAGGTTCATGCCCGCTTTCACAGCCTCCTTGCGCATCTCCTCAGGCCAGATGCTAGCCTGGATCTCACCAATGTGAGCCTTATGAAGCAATACCATACACAGACGGCTCTGGCCGATACCGCCACCAATGCTCAGAGGCAACTTGTCGTTCAGAAGCTGCTGATGGAAGTAAAGCTTCTCTCTATCCTCCTTGCCTTCCAGCTTAAGCTGACGCAGCAGACTCTCCTTGTCGACACGGATACCCATAGAACTGAGCTCGAAACTGCGACCCAGAACAGGATACCAGATGAGGATATCACCATTCAGTCCCATCTTGCCGTTCTCAGCCACGGTGCTCCAGTCATCATAGTCAGGAGCTCGGCCATCATGCTTCTTGCCATCGCTCAACTTGCCGCCGATGCCCTCTACAAATACAGCGCCATACTTCTTGCAGATTGCATCCTCACGCTCCTTAGGAGAAAGGTCTGGATACATATCGAGCAAATCCTGCGCATGAATAAAATGAATCTCCTTAGGCAGGAAAGGCTTCAGCTGAGGATAATGCTCGCAAGCCAGGAACTCGGTACGCAAGATGGCACCATAGATGCGGCGCACGATATTCTCGAGGAAGGCGATGGTACGGTCTTCCTTGGTAATCACAGCCTCCCAGTCCCACTGGTCAACATAGAGCGAATGAAGATTATCCAGTTCCTCGTCAGCACGGATGGCGTTCATATCTGTATACACGCCATAAGCAGGCTCAATCTCATACTCGGCAAGCGTCAGTCGCTTCCACTTGGCAAGAGAATGAACCACCTCAGCCTGGGCTTCGCCCAAATCCTTGATAGGGAAACTTACAGGGCGCTCTACGCCGTTCAGGTCATCATTGATACCAAGACCCTTCAATACGAAGAGCGGAGCGGTAACGCGACGCAGACGGAGCTCGGTGCTCAGGTTTTGCTGGAAGAATTCTTTTATCATTTTAATACCCATTTCGGTCTGGCGCATATCCAGCAGCGCCTTGTACCCTTCAGGTTTTATCAAATTGCTCATTTTTATTTCATATTTAGTATTTGCGCTGCAAAGGTACAAAATAATAATTAATCTGCAAGCATTTTTCCGTATTTTTTCGCAAAATGATAGCATTTTTAAGTTTTTTAGTAGCATTTTGTAGAACAATTTACAAATACACATTATATATATGAAAAAATCTGCCCCAAATATTTGGTTATTTCAAATAAAAGCAGTAATTTTGCAGTCGACTTCCGTTTCGATGTCATACAACCGGAGAAACGGGCGGCAGAAAAGAGGGTCTCGTAGCTTAGCTGAATAGAGCGTCAGATTCCGGTTCTGAAGGTCGTGGGTTTGAATCCCACCGAGATCACCCGAAACAACAGAAATGATTAATAATTGAAAACATGGATTTAGTAGAACGATTTATAAACTATACGAAATTCGACACACAGTCGAGCGAAGAATCGACCAGCGTGCCTAGTACGGCAAAACAGCTCGAATTTGCCAAGTACCTGAAGAAGGAACTTGAGAACGAAGGACTGAGCGATGTCGAATTGGATGACATGGGCTATATCTATGCCACTCTGAAGAGCAATACCAAGAAAAAGACTCCTACCATCGGATTTATTTCACACATGGATACATCGCCTGATGCCAGCGGAAAGGATGTAAAGGCGCGCGTCATCAAGAACTATGACGGCAACGACATCGAGCTGAGCCCGGGCATCATCTCAAGCGTTGAGACTTTCCCAGAGCTGAAGGCTCACAAGGGAGAGGATATCATCGTGACAGACGGTACTACCCTGCTGGGTGCTGACGACAAGGCGGGCATCGCTGAAATCGTACAGGCTATGTGCTATCTGCGCGACCACAACGAAATCAAGCACGGCGACATCCGCGTAGGTTTCAATCCTGACGAGGAAATCGGTATGGGCGCACATCATTTCGACGTAGAGAAGTTTGGCTGCGACTGGGCTTACACCGTAGATGGCGGCGACCTGGGCGACCTGGAATACGAGAACTTCAATGCTGCCGGAGCCAAGATCGTCATCAAGGGTGTGAGCGTTCATACAGGCTATGCCAAGGGAAAGATGGTGAATGCAAGCCGACTGGCTGTGGAATTCCAGAACATGATTCCTGAGAACGAGACTCCTGAGCAGACTGAAGGCTACCAGGGTTTCTACCACCTCATCGGCATCGAGAGCCGCTGCGAGGAGGCAAAGCTCAGCTACATCATCCGCGATCACGACCGCAACAGGTTTGAAAACCGCAAGGATTTCATCGAGGACTGCGTGAACAAGATGAACGAGAAGTATGGCGACGGAACCGTAAAGGCGGTTATCTACGACCAGTACTATAACATGAAGGAGAAGATTGATCCTAACATGCACGTCATCGACATCGTGCTCAGAGCGATGCAGGAGAGCGGCGTTCCACCTCGCGTAGAACCTATCCGCGGCGGTACCGACGGAGCCCAGCTGAGCTTCAAAGGTCTGCCTTGTCCTAACATCTTCGCCGGCGGTGTCAACTTCCACGGCCCTCACGAGTTTGTGAGCATCCAGGTAATGGAGAAGGTAGTGAAGACCATCGTGAAGATAGCAGAAATCACAGAAGAATACAACGACTAATACAGATATGGGGAATTTAGACACATCTAAATTCCCCTTTTTCATAAACAGAAAAATATGGCAGAAATTCCATTTTTAATAAAAGACCTTGCCCTCATCCTGATGGTGGCAGGCATCGTAACCCTCATCTTCAAGAGGCTCAAGCAGCCGCTGGTGCTGGGATACATCATGGCGGGATTCCTGGTTTCGCCACATATGCCCTACACCATGTCGGTAGTCGACGAGACGGATATCCAGACCTGGGCCGACATCGGTGTCATCTTCACCCTCTTCTCGCTCGGTCTCGACTTCTCGTTCAAGAAAATCGTGAAGATGGGTGCCTCTCCCATCATCGCCACCGTGGTTATCGTGTTCTGCATGATGATGCTGGGCATCAGCGTAGGCCACGGCTTCGGCTGGGGCAGGATGGACTGCATCTTCCTGGGCGGTATGCTCGCCATGAGCTCCACCACTATTATATATAAGGCATTCGATGATATGCGGCTGCGCACCCAGAAGTTTGCCTCGATGGTGATGAGCGTACTGATACTGGAAGATATCCTGGCTATCGTGATGATGGTGATGCTGTCGGCGATAGCGAGCGGAAGCAGTCCCGACGGCGGGCAGATGCTTGCCTCTATCGTGAAGATAGGCTTCTTCCTGGGCGTATGGTTTATCGTGGGCATCTTCGCCATTCCGTGGTTCCTGCGTTCAGTGAGGAAACTTATCAATGCCGAAACCCTGCTCATCGTTTCGCTGGGTCTGTGCTGCGGCATGGCGGTACTGAGCACCAAGGTGGGGTTCAGCAGCGCCTTCGGAGCCTTCGTTATGGGCAGCATCCTGGCAGAAACCATTGAGGCAGAGAAGATTATCAAGCTTGTAGAACCGGTTAAGAATCTCTTCGGAGCCATCTTCTTCGTATCGGTAGGTATGCTGGTAGACCCGAAGATTCTGGTAGAATATGCCGTTCCTATCCTCGCCCTGGTGGGCACGATACTGGCAGGTCAGGCGATATTCGGCACCTTCGGATTCATGCTCGGAGGTGAGTCGCTGAAGTCGGCGATGCGCTGCGGTTTCTCGATGGCTCAGATTGGTGAGTTCTCTTTCATCATCGCCTCGCTGGGTCTGTCGCTCGGCGTCATCAGCAAGTTCCTCTATCCGGTAGTGGTAGCAGTGAGCGTCATCACCACCTTCCTTACACCTTATATGATCCGTCTTGCCACACCTACCTATCAGGTGATGGAGAAACATCTGCCAGACAAGCTCATCCATATTCTGAACCATTTCGCGATGAGTCATCCCCAGACGCAGCAGCAGAGCAAGTGGAAATCGCTGATCCGCCAGATGCTGGTCAACACCACCGCCTACTCCATCCTTTCGGCAGCCGTCATCGCCCTGATGTTCACCTTCGTGCTGCCGCTGATGCGCAATCTGCTGCCCGGCTGGCATCTCCGCTGGTATGCCAACGCCATCACCGGTCTGCTCACCGTCCTATTCATCTCGCCGTTCCTGCGCGCCATCGTGATGAAGAAGAACCACAGTGCCGAGTGGAAACGCCTCTGGGTGGAGAGCAGCATCAACCGCGTGCCGCTGCTCTTTACGGTGTTCGTGCGCTTTATGATAGCACTGGCTTTCATCTTCTACATCATCAATTTCCTCTCGCGCTTTACCAATGCTCTGATTGTCTGCATCGGTGCAGCAGTAGTGATGCTGATGATAACCTCCCGCCGCATCAAGAAGCGTAGCATCGTGATGGAGCGCGTCTTCGTTCACAACCTCCGCTCGCGCGATATTGCGGCTCAGGTGAATGGCGAAAAGCGGCCGCTCTACGAGGGCAGACTGCTAGACCGGGATATCCACATCAGCGAATTTGAAGTGCCTGAAGATAGCAGTTGGACTGGCAAATCGCTGCGAGAACTGCATCTGCGCCAGCGGTTCGGTGTAGACCTGAGCAGCATTCACCGCGGCTCTCACCGGCTGAACATCCCGAACGGCAACATGATCATCTTCCCGGGCGACAAACTGCAGGTAATCGGCAACGACGACCAGCTGCAGAAATTCAACACCGCCCTGCAGAGCGACCTACTGCCTGAGGAGGCTGAAATAGAAAAGCGCGAGATGAAACTTAGCCAGCTCATCATCAGCGGCGGCAGCGAATTCCTGGGAAAGACACTGATAGAAAGCGGAATAAGGGATAAATACAACTGTATGGTGGTAGGACTGGAAGAGGGCCGGGAGAACCTGACCCGTGTTCTGCCTACCCGAGTATTCGAAAAAGGCGATATCATCTGGCTGGTAGGCGAAGAGGCTGACCTTCAGAAGATTCAGGAAAAGAGCTAATAAACTTGAGTTTTTTTAGGCACGGATTACACGGATTTATAGCGCTCATGTAAATTAAGCGATTTACCATCTCATAAAAAATCCGTGTAATCCATGCCTTATTTATACCCCTGGGCGTGTGGGGACATTTTCCAAGGATTTATCTCACGGTGATATGGAAGCACCCCTGCTTCACCTCATATTTGATATAGCAGCGGTTCTTGTTGCGGAAATCGCGGAGCACCTCGGAGAACACCCATTTCAGGGTATCATTCTGCACCTGTCGGCGAGGCTGTTCACGGGTCTGAATCTGCTTGTAGCGGTTGTAGCATATATCGAAGGTAGTACCATAGAGATGACACGAATTCTCGGTAGCATTACCGTTTCGGGTACGCAGTTTCGCCACATCATCCTTGGTGCGCAGAATGCTCGTCACGATAATCTTATGCAGCGGAATGCCCTTAATCTGCAGCGAATCGAAATAGGCACGGCCGATATCCTGGAGCAGCACAGAGGCACGAGGCACCAGGTAAGGAATACTGTTGTTCAGCTTGTCGACATAAAAGAAAGGGTTGCTGCCCACATACACCAGCTTGCCCTTGCTGTTCTCCGCCTCCAGACGGTTCTGTACCGGTTTCACACCATGCTTAGTAGCCGCCAGAATCTGCACATCCTGTTGGTCGGGGAAAGTATTGCCGAAATGAGGCACCGAGAAGATGCGATGCTTCACCTCCTTGCCATCCTTGTCGAAGAAGATAGAAGGCTTGCCGCTCTGTGCCGTATCAGGCATAACAGAGAGTTCAGCCTCCTTCAGGTCCTCAGCCACATTCCCTTCAGCATCAGCCGATGCATCAGAAATCTCAGCAGAAGAAGCATCAGAAGCAGCTGAATCCTTCGCTGCCACGAGCGTAGAATCAGCCGCACCAGCAGCCGCAACCTTCGGTTTTGCTACTCCCGGAAAGATGACTCTTACCAGCGCCAGAAGCAAAACCACAATACCAAAACCCTGTAAATATCTGTTCTTACTAATCTTCATAATTATCTTATTTTCACGAAATAATATTCTATATTCTTCAGGCAAAACGGGAACCGCATCGCCAAATTTAGCTGCAAAGGTAACAAAATCTCTCGAAAAAATAGCTTTTTTAATATTTAAAGAATGTTTTATTCGCCGAAATTTGCTCATTTCATGGAAAAGTAGTAATTTTGCAGCGTTATATAACAAAATATTAGATAGGATAGTTTAAACTTTATAGAATTAAGACATTTTGATAGAGAAACATATTGTACTCGAAGATATCGATCCAGTGATGTTCTACGGTGTGAACAACGCCCACCTGCAGATGATTAAATCGCTGTATCCTAAGTTGCGTATCGTAGCACGCGACAACGTGATTCGTGTGCTCGGCGACGAAGAGGAAATGGCAAAGGTGGAAGAGGATATTGAGCAGATGCGCAAGCACTTGCTTAAATACAACATGCTCAATGATGAAGACATCCTGGACATCGTGAAAGGAAAACAGACCAAGGCGGACAGCGTGAAAGGCGTGCTGGTATACAGCATCAGTGGCCGACCTATCAAGAGCCGCAGCGAAAACCAGCAGCAGCTGATAGATGCTTACGAGAAGAACGACATGGTATTTGCCGTGGGACCAGCCGGTACCGGTAAGACCTATCTCAGCATCGCCCTTGCCGTAAAGGCCCTCAAGGAGAAAGCCATCAAGAAAATCATCCTCTCACGACCAGCCGTAGAAGCCGGCGAAAAGCTCGGTTTCCTGCCTGGCGATATGAAAGACAAAATTGACCCATACCTCCAGCCGCTCTACGATGCGCTGGAAGACATGATACCTGCCGTAAAGCTGCAGGATATGATGGAAAAGCACATTATCCAGATTGCTCCGCTCGCCTTTATGCGCGGACGCACACTCAGCGATGCCGTCGTCATCCTCGACGAGGCGCAGAACACTACCTCCCAACAGATTCGCATGTTCCTAACCCGTATGGGCATGAACACCAAGATGATTATCACCGGCGACCTGACACAGATTGACCTGCCACGCGAACAGCGAAGCGGACTGAAGGAGGCGCTCAAGATTCTGGACGGAGTGGAAGGCATCGGAGTGGTGAAGCTGGGACAGAAGGATATCGTGCGCCACAAACTCGTAACCCGCATCGTTAACGCATACGACAAGTATGACAAGGAGAGAGCGGAAGAAAAGAAAACAATTAAAAATTAATAATTGATAATTAATAATTAACAGTACTGCTCTAGGGGCAGGCTCAATTATAAATTGTAAATTATAAATTATAAATTAAATAAAATGAAAGCATTAACAAAGACAGATTTCCATTTTGATGGACAGAAGAGTGTTTACCACGGTAAAGTACGTGATGTGTATGACATTAACGACGACCTCCTCGTGATGGTCGCTACCGACAGAATCTCAGCGTTCGACGTTGTTCTGCCTAAGGGTATCCCTTTCAAAGGACAGGTGCTCAATCAGATTGCAGCTAAGTTCCTGGACACAACTACAGACATCTGTCCAAACTGGAAGTTGGCTACTCCAGACCCAATGGTTACCGTAGGTTTGAAGTGCGAAGGTTTCCGCGTGGAGATGATCATCCGTTCTATCCTCACCGGTAGTGCATGGCGCGAGTATCAGAAGGGCTGCCGCGAGATCTGCGGTGTGAAGTTGCCAGACGGTATGCGCGAGAACCAGCGTTTCCCAGAGCCTATCATCACCCCTACTACAAAGGCCGACGAGGGTCACGACATGAATA
>ERZ772860.995-NODE-995-length-21500-cov-15.665423_pt1 | contig 21500 bp, 27 predicted proteins | sample MGYA00511342_ERZ772860 | MGnify/ENA primary metagenome ERZ772860 (study PRJEB29015, sample SAMEA2737665) | human gut metagenome | biome: human gut; feature: human-associated habitat; material: faeces | place: China | collected 2012 ... | reverse complement strand
TGTACTCAAGTCGCGGTCAAAATGACCGCGACTTGAAACTTTGGGACACATGTGGGGGAATGGACGGCTCGGATCCTTGATTCAACATCCGGGATACCAGGGAGGGGACAACGCGCTCAACCCTGAGCCCGATCCCGGGCAGCGGCGCGAGGGCGGTGAGGCCGGTAGGGAGGGGCGTTTTCATGCGTGAAGGGTTTGAGTGGATTTTTCCGGCATCTCGAGCCGCTTGCCCCTATTCGCACCCGGTCGAGCCGCTCACATAAAGGATACGCCCCAAAGCGGCCAAATCTTTCCGTTTTTTTCCGAAAACCCGAAAAAAACACCGCGCCACCCGGCCGAGTGCCGCCGCCCCGCGTCGGCGCCCCGGGAGCGGCAGAGCAGGGGTGCAGGGCAGTCGGGCGCTCGATGTCGCGAAAACAGAAGGCAGCGGCTTGACAGGCGCGCGGGGCGTCGCTTATACTAACGATAACACCATGGCACTCCTGCACAGCGAAACCTCCTCCACCCCCGCGGCCACCGCCCGGGGCGTGGGCGGTTCCGTCAATCAAGGAATTCCGCATACCCCGGAGAGGCGGCAGCGAGTCAGCCCATCCGGTGGAGCCGTGAATACAACGACAGCGGACTCGGTAAAGCCTGCATCAGGAAGTTGAACAGAACATGAGAAGACGTTTATTGAAGAAGTATTTGTCGCGTATCCGAGAGATAGAAATCCTTTTCCCGCAAGAAGTGAATGGGTTTCCGACAAATGATATCCGAAGACTCGCAGACAATTGCGAATACGATGAAGCTTTGGAACACGCAGAGCCTTTGCTGAATCGCCGCTGGATAGATGTTGATGTGGAGCATTGGTACGATAATTTTGATTCATCCGTTTTACTTACAGAAGAAGCTGTTGCCTATTACCTCCCTTCCATCATGAGATTTACTTACATGGAAGAAGTAAGAAAAATATACGGGCAGAATGATATAAGTTATGATACAGGACTTACGGAGGATCATTACACGTACCTTTTTTGCGCGTGCAAGGTGGAAATTGATGAAGTGGATCCATGGAGAGAAAACCGCACAAGAAGTGTGTACGAAAAATTGAACCTGGAGCAATTGAACGTTGTAAAGAAGTGGATACTGTTTCAGCTAGCAAGAGACCCTGGAACGCGGTTTGAACGTTCTATGGCGATGCTTCTTGTAGATCAAGCGATGCAGGAGAGATCGACGGAGGTCTGAAGATATAATTGAACAAATACCTATGCCGGCCCCGGCTTGCCGGACGCGAGGCGAACCCGCGTTTTGCTTGCCCCCGGCCAAAGCTGTGCCTATCATGGCGGTGATGGATTGGCCAAGCTGCCCCAACGCCCACCATTCCCTCCCAAAAGGGCTTGCGCGGCATCGCGCCGCATGATATAAGATAGTCGCGCACCCTCGCATGCTCGGGGGAGGTGAAAAGCGCCTTCCTGCGTGTCGAAGAAAGGGGTGCCGGCCTAAAATTCGGAAACAAGAAATGAGATCCTTATTATTAGCTAGCGTATTGGGAATCCTGTGTTCATGTTCGCCACCCGAACTGTCGACCGACGGTAACATTAAGTGTATGGTCTACGGCCAAGGGGAAAATGGGGGCTCGGTAGAGCATGAGTTTGATTATCCTTCTGATGAGAAATCTCGTCATGTTCTTCGTGAGTGGCTAGATCATTATAACAGTCAAAGCTGTTCCTTAATGATGGGAGCGCCTGCGGTTCCTAGCGTCATCGTGCGCTTTCCCAATAAAACGTCCATTAGTTTCTATACCAAAAATAGTTATATTTACATCTCCCCATTCTCCGTCTTTCAATACAGTCGGCAGGCAGATGCCCGAGATAGAGAATTGATGAACTATATTATGCAACTACCAAAGGACTAAAATGGCATGCCGGCCCCGGCCTCCCGGACACGAGGCGAACCCGCATTTTGCTTGCCCCCGGCCAAAGCTGTGCGCATCATGGCGGTGATGGATTGGCCAAGCCTCCCCAACGCTCCCCATTCCCGCCCAAAAGGACTTGCGCTGCATCGCGCCGCATGATATAAGATCGTCACGCGCCCTCGCATGCTCGGGGGAGGAGAAAAGCGCCTTCCTGTGTGTCGAAGAAAGAGGTGCCGGCTTACTCATCCATCTTACCATGAAAAGGACAGCAATATGGTTTTATGTTCTTCTGGCGGCCTATGCCTGCCAGATTATCGGAACGCTCGTCTATTCCGGCAACGAACTCATCGTATCTCAACACGGTGTGAGCGTGTACAATAGGAAAGTTGTGCGCCCTATTTCATACTTTCCTCTGGTCGGCGTTGTGTTCACCTACCTGCACAAATATAATGCACTCAGTGCGACAGATGGTATTCGAACGGTCGTCTATGAATATGAATCATATGAGGAGGAGAGTATCGACTTCGCGAGCTTCCGGGTAGAAGTCAGTGATCGTGCGTACGAGATCTATGGGAACGTGACCTATGGGTTCGGAGGGCAAAGGTCGCTAATCAAACTGGAGTGGAACAATTGCAAGCTATAGGCAGTACCATGCGAATGGGGCATATGTAAAGCCCATCCATCACCATAATCGCCGTATCTCCTCAGCTCAGGAAGCCGCTCCTACGCCCCCATTCCCTCACAAAAGGACTTGCGCTGCATCGCGCCGAATGATATAAAATAGTCGCACACCGAAGCGTGCTCGTGGGAGGAGAAAAACGCCTTCCGGAGAGTCGAAGAAGGGGGGCCGGCTTACTTGAAATGCCATAAGTTATACGATCATGATCTTAAAAAAAAGCAAGGGCAATGTTTCTGAGGCAGAAGGGCGGTTTCTTTTCTTCAAAGAGGGAAAAGGATATGTTTTCCGGGCCAACACATCCTTTCATCTAAAAGATGAAACCAGCTTCCGTCAGTCTTTTTTGGGGCAACGCGCCTTCTCCGTCTATGACGATCAGGGCCGGAACGTCGGAGATCTCCTGATGCATGCACGAAGGAGGGTTTCGGTGACCTTGTACGGCGAATTGGGTAATATCAGCGAAGAGATCAAATTATTCGAATACGCACTATTCCCGAAGAGAGAATTTGTCTTTCTCAATGCCAAATACAAGGTGGATCCGAAGAGTGATTCTCTTGATATTCAATCTGAATCAGGACAATTTGAAAGCGCTGTCGCATTGGTCGGGTGTTTATACCTTGCCTTCCTCAGTCCATGGCGCGGGGATGAGTCTGCGGTGGATGATGCCGATGGTGGAGATTAAAACAAAAGCGCTGCTGAGCAGTACTCGCTGCTGCGCTCCTTGCCCTCGCAGCGCTCGGGAAGCCGCCCCAACGCCCCCCAATTCCCTCACAAAAGGACTTGCGCTGCATCGCGCCGCATGATATAAAATAGTCGCACACCGAAGCGTGCTCGGGGAGGAGAAAAGCTCATCCCTGAGTGTCGAAGAAGGGATGTCCGGTGTATGGGCCTAAAGTGACATAGCAGATATAACAAAATACAACATCTAGAACCGATGAAAAAAATATTATCGACCATCATTTTTCTCTTAGCGACATTTCAGGCAACGGCTACTGAGTGGGTCAGCTTTGGACGGGGAGAGGAATGCGAGAGGTACGCGAGCTTGTTTATCATTGAGTACCCTTCTGATTTTTTCTTCTCTCCCAAGAGTATGATTTTTCCTGTTGACTACAAAGGTCCCAGAGCACGATATGAGCCGCCTCACATCCTCGTCTTGGAAAGCGAGAAACGAGCATTCCACATCGTTGCGCTTCCCCTTTGGGGAAATTTCATAAGCCCCGAGACCGCTCGCACGTTGACTGTAGAAGAGACCATAGACTTTGTAAAAAAGGGGATTGTTTCTCCCACCATAGAGCGCAGAGAACACTGCACGCTCGTTCATGGTGTAGCGGGAGGTCCCGGATCGAGAACAGTTTATGAGGCATATTTTGTCGAAAATGATGTTCCCAAAGGATACGGTGTTATGGTGCAGCGCGTCCGTTTTGTATATGATACCCGAGTCTCGCAGATTGATCCCGTGATCATGGAGATCATATCGAGATTCAAATCCATATGGGACAGAGACGATATGGAATGATCTTATACGAGCCATTCGTGCAGGCGGCGCAACCACCGACATGTCGGGAGACGGGGACTTCTGCGCCAGCCGGCCCATCCATGCCCACCGCCGAACTCTTGGCGCCGGGCATTTGCCTTCCGTCGGAGCGTCTTCGGGTGCACGGGCAGAGAAGGGGAGCACAGGAAGCCGCCCTAATGCTCCCCATTCTCTCACAAAAGGACTTGCGACGCATCGTCCTGCATGATATAAGATAGTCACGTACCCACGCGAGAGATATGCATACATTCTATAGAGTCGGATTCTATATAGCTTTTGTGACGGCGGTGATGTGTTGCGCGTCGTTCTTCGCACCACGTCTCGGAGCGCTGCCGTCATACCTGAGACCTGGGATCTCGCTCGGGCTGGGTATCGGACTGTGTTTCTTAACCGTACACCTTTTCAGCAAGTGGAAGGCGGCTGAAAGGCAACGCCAACAGCGCCTGGCTCAACTGCGACGGGGGGGAGACCCTTTCGGACCCTCCGGCGATCTCGTCCCCGCTCTCCGTGGTCGTGGAAGTTCTGAGCATCTTGTTCTTTTTCGCCCTGTACTTCATGATCGAATAATCCAAGGGCTTTTCCCTTGAGGTCAAGCTCATATCCTCATTTGATCCCCTGATCGCTCTGCCGCAATCCGTCTTGTTATGCCGGATGTTTTCGGAAGAGCCGTCGAGACATCATGGATGCCGAGGGGCCGGGAATCCGTCAGACAGGTGAAAAAATGCCGTAAACCCACTCAGAGGCAGGGTAAATCTGCCGCAAAAAGGTGGGTTCTTCTTGCCCCTTTTTCACTTTGAAAACCTTGCAAGAGCTTATGATCGAGTCGCGCACCTCGAAAATATAAAGCCGCCCCCTGACCGAAAAATGGTAGGGCTTTGTCGTTTCGACTTTGTAGAGGTGAAGGGATTTCTCCATTCCTTCTGCCGGAGCGTAGAGCACTTGCCTGTGGACTGTGAGCTCTGTGCCATCGGGGGAAAGGCTGCAGGATTCTATCACAAACATGGACGGGCCATCTTGAGCGAGTCGAGGCAAGGCATATTCGATGACCAATTGCCCATTCTTTTGATTGATGAATGCAGGATACGGATCTCGAGAGAAAGCCGAGCCCCGTGCCTGTGGCAGCGGGCGCCCTGTGTTGATGCCGTTGTCGGTTTCCCGGACGTCCATGCGGGATGAAGGCCGTGCCTCATCTGAGGCAAGAGCCGGCGCAGGCAGCAGGGCGAGGGCCGCCAGAGAGGTGAGGAAAAGCGTTTTCATGCGTTTGTTGGCCTGCTATCGTGAGTCGCTTGCCTCGTTCCAAGCCGGGGCAAGCGGCTCTCATCAAAGGTACGTTCCCAAGGGGCAAAATCTTTCACGTTTTTTGCCAAAGAGGAGAAAAAAATCGTCCGGCGAAAATCGCCCGACACCGGTCGCCCTTTGCATCTCTGACGACGTCAGCGGCGTGCTCCATCGTGATCAGGCACTGATGGCCGGGGCGCTTGGCAGGAAGGCTCATTTCTTGTTCTCTTTCCGGTAGGGGTCCGAATACAGAATCCGATGGAAAGCAGGATACTTCTTCTGAGCTTCGTAGAAGGGTTTGAGCACTTCGGCGAACTCAGGATTCCCGTCGATGTTCTCGTGGAATTGGTGAGCCCCGCCCGGAGCGAAGGGGATGGCTCCCTTCTCCAGAAGCAACTTGACAACTTCCACATCCTTCCGCTGAATGGCTTCCGTCAGGGGCGTGCCGGACCATCCGTCATGCACCCAGTAGTCATTGACCTCCTCCGGGTGTTCTGTAATTCGGTCGAGAACCGCCTTTCTGGCGGCTTCGCTTCCGTCCAGCTTCCAGATGAGCTGAATCAAAACACTCGTGTAGTGGACGGGGCGTCCTATGGACTTCGGCGGTCTGTATCCATAATCAGGATGATTCGGATCGCCGGGAAACATCGTCTCTGCTTGTGCGTCATGGCCCGCAAACACAGCCAGAGCTGCGGCGGCGGTCAGAATGGGTCTCATCGTTTTCATGCGTGAAGGGGGTGTTGTTCTGCTGTCGTGAGTCGCTTGCCTCGTTCCGCGCCGGGGCAAGCGGCTCTCATCAGAGGTACGTTCCCAAGGGGCAAAATCTTTCACGTTTTTTGCCAAAACCCGAAAAAACACCGCGCCACCCCGGCCGCGCGTCGCCGACACCGCCCCGCGCCTGAGGCCACCAAGCGCAGCGGGGCAGGGGGAGCCCATCGTCCGAGAGAGCTCGCCGGCAGCAAAGCTCGTGTCTCCCGCCCCTTTCCCTTCGCAAAAACGGCTTGCGCGGCATCCTTCCGCATGATATAAAATAGTCACGCATCCGCTCGTGCTCGGGGGAGGAGAAAGCGCCTTCCCGAGGGGCGAAGAAGGGGTGCCGGCTCAAACCCGATGAAAAGGCGTCTTACATGGTGTGCAATCGTCTTGGTGATCCTCGTCATGACTCTGTATTTCGGAGGAGTATTCTATATGTTTAACAAGCCTTATGAATACAGGGGCAAGCAGCTTGCCTATCACCATGAACAATTGAAACGAGATGGTTTCTCTTTTTTGTTCAAGGCCGAATATCCCTACACCGACCAATGGCTCTATATCTACAAGGAGAATAATTTATTCAATCTGCCACGCTATATGGTGTTAGAGCTCAAATCTCCGGAAAGTCCAATCGTTTTATCTGCCACCAAATATGCCTACATTTTCTGGTCTTCCGGCTATGGCATGAACTCTTCATGGCCTCTGGCTGATGATAATGACGGCGTTGATGTTCTCGACACCTATCTGCCTTGGATGGTACCGGTCGCTGAGGATGAACGCTTTTTGCTGAACTGAGAAGGAGAAGAGTCATGGCCGATCACTTCATTTCCCGTATGACAAAAGGCTCGCCGTGCCGAGTTCTTTCCGTCCTCTTGTTGATTCTGCTCGTTGTTCTCGGAGGGACCTGTCTGAGCCTGTACTCAGATCTGCAAAAGTACAGAGAGATCGGAGAGGCGCTGACGACGGAGGAGAAGTCCGCGCGCTATTTCTATGAGAAGTATCGCGAAGTCGGCAGAGAGCAGGCGTGGGAGAATGAGCACGCCAGGATGTGCTTAGGGATTGCCGCACATATGGGATGTGATGATGCGCAGGCGATTTTGATGTATCACATGGCAGAGGCCGCGGAGTTTCCGGGCGGGCAAATGCGAAGCGCGGGGTTGAACTGGGGGATGAAGGCTGCCTTGCAAGGCAAAGCGGAGTACGAGTACGGATATGCTCGCTGTTTGGCGCTTCCGGCGGAGTTTCTCGAGGAGGAGGAGCGTGACGAGGTGTCCTCGGCGCCGGCTCTCCGCGAAGCCTTTGTCTGGCTCCGAATGTCGGCCGCACAGGGCTATGGCCCTGCCGCGAGGGTGCTTTCCCGGTGGTACGCAAGCGGTATCGGTTGCGAGAAAAATCCGGAAGAGGCCGCGCGCTGGGGAAAACAATCCTATGAGTATCAGAGAAGCCGGATGGGCCTCGGATATGTTGATGATGCCAGATTCATCGGCCGAATTTACATGGACATGGAACGCCCTGATTTGGCTCTGCCTTACTTGGAGCTGGGGGCAATTTACGGCGGAGTGCCGGAGAGCTGGCAGGAAGCCCGCGATCGACTGGATCAGCAGAGGAAGGAGGAGGCGCCGTGAGTCCCCCCTCTGAGATTTCACCCGCCATGAGAAACAGACACACCTGCGCCTTTGCCATGAGCCGGAAGAGACAAAACGCTCTCCGACGGGCGTCGGTGCTGCTCGCGATACTTGCACTGAGTCTCTTGCCCTCAGCTTGTGAGCCGCGAGAGGATCTCAACAGAGACTATACAGCCGAGCACCGAGCCCTCGCGGAGGGCGTGATCTCCCTCAAGGAGAACATGGCGCGCCTCCTGCAAGACGTAAAGGATCAGGCATCTGCCGATGCCGTTGCCTCGGAGGTCGCGCAGCTGAGGTCTCGATTGGAAAAATGGGACCTTCAGGACGAGGAGCTGGCGCGCGAGATGGGGCTTGATCGGTGGAAAAAATGCCGGGAGCTCGACAAAGAAGATCTCCCCCGTGCCCGAAAAGCCCATGAAGATCTTAAGCGCCGGATATTTTACCTCCGGCAAGAGCGCTATTACGGCAGCGGCAAGCTAAGAGATGCTCTGGATTACTCTATAACAACCATCGTGTGAGAAGGGGTGCCGGCTTACACATTCCTCCACCATGCGGATAGGCCTCGACGATGAGAACAGCCGGATGCTCCCCCGCTTCATACAACACGAGCAGGCGCGCGCGCCACGGTATGGCGATCTTGGCTGCGGCAGGGCCGCCCGCGCGCGGGGCAGCGTGAAAACGACAGTGACAGGGGAGAGCGCCGGCGGAAGGTATGGAGAAGCTGCCAGAATCCGCCTTAAGGCAGCTTCGCGGCGGTCGGCGCTTGCTCGCGGGTGGGCAGAGAGAGCCTGACGAGCTGCACGACATACCAGCACGCGCTCCACACGAGCAGCGCGACCAGCACGACATCGTCGTAGGCATGGTAGCGGATGATGTCAAAGAGGTCGAACTCGGCATAGAATCTCGGCGTCAGCGCGCCGATCACAAAGAGGAGGCCCGGCAGCAAGCGGAAGCGGTTGCCGGCATCGCGCTGTCTGCGGACGGAGAGAGCGGTGAGGCGCAGGCTACAGAACAGCAACCCCAGCAGCAGCAGGATTCCCAGAATCACATCGAGCGCGAGTAGCCCCGACGTCAGCCCCGGGAGTTCGCCGGTGCGGATGAACTCGGCCTGGCCGATCATTCGGTAGGCGGGGGGAATCAGCACCCATGCCGCACCCGCCAGGGGGTGGAGCATCGCCGCCGGCAGCGAAAAGATGTGGATGAGCAGGAAGATCACGATACCGATCGGCATCAGGGCTTCCCCATAGTGCCAGCACAAGCCCTCCGCCAGCATGCAGCCGAGGAGCATGAGGGCCGCGAAGATCAGCGCGGGCAACAGGCTGCTGCACCAGTAGCAGCGACGGTTCATCGCGCCGCGCATCGACAGGGAGTGAAGGAGTTTTTTCATGGTGAGAGGGAGTTTGCCGGCACCCCTCTTCGGCACTCGGGAAGGTGCTTTCTCTTCCCCCGAGCACGGGCGGGTGCGTGGCTATCTTATATCATGCGGAACGCGGCAGCGCAAGCCCTTCTTTGCGGAAATCGGGGGCGCAGCGGTGGCTTCTGCCGCGTACGTCAACTCAGGCAGCAGTGAGAAGTCGGCCCGGCCGGTGAGTGGCAAGCCTTCCGCACCAAGGCCGGCAGCCCCCGTCAACGGTACATCCCCCATCGGCAAAATCTGCCCGTTTTTTACGCCCCCGAAAAAACGCCGCCGTCCCCCGCCGAGCGCCGCCGCCGGCACCCTGAGCCCCCAAGCGCGGCAGAGCAGGGGAGCCGCATCGCCCTCGCCTCTTCCCCCTTCCGCCAAAATGTCTTGCGCTGCACTGCGCCGTATGATATAAAATAGTCGCGCATCCACGCGTGCTCGGGGGGGGTAAAAACGCCTTCGTGTGTGTCGAAGAAGGGGGTGCCTGCATACCACTTCAGTTATGATGATGTACTTGAGAGGTCTCCTGACGTTTAAGACACGCCTATCGAGAAAGCCGTTCATCTGCATAGCCCTTCCTTTACTGGTCGTTTGGCGTTTCGGCTTACAGACGATCTCAGATCGCATCGTCAAGTATGCCATTGTGGATCACCCTTTCATGAGGGCCTTGGCTCATCATGAAAACGTGGCGGTTTATGATGAACATGGGCTCCTGTCGGAATATCTCTTGATTCTGATCGCTCTCATAGCGCTGCTCCTCGGAGTATGCTATGCGACCCTATGCGTCATGATCAGCCGATTGAGGAGTCAAGGGTGGCCCTTGTGGGTGAGCGTCCCCATGCTTGCTGCCGATATGCTGATCTTTCCCTACATATGGATTCCCTTCTGCTTGTTTCCGGAGAAAAAATAGTCCTTTCCCGGGAACCGGCGCTCCCCCTTCCGCCAGAAGCGGCTTGCGTTGCATCGAGCCGCATGATATAAGATCGTCAGGCATCCGCTTGAGCTCGGGGAAAAGCGTTTTCTCCTGTGACGAGGAAGGAGTGCCGGTTTAACGAGTGTCCTATGTCTTCGCAAGCGCGTGACGGCCGGGGGCTTCCCCAAAATGCCCGGAAAGCATACAACATGAATATCGTTGCCGATATTCGTCAGGGGGATTCGTGCACCATTGAGTTCGGGTTGCAGATTGGCAATCCAAAACTTCTTCCTGAGGGATTTATGGCCCGCTATTGCAAGAAAGCCCCTCGAGAGAAGATGAGTTTGAGATTGGTCATGTTTTTAGTGCATTGTCACCATCTTGTTTTCGGCGGTTATGATCCCAAGGTTACTCATAGATGCTCATTCCCCTACAGTTGCGACGAGAAATCATCTCTGAAATATCTGGACGATATTCTCCTTTTAGAAGACGTGCACAAGGCTTTTGATGTCTTGCGAAAGGCGGGTTTTTACCTGTGGCATGGTGGGGGGATGGGAGGCTGCTGGTCTCCTTACGAGTGCTACACGCATCGATTGGAGAACGGAAAGGAAGATTTCCCCGTGCTTTATTTCAATCGCTCGTGGGATCGCTTCGTTATAACTTCCGTTTTTGAGATGCTCCGTGAAGAGCGCGGCGAAGGCTAAATCATCGGCACAATTTCCTTTACCGATGGCGCCAAAAATGTTACCGTACTCCGCATGAAGAAACCTTACATCCGCTGGATCTTCCTCAACCTCCTCTGCGTGGCTTTCGGGGCCGCTCTGGCTTCGGTGAGCGCGGGTTCCCCCTTCCTGCCGACGGCGCTTTTTGTGCTTGTTCTCGTATGGCTCTGCAATGAGTTGTGGAACGGGGCCGTGTTCGGCGCAGCCCTGCTGAATGCCGGCTGGCAATGGGTGAAGATTCGGACGGTGAAGAAATCCCTGTCGCCGAGGGTGTTCACGCTCACGTCCCTGCTGTTGCTCCTGGTGCCGCATGTCGTCTTCGCGCTTGTGTATGCCGCCAATGCCCTCCGGGACAATCAGTTGGCGGAGGCCTTCGGCCTGCCGATCTCGCATGCGCTGTTCGCCTGCGCCTATGCGGCGATCGTCTTGCTGTGGTTTCTCGCGTTCCGCGGGTTGGTGGGGCCGCTCTCGCTTGAGGGGCTCGTCATCACGTGGATGGAGCCGGAGCTGGACCTGAGGCGCTCGGGTGATGAGATCGCCGCAGAGATGGATCGCAGGCGAGACGAGCACCGTCAGGACAGCCGGCCAAAGCCCGAGCCACCCGCTCCTCTGCCCCCTCTCGCCAAAGGGCGCTTGCCTGCGGATGCGGCGGCGGCCACGGCGGGCTTGCCCCCGAAAAATCCCGCGGGCGGGCTGCCTGCCGCGGGCGCCGCGTGGCCGGGGCGGGGCTGGTCGCCCCGGCACCCCCGCCTCCGGGAGCTGCTCCCGGAGCTGCTGTATTATGGCCGGCCGAACATGGCCGTCACCAACGTTCACGTGCGCCAGAATCGGAATTTCGGGCTGGTGTTGGCGCTCCTCGTCGTGCCCTTCCTGCTCGTCGTGTGCGTCGCCCTCATTCCTCAGTACCCGCTGGCGGCGATCGTGCCGGGCGTGTTGGCTTTGGCTTTCGGCTGGTCGGCCTGGAAGCTGCTTGCCATGCCCGGGCGGTGGAGAGAGAAGCTCAGCCGCGCGGAGTTTGCCTTCACCATGACGCAGGTCTTGATTGCGGAGGGGCAGGAGCTCCGAAGCTTCGCTTTGGACTCGGGCCTTCGGATGATGTACGAGGAGGTCGACGGTGATATTGCCACCATCCTGTTTGATCACGTTGATTTGCACAAGAATCCCGTGATGAAATTGCTGGTGAAGTTCGGCACGGTGGACGACACCAACAATGCCTTGCTGGAGCCGGGACCGCTTCAGGGTTTTCAGCAGATTGATGATGCGCCTCGCGTGTTCTTGCTTTTGAAGCAATTGGGCGCCAAGGGGTAGTGGATCGTCCCGCCTTAGTTGCTTAGCCTATGGACTCGCGAAGAATGCCGGGCCTTGACGGAGTCAAAGGGATGGGAGCGGCATCGCGCAGCGAACCAACTCTCCCGGTGGCTTGCCATCCTGCTCCTACCGGCTCGGTTCCCGACCACCGCCCGTGGTGCGGATGGCGTCGTGACCGCATGCGCCTGCAACGAATGCCGCAAGCGTCGGCTTTCCGCGGCCTCAGGCGGCAAGGGGGGGACTGCGGGTTGTAGGCCTTTGCTCCATGGCAAGCGTTTATCCTGCACACTTGACTACAACCTCTTGAAACTTAAATTTTACTATGCGTATACATTTCAACTTGAAAACCATCATCGTAAGCGCTTGTATCTTGTTGTGCGGTGCCGTGATAGGCGGATATGCCGTGACAAGATGCTCGAATAATGAGGATATATATTATGTCTGCCCGTATACAGGCCGCACGCCCCTGTTGGAGGCCATAGAAGAAGGCAATGAAGACGAGGCCATCCGGTTAATCGAAGCCGGATCAGACATTCATCATATCGATTCCTGGGGCTCAAATGCCCTATGCAGAGCCACGTATCATGGGTTAATTCGAGTGGTGAGGAAGCTTGTCAGCGAAGGCGCAGATGTCAATAGCTGCACTTACCTGATAGGTTATACACCTTTACACGAGGCTGCTGAACAGGGAAACAAAGAACTGATTGTATTGCTTTTGCAGAACGGAGCCAACCCTAAGGTTCGTTGCAAGGATGGAAACCCGAGTTTGAGAGCCGAGGATGGAGGAAACGAGACCCCTGCTGATGTGGCACTCAGATGTCATCATCCGGAAGCGTACCAAATATTAAAGCAGGCAGAGAGTACTTGCGAGCCTCCTCGGGATGACGGTATGTGAACTGCATTGAAAGGTTCATGGGGGACAGTGCGATGAAAGCGCAGCCATGACGTTGCCGGAGAGTGGAGGCCTCTCGATGTCGCGAAAATCAAGGACGGAGGCTTGACAAGCACGCCGGGCGTCGCATATACTAACGATAACAAAATGGCCCGCCTGCATATGCGGCCGTAGGGGCGGCGGCCCCGCGCCGTCATGATATGGCGGATGGTGTCGAAAGACGAATGCACATTTGACAACGAAGTGATGAAATGGTTCATTGGCGTGATGGTAGTGCTCTGCGGAGCATCTCTTGCATATTTCATGTCGGATGCGGGTTTCTCCGGCATGTTTGCAAAGCAGCCGTCGGAGGGGGCGAAAGCCACCGTTCGGCTTGCGGACGGTTGCAGCCGAGAGGTGACGCACGTGATCGATACCTTCGGTAGGGAGGGGCGGTGCCTGGCTGTTCTCGATGCCAAGTGTGTGCGCGGCGATGAAGGCGGTTCCGGCTATCGCATCCTCTTTTCATCGGACATTAGCCCTGAGGAGGCCGACCGCTTCATCGCTCGCGCCTACGGGCTTTGCCTGCGGCAGGAGGCCAGCCCCTTCACCCTCAGCTTTGACTTGCTGGACTGCCCGCGCTGGGCGGATGCCTGCAAGGCCTACATCGAACGAAGCTTGGCCGAGCAGGGCTTGGCGGTCGCGTACGACTCGGGCGTTTATGAGCGCGAGCGACCCTTGGTGACGCGCTATCTGAGGGACGTGCTGGGCTCGCGCCAACAGCCGTCCGCAGCGCTGACGTCGGTCAAGCTGTGGGATTTTTATCTCGATGAGAGGCCGAGTGGTGAGCGGGGCAGAAACATTCTCGGTGAGGTCTCCATGAGTGTGTCTCCCGGAAAGTTGCCGCAGCCTCTGCTGGCGGAAAAGCCTGCCTTGCCGCCCGGTGACCATTGGACGCCCCTGCATCTGGCGGCGGAGTGCGGCGATGAGGCTGAGCTGGCGGCGCTGCTGTCCGCCGGGGCGGATCCGAATGCGCGGAGTCGCACCGGTATCACGCCGCCGGAGCTCGCAGCCCTCAATGGGCACGAGCACTGCCTGCGGGTTTTGTTGACTGCCGGAGCCGTCGCCGATGCGCGTGCGGCGCAGCGGGCGGCTCTTGAGGGGCATGCGGACTGTCTGCGGGCGCTTCTCGAGAGGCTTCCCGAGGAGGCGGGGGCGAGGAGAAGCTTCCTGCAGGAGCCTCTGCAAGCTGCGGCGGCCCGAGGGCATGTTGAGTGTCTGCGTCTGCTGCTGGAGGCCGGGGCTGATGCGGAGGCGCCCGATGCCGAGGGAATGCGACCGCTGGATTGGGCCGTGGCCTGCGGGCATCCGGCGGCGATGGAGCTTTTGGTCAGGGCCGGGGCGGATGTCGACGGGCGGGACGCCGAGGGCCGCACGCTGATTCGAAGGGCGATGGAGCAGGGGAGTGCTGTCCGCCTTCGCGCCCTGCTGGAGCTGGGGGCGAATCCCCGTCTTGCCGATGCCGAGGGGCGGACGCCGCTGCATGCAGCCGCCGCTGATCGCTCCCTGCACTGGGCTTGCCCGCTGCTGCTGGAAGGCGGGGCGGATCCGAATGCCCGCGATGCGCGGGGCGACACGCCCTTGCATCCGGCGGCGAGATGTGGCGATCAGGCCTTGATGCGCCTGCTGACTGCCGGCGGGGCCGATGGACACCTGAAAAACAAGGACGGGCAGAGCGCGGAGGAGCTTTTGCAGGAGGTGCTCAAGCTGCGGCAGGCGCAGCGAGGGTGGCTTGAGGTGAAGGGAATGGTCACGATTCCGGACGCCTGCTCGCTGTCCTCCGTCACGGTCTGTCGCGAGGCGGGGCAGTTGCTGGTGAAGGAGTCCCCGGACGGGCCTGCTCTGACGCCGGATCAGTTTCGCACGCGGCTGACTCGCATGCTGAGCCGTGGCGGCGAATGGGTGATTTTGTTCCGTTTGCAGGATTCGAGCCAGATCGCCGAGCTGGAGCCTTGGCTGTCGGTTTGTGATGCGCTGGGTGTGCGTTCCCGATGCACCGAAGAGTGACTTTCTAGCCGCGGCTCCGTAGGCCTTGTTGTCGATTCTGTACGCCAAGAGAGGCCTGGGCGCCGACACTCCGGCCTCGCCGCCAAAAGCGGCTTGCGTTGCGCCGCCCCGCATGATATAAGATAGACACTCACCCACCCATGCTCGGGGGAGATAAAGCGCCTTCCCGAGCGACGCAGAGGGGGGCAGGCTTAGGGCTCAAAAAACAAAACGCATCGCATGAAAAGCTATTTACTTCTGTTGGCCTTGCTGGGAGGCATCAGCGGCGTCGCCTGGGCCGCCGATGCCAAGGATCTTGTCCGGGCGGCGCAAGCGGGCGATACGCAGCGCGTGAGCCGGTATCTGGCCGAGGGGCAGGACGTGAACGCAAGGGATGTGTTCGGCATGACGGCCTTGCATGAAGCCGCTCTGGCCGGGCAAGACGAGGTGGTGCGCCTTCTCCTCGAGAAGGGGGCGGACGTGCACGCCGTGGGTGCGGAGCGCTGCACGGCTCTGCATGATGCCGCCATGGGGAATCACGTGAATATCGCCCGCATGCTTCTGGAGAGGGGGGCGGATGTGAATGCGCCGAATATCAATGGCTTGACCCCGCTGCATATGGCTTCCCGCGAGTTGCGGCCGGACATGGTTCGCTTTTGATCCGGCACGGTGCGGACGTGCAGGTCACGAATGATTTTGGCACCAACGCGCTGGATATGGCTGTTGAGCGCCGGGACGACCTTGGGATGTATTCGGAGTCCGAGCAGCGGATGAAAGCTCGGCAGGCTGAGATGTGCATCCAACTGCTGCGCGAGGCCGGGGGTGAGAAGCGGAAGGCCGCCTCGGTGCTTCCGCCGCCGTCTGCCGCCGCGCAGCAAGCCGCCGGGAAGCTTGCGGGGCAGTTGCAGGACAGGGCCGCACGGCTGGAGCAGCGTTATCGCGAGAAAGAGGCTGATCGCGCTTTCTTGGAACGGGCGCGTGCGGAAATGAAGGCTGTGTTCAGCGACGTTCGCGACGAAGAAGTGCTTTTCCTGGCGGCGCAGAAGCTCTACGCGGTGGGAAGCGAGGACGCGAGCCCGAGGGCGAGGATGCTGCTCACGGCCTATGATGATCTCCTGATTCACCTGTGTGAAAGGAGAACAGCACGGGCTCACCAATATCTCCGCGCGCTCAAACAAACCGCACACGATGGAGGGCTGACCTTCATCAATGAGCTTGAAGTGAAATACTTCGGTAAGTCCGCCCAATAGCCGGGCAGGGGAGAACCGGCTCCGCTTTCCCCCCCCGATGTCGCGAAAAGATCAGACGAAAGCTTGACAAGCGCGGGGCTCGCCGCTTATACTAACTATAACAGCATGCCCCGCCCGCTCACCATTTCCGGCTCCTCCCGGACATGCGCTGCCTGCAGTGCGGGTGGCGTTGCGTCCGCACGCGCCCGCTGCGCATGCAGAAAGCGGCGGCCGTCGCGGCCTCTGCCGTTGAACATCCCTTGAACGCTCGCCATGACTCAAGCTCGACGTCAAAAAATCGTGCTCCTCTGCTCCATTCTGGGAGTGGCGCTCTTGTTCGCCTTGATCGGAGTGGGCTGTCAGCCCAGCGCAGAAACCCGCATACTCAGCACGCTCAGAACATTCGATGTGCCGGGCGCGGACGCCCTCGTTGAACGCCTGGTGATCAAGAAGGTCGTGTCGTCGGGAGATCAGTATGCCATCTTCTTTGAAGCCGGGGCGGAGGATTATCAGACAATAGTCTCCCATCGCCCATGGTTGCCCCTGACGCCGGACAGGGCCTTCGAGATGGAGCCCGGCTCTTATGTGGAAGGCCTGAGCGGGCGCTATATCCACTTTTCGCAAGACGGTATCCTTTCGTATCTCGTCGTGTTGGATGACAACAAAACAATCGTCGCCATATGCGCCCGTGCTTGCTACTAGGATGCCTCCCCAGGAGACGGATCGGCCTGCTTGGGCAGAGGGGTAAATCCGGCGGGCCATCTCGCCGGGCCGCTTGAGCGCCAGCGGCAACCGGCTCCGCGTTCTCGGGAGGCACGGGCAGGGGAGAACCGGCTCCGCTTTCCTCCGATGTTGCGAAAACATCAGACAGAGGCTTGACAAGCGAGCCGGTCGTCGCCTATACTCGCGCTAACAGAATGCCCCACTGCTCAACATCCCCGGCTCCTCCCGGACACGCACCATCCTTCACCGATGAAAAAGACATGGTCCCGTGCCGCCGCATCTCGTTTCCGAATTTGAACTAACAAACCATGAAGAAAAAACTCTACATCGCGGGCGGTTTTTTGCTGCTCCTGATCCTCATCGCCATCTGCTGTTGGCCGTACGAACAGAGAGCGCTGTTCCGAATGCTTCACGCTGACGAGCCGCCCTGTGTCGAGGTGCCCATCGACGACGAGCAGAGCGAGGCCTGGTATATGCCGGGCTACATGGCCTATGCGACGTATCGCGAGCCCGACCAAATCCGATGGGACAAGCCGAATGATACAACGCTCTGGTTGCTCAACCGCTATTGCTCCACATATTACAGTGACGGCACCGAGGGAGAGCAGGGGGAGATGCCCATTCGCCCCATGTCCATGGGGGAGGAGGAAAGACAGTGGATTCGGCGCCTGAGCCTGCTCATGGTGTCAGAACTGGCCAACGCGTCGAGCGCACAGCCCAAGTGCTGCGATGACCTGACGCACACTCCCGGCCTCAGCTTGGGCGTGACCCTCTTGGATAACAAGAAGATATGGGATGACGCGATGCTCCGTTCGCCGGAGCTTCAGAATCAGGCGCTTGTGCAGAACTTCATCGAGCTGGTGCGCCGAGTGTCGAGCACGGAGCCCGCGGAGCAGCATGAGGATCACGACCCGACCGCCATGCGGGAGCAGATGCTGGAGCCGGTTTTGTATCGCGCCTTGCAGTATGCCGTGACGGCGCCGCGGAGCGGCAACAGCGAGTTCTTTCAGGGCCTCGACGGGATGCTCTGCGGGTTTGCCGCCCGATGCTTCCTGTGGAATGAGTATCTGGCCGAGCCGATCTACAGCGAGCGGGTGGCCGATTTGTTGTTCCGATACATGAAGGGATCGTCCGACAGCCGCCTGCTTCAGTCATTTTGGGCGATGGAAAATGGCCCCATCGATGACTGGTCGCAGTATCGGCCTTTCCGGGAACGCCTGTTCATGAGGGTGTACGGACTGCCGATCCGCCTGCCGAAGCAATCGCAACAGGAATCCCAGCCCGATCTCGAGGCCCTGGTGCAGGAATGGCAGCAGGTGCTCCGGCGCGTCGGCGAGGAAGGTGAGGCCGCCCCCGCGCAGACGCCCGCGGTGAGCCTCCTCTTCACCAACACGCGCCCCTGACGTCATCCTTTGACGCGATGGAAACGGAGCTCAACAAAAGCCCGCATCGGGCGAGGCGTATCTTGTGCTTGGGGCTGCTGCTCGCCCTTGTGCTGTTGAGCGCCCTTGTCTACAAGCTCAGCGGGGCAAGCACCGCTGAATATGAAAGCCTCATCGAGGAATACACGGATAAGGTGATCGCGAAGCATGGGCGATCGTTTGTTCTGCATCAGCCGTCGGCCCAAAGAGAGAAGCTCAAGACGCGGCATCTGGTCGGCAGCGACCGAACGATGCGGTATCTGGATTTGCGCTTTGAGGATGGGTGTTCCGTGCTTGATGTTCGGGCCGAGATTTTCCCGCGCGGACATGTGGGAGAAATTTGGAGCAAGTGCGAACCCAAGGACGCTTGCGTTGACAGCGCCATTCGGAAGTTGCAAGGTCAATATCCTCAGGTGAGCCGAGACCGCCTGAGGGACAGTAGTGTGGACTGGTACCGCAACCCGCAAGGCCGGCCGACCATGACTCTCTACTTTTGCGACGAAAGGTCTGAACTCGACGTGACCGCCGAGCTGCTGCCGTCAGGCGAGTGCACGAAAATCCGAACCGAATACCGCAGCAAATAAAGAACCGCGCCGACTCATCCCGCGACGCGCGAAGGCGGCGAGGCCATGGCGCCGGAGAAGGCGCATCGCTCACCGCCCATCGCGCCGGGCGGCTTGACAAGCGCACGAGCCATCGCTTATACTGGCGGCAGCAGCTCGGCACGCCCGCGCCCGCGCGCAGAAAGCCCCGCCCCCCGCGCGGCGCACGCCGGCACCCCCTCTGATTGATCGATGTTCACCCCCTTTCGACCTTCCTCCTGGCATTCGCCGATATTCGACGCCCCTCGGCATACATCCTGGCATTTGGGCCAAATCTTCATGGCTTTGATGTTGATTGGCGTTGCGATCTATTACACCGAGAGCATGCTCCGTCAGGGCTTTACCGTCCGGGGCGTCTTCATCGTCTTGCTGGCCGTAAGCTTGGCGATCCATACCCTCTATGTCTCGATAACATGGTTTGTCAGCGGAGAATATCATGATTACACAGGAGAAAAAAGCAAACAGTGCGACAATTGCTCTCTTTACTATAAAAACGCATGGAGTTACCAGTTTTTACGTCTAAATATTCCCCTCCTCCGTGTTACTTGGTTCGGGGGGGGGATTCTGCCTCTATGGAAAAAGTGAGGTTCAGGAAAATGGGTTTCGTCTCATTTCAAAGCAGCCATCTGAAATGTTTAAGAAAAAGCGGTATGCTATGCTTCCCACGGGAATAATGACAACCTTAACTTTTAAGAACAAGCTTATTATATCACCTCTCAAAAGGAAAAAAGCTTTTTTATGACTTATCGTGATTAAATCAGCGTTTCCCTAAACATTTTTACAAAAAACACTTCCTAGCCGCAGTGTTTATGCGTACCAGAGGAGTAACCTTATGCCTTTGTAGGATGACAATAAAACAGAACTTTAAATGAGATTATAATAATCGTTACGCTATGAATCAAATCCATATTATTTGAAACATTGAATAGGTCTCGTATTTTTGTAATAGTAAGTTAAGTGTAGCTCTTCTCCAAAATCGTTATAAACAAAAGAATATGTAATTCCTACATCCCAATCGCGGGTTGGCATAGGCAATCCAGATAGACGCAAATCGGATTCATCAATATGCGGGAAACTTGAATGAATATATGCAACAATTGCAGGTCTAGCTTGGTAATGAATGTGTATTAAGAAAATACAGTAAGCACAGATCACCCCCACTGCAAATGTAAGAGAGAATAATAAAAAAAGTTTTCTGTTGTTCTTTTTCATACGTAAACTTCTATTGAGGTGCGCCCCGTTTTCTGACCACCGGCGAAAGCGTTTAAGGAATACCTAAAGCAGACGCTTGTGTCTTGGAGAGAATACTATTTTTTGATTGAATAGTCAAAACAAAAAGTTAAATTTTGTCTTTCATTTTCAACTTTATTTTTTATAATACTCTCTTTCTAAGTTATTTATAACGCAAGAAAACTTTCGACTCCCATTGACGACCCTTAAAGAACAAGCCCATTGGGAGGAGTGGGCATGCCTTACTCCCCCGGCGCTTGGTAGGAAGCCCGAAGAAGTTGTTACCTCCGATTTGGTAGCCGGTGGCTTTCCAGCTGATATGGGTGAGGGTGGGGTAAACCTCGCCATTCCACTTGTATCCGCTATCGAGTACGTTTACCCAAGGTGACGAGCACACCAGAATGCAACCCATTTATCCATAAATCTCGTCATAAAATCACCTCAATGAGAGCGCGAGCACGTAATGTTAACGAGTTTTGTAAAACGTTGGCAACAAGCACTTTCCGAAATTATCTGCAACCCGTTATGAGTCGAGCCGTATTTCGGAGTAATTTTCAGAAAATAGCACCAATTTTCACAAGCTATTTATATATAATACTTTAGAGTTGCAAAAAATCACAGTCACAAAAAGGCTAGTATGATAGCTCGCCTCCCGGCACCTTTCCGGGGGGCGAGCTTTTTTGTCGCTAGTAGCTTCATCTGAAAGAGTTGCGAAGTACTCGACTCATAACGGAAAAGCCCCGTTTTTGCCCTGAAAAGCCCCATTTTTGGCCCATTTTCAGGCCATTTTGACCCCTTCGGGACTCCAAAAGACTCGTGTACTGGCATCTTCTCAAAGTGTCTTTTTTGGGGTCTGTTTCAGATCTGCTGAGGCTTTGAGCGGCTTTGGATGACAAAAAAAAGTAGCAGTTCAGCCTTGCTTGTCTTTGTAACACCCGTTACAAAGAGTTTATGTTCAAAGACCTGTACAAGCAAAAAGGTTGGACTGCTACCAGCGCCATTGTCCGCAAAAATCGCGTTGAGGTCAAGCTTACAATTGACCGAAGATACAATTTTCGTTGCCCCACGTGTGGTAATCTTCTCCGAATGCACTCAAAGAGAGAGATTTACGCGCGTGATTTGCCTATCTTGGAAAAGGAAACTTGGCTCTACGTTGATGTCGCTCAAGGATACTGCACGATATGTAAGCGCTATCATACGCTCAGGCCGGAGCTCTGTCACCCCTCTTCCGGCTACACATGGAGGTTCATGAGGCAGATGTCGCGCTTCCTTG